>Ga0116163_1001162_pt1 | contig 16718 bp, 13 predicted proteins | sample AD_UKC107_MetaG_FD_89889 | JGI IMG/M metagenome (GOLD analysis project Ga0116163, IMG submission 89889) | Active sludge microbial communities of municipal wastewater-treating anaerobic digesters from Hong Kong - AD_UKC107_MetaG | ecosystem: Engineered > Bioreactor > Anaerobic > Digestate...
AACCAGAACTCCCTCTCCTCGAGAAAGGGCTTTTAGGGCTTTGTCTACCCGGGAAAGGGGAGATGTCTGGGAAAAGCGGAAAGGCTGTTTCATGGCGTTCTACCTCCATAAGAAATTGGAATGGCCGTACATCAGGGCGCAGGCGCAAGGAGGGGAAAAACGCCTCTATCCTCTTTCATCCGGACTGTAACCGTCGGCTCTGGTTTTGCACCAGATCTGCTGACCTTTTCCGCCGGCACCTCATGAAAGGATTTTTGGCGAAAAAGCGCTCGCGGGCTCTCCGGCATAAGCCGGAATACCGCCGGTGGGGAGTTGCACCCCGCCCCGAGAACAGGCGTCCACATGATAGACCCCGAAAAGGGCACTGTCAAACCGGAAGAAGGGAAGAAGCATGTTGTATCGGAGAAAAAAGGAGAAAAAAGAAGCATTTATGGCATAAATCTTGATTTTTGATGTGATTCACGAGAGAATAAGCTTGCTTAAACAAGGTGAAGGGGTTCTTGACAAGAACATTGTTTCCGGATGCTTCGGGTGATTTTAAGAGGGAAAGTGCAGAGAGACGAGAGCTCCCTTGAAAAACCTCGGAACGAAGCGAAGGAAGCCGGGGGCGGTAGGCAAGAGTGGAGAGAAGAGAGTCCACCTGCCGCTTTTACCAGATTTACGGGACGGTCGAAAGCCGTCCCGTTTTTTCATGGTCCCGACCTTTAATTTGAAAATAACGGAAGAAAAGGACCTGGTTCTCTGGTGTTCCCGGAAAAGGGAGATGTATACTGAAATCGGAAAATCGTTCGTACCGTGTTTTTCCAGGAAGATACGGTGTAAGCGAAGTCCGGAATTTCAAGGAGGTGTTGCACCATGACGCAGGCGGTGAAAATCCTGGAATTTGCCATGAAGATGGAGCAGGAGGCGGCGAATTTCTATTCTCACTCTGCCCAGTATGTGCGCCGGGAAAGTGTTCGCATTCTTCTTCTGTATCTGGCGGAGTGGGAGCGGGGGCACTACAGCTATCTGGAGGCTCATAAAAACTCTTTGCTCGACAAGGAGCAGTGGGGAGAAGATCTTTCTCTTCCTCTCGATGCCCGGGAGGGAACCCATATCCTGGAAAAATCCCGGAAGGGCGAAGGCGTGGAGCTCCCCATTCATGCCTGTGCCACGGATCTCAGCGTGCTTCGAACAGCTCTTTCCATGGAAAAGGACTTTCATGTTTTTTATCAGAACGCCGCAGAAAAAATACAGGATCCCGAGGGCAAAAAAATTCTTCGGGAGCTCGCGGTATGGGAAGAGGGGCACGAGGAGATTATTCAGGAACAGTTGGAATCTTTACGCGAAGATTTTATGCGTGACATGGGTTTCGAGCCCTTTTAAAGCGTTTTTTACGCACAGCCGAAAGCCCTCTTTTCGCGTTTCCTTTCAGGAAACGCGAAAAGAGGGCTTTGCTTTTTGTCTCCGGAAAGCTACATGAGGATTTCGTTCAGAAAGCGTAGATAGTTGCCTCCCGCAATTTTGGCGATGAGCTCCTCGGAATATCCCTTTTTGCGAAGAACTTCGAGAAAAGCGGGAACTTCTCCGTGATCCTTGAGTACGTCGTAGGAATCGAGGCTGCCGGAAAAGCCGAGATCCGGAAGATGGTCGCAGATGTCGAAGCCGAAACAAGGGCAGTCCGTACCTCCCAGGGAGATGACCCGGTCCAGGTGGAGTGCCAGTTCTTCCAGGGAAAGCCTGCGTTTTTGATGATCCTCCGCTACGAAGGCGCTGCAGGTGTTAAGCCCGATAACGCCTCCTCTTTCTGCGATCGCCCGGATCTGCTCGTCCGTAAGATTGCGCATGGAGGAAGCGAGGCTGCGGCAGTTGGAGTGGGATGCCATAAAGGGTTTCCGGGTGAGCTCCACCACGTCCCAGAACCCCTGGTCGTTGAGATGGCTCACATCGATGAACATTCCCAGGCGTTCCGCTTCCGCAAGAACGCCCGCTCCGAAATCCGTAATGCCCCCGGGGGTGCCACTCTTTTTGGGAGAGAAGAAGCAGCCGTCTCCCACGTAATTTCTCCTGCTCCAGACGAGGCCGATGCCCCGAACTCCCAGAGCGTGGAAAATGCGCAGAAGATAGGGGTCGTTGCCCAGGGGTTCCGCTCCCTCGAAGGAGAGAAGAATGCCGATTTTTCCCTCTTTCCGGGCTTTGCTTATATCCTCCGGAGAGGTGCAGAGGGCCAGGGAATCCTTCTCCTCCTCGATCTCTTCGAGAAGCACGCTGATCTGGTCCAGAGTACCCCGGAGAGCCATTTCGGGAAGATAGATGCCGTTGAGAAAAAGGGAGGACGCGATCAGGGAGATTCCTCCCTTTTTCAGCGTGGCAAGGTAGTTTGCGGCCATGATTTTTCGCTCTCCCCGGACATGACGGTACCAGAGATCCGGAGCCAGATCGAAATGCGCGTCCGCAATGAAGGGAGAGTCCGTATGCTGTTTTTCCATGAAAACACCTCGTTTCACAAGATATGTACACATGTTCCGGATTACCGATTTTGAGCCTTTTCGGCGGAAGAAGAGAGAAATCGCTCCATCTTGCCCCGCCGGTGTCCCTCGAGATCGAGGGAAATTACGGCAAAACCGAGATCTCGAAGATGACGCAGGAGCTCTTTCCGGCGCTCCAGGGCCCGGAAAAGATCCTCCTCCGGAAGCTCCAGTACCGCCGCTCCGGGAGGGAAAAACCGAAGTCTTCCCCGGGGGAACCCCGCTTTTTTTAAAAAGCTCTCTCCCTTTTGAACGAGGAGAATTTTCCCCCTCTCCAGAGGAGTGCCCGGAGGAAAACGTGTGGCCAGGCACGGCCGGGGAGGGCGGTCCCAATGAGAGAACCCCGCCCTTCGGGCGTATTCCCGGATTTCTTCTTTTTTCAGCCCCGCTTCTTCCAGGGGGTGCCGGATCCCATCCTCTTCGGCGGCTTCCAGGCCGGGGCGGTATTCTCCTCGGTCTTCCCGGTGCACCCCGTCCAGCAGAATCCCCGAGGCGTGTTCTTTTCTCCAGCTTGCTGCCCGGGCATGCATGGCTTTGCGGCAGAAGTAGCACCGTCTCGGGCCGTTTTCCCGAACCTCCGGTATTTCCAGAGAAGGCACTTCCACGAGATCCCAGGAAAGTCCGAGCTTGGAGGCCACCTCTTCCGCGAGGCGAAGCTCCTCCTCTTCCACCAGGGGGCAGGTGAGAGTGAGAAGATGGATCGCCGAAGGGGGCAGAGCTTCCCGAGCCGCCCAGGCAAGGCAGGCACTATCCACGCCTCCCGAAAGGAGTACGGTGACCTGCTCCAAATTGCGGAGCAGAGAAAGCAGCTTTTCGAGATGGGTCTCGGAAGAGGGGTTTCCCGAGGAGAAATGATTTTTCATGAAAGGTTTTTTCATGCGGTGAAGGGAAGATAGAAGAGAATTTCCATTCCTTCCGGAAGATTCGGAAGGATGCCGCAGGAGGCAAAGCCCATCTCGTGAAATTTATCGGCGAAAAGGCTCGTCTGGGGGTTTCCCAGGGGAAGTTTGAGAAGCACTCCGGGAATGCCCAGCTTGCGAAGATGTTGTAGAGCCTGCCGGGTTTGCAGAAAAAGATCCACCCCGAAATGGAGAATGCGGATCTCTCCCCGTTCTTCCTCGGGAGAGACGGTAATTTGAAGAACGCTCCTTCCCATAAGAGAGATATCCAGTTGGGGCCTTGCGAAAACCGGAGTATATCCGGCGTTCCGGAGAAGAGGTTCGATGCGTTTCTGATCTTCCCAACTGGCGAAAAGGGGAGGAAGCGGATCTTTGCGGAAAATATGGCAGAGCAGATCTCCCGACTTTCCCGGGGCGTAGCGGGTAAAATCGAAGGCGTTCGGAATTCGGGCACATCGGGCAAAGCCGTGTCGCGTAAAGAGGTCTAGTTTTTCCTCTTCCTCCGAAAGAAGCATGGCGGTTACTCCCGGGCATTTCCGGGAGCGGGCCTGATCCAGGAGATAGGCAATCATTTGCCCTCCCACCTCGGAAAAGGGAAGTTCCGGATGTACCCAGGGAGGAAGTATCCGGGGCATTTGAAGATTTTCTTCCTGATAAAAAAGCCCGGAAAAACCGAAAACCTGTCCTCCTCGGTTGCGCAGGGTGCAGGGAATCAGTCTCTCCGAGAGAAGAAGATTTCGTATTTTACCGGAGGAGATCCAGGGTGCCCGCCGCGAGGCCTTGGGAAAAAGCTCCTGGAGAAAGGATGCGGCGCCTTCCGCTTCTTCGGGAGAGAGAGAGCTTACCTGAAGTACCCGGTGATCTTCCGGAATCAGGTGTTTTTTCTCCCGGGGTTTTCCGGGGGGCACCGATTCCTCCAAAGAGAAAAAGAGATGGTAGATGTCTCCCTCCTCCCCCTGTTGGTGCAGGGAGACGAGATCCGCCATTTTTTTCAGAAGGAAAATTCCCAGGGTTTCTTCCGAAAAATCCTCTTCCGAAAGCCCCTCTTTCTTTTGAAGCGCCTCCGCGGAGAAGGGAGAAGCGTGCCGATCCGTAATAATGATGCGCACTCCCAGGGGAGCACGGCGGAAGGAAATTTCCAGAAGAGATTTTTCCGAAAGATGGGGGGATCGCGAAAGCATGATGAAGAGTTCTTCCAGGGCGAGTTCCATACGCAGAGCCCGTTCTTGACTTCCTCCGCAATTTTCGAAAAAGGAAGTCCCCATTTTGAGGAGGGGGGGGAGAAAGGCGGGGTTTTTCGGTAGGGTTACCGAAAGAGGTTCCTGAAAGGGTATCATGAATAAAAGCTCCTTTCTCGAAAGCGGAGAATCGTCACTGATCAGGAAAAAACAACCGCATTTTCCATTCTACCCTTACCCTTCGGGGTTGGAAAGAGGTAAGGCAGAGAAGAGGCGTTTCTTTTTTCGGAGGAAAAGAAAGAATCCGGAAAAATTGCGGAGGATCTTTCCGGATTCTTTCGAGGTTATGAACGAAACGTTCCCTGAAAGGGTTCAGAAGGCGTTGCGGAAAACCCTGGAGGGATCGTAACGTTGGGAAGGCTTTTTCTCCTCTCCGGGATATCCCAGGGCGATGAGGGCGAAGGGGACGAGATGTTCCGGAAGATGCAGTAATTTTTGCATGGCTTCTTTGAGCTTCTCGTGAGGATGGACTCCCATCCAGCAGCTTCCCAGGCCTTGATGAACCGCTTCCACGAGCACGTTCTCTACTGCCGCAGCGCAATCCTGCTCCCAGAACATCTCCGCTTTCAGATGTTCCGTATCGCCGCAGACGAGAAAGGCCAGGGGGGCGGTGAGAAGCATCTTGGAATAGGGGTGAAAATCGGGAATGGCCTCCAGGATGGTGCGGTCATCTATTACCACCACTGCCCAGGGTTGTTGATTGTGGGCGCTGGGAGCCGCCATGGCGGCCCGCAGGAGAATTTCGATTTTTTCCTCCTCCACGGGGCGGGGAAGGTATTTCCGGATGCTTCGCCTCAGAAAAACGGGGCTTGTATTCATGCGGTGAATCCTCCTTTATCTTCAAGGGATAAGGCTTTTTCGAGAGAAATTTTCCCCGAAAAAAGCCCTTTTCTCAATTGTATCAGGAAAAGGGCTTAAGAAAAGAGCGGTCTTTCGAGGGGTTCTTCAAAAATCGGTTTACCCTATTTGCCTCCAGCATGCGACGAAATGGTCTTTTCCTATCTCCCGAAGGGGCGGTTTTTCGAGAAAACAGCGTTCCCCCTCTTTTCGATGGCACCGGTTCGCAAAGGGGCACCCCGGGGGAGCCTCCATGGGAGAGGGAACGTCCCCTTCCAGAAGAATGCGCCCTTTTTTTTCGCATCCCACTTCGGGAACTGCCGAAAGCAGGGCTTCCGTATAGGGATGTTGCCAGTTTTCAAAAAGTTTGTCCGTGGCCGCCATTTCCATCATGTGTCCCAGGTACATTACCGCGACCCGATCCGAGATATGCCGCACTACGGAAAGGTCGTGAGCCACGAAGAGATAGGAAAACCCTTTCTTTTGCTGAAGCTCTTGAAGCAGGTTGATCACTTGGGCCTGAATGGATACGTCCAGGGCCGAAACCGGTTCGTCGCAGATGATAAGTTCCGGTTTCATTACGAGTGCCCGGGCGATGCCCAGTCTTTGGCGTTGCCCTCCTGAAAATTGATGGGCGTAACGGTTCAGAAATTCCGGCCCCAGCCCTGCATCTTCGAGGGCCTGTCTTACCGCCTGCTCCCGTTCTGCAGATGTCCCTATACGGTGAATCTCCAAACCCTCCGCCACGATTTCCCGGGCGGTCATACGGGGGTTGAGGGAGCTGTAGGAATCCTGAAAGATCATCTGAATCTTACGGGAAAGCTGTCTCCGTTCTCCTTTGTCGAGTTTTCCCAGATCCCGGCCTTCGAAAAAAATGCTTCCTTCGGTGGGTTTTTCCAGTCCCGCGATCATTTTTGCGGTGGTGGTCTTGCCGCATCCGGATTCTCCCACCAATCCCAGGGTTTCCCCCCGTTCCAGAGAAAAGGAGACGTCCTCCACCGCTTTCAGAAGGCAGGGTTTTCTCCAGGAGGAGTTCAGGGGAAAATATTTCTTGATATGCTTGACCTCCAGCAGTATCTCTCCGGATTTTTCCGGAAAAGAGTTCTGAGATGTCTCGGGAGAACGAAAGGCTCCCGAAAAGTTCGTTTTCCGGGACCTTTCATAGAGCCAGCACGCCACTTCGTGCTCCGGAGAGAGTTTGAAAAACGGAGGCTCTTCGGAAGTGCATCGCGGTGTGGCAAAGGGACATCGGGGATGAAAGCGGCACCCCCGAGGCATGGCGAAGGGGGAGGGCACCATGCCCGGTATGGTGGCGAGATTCTGTCTTTTTTCATGAGGTTCCCGAAGTTTTGGCATGCTTTCCAAAAGCCCCACCGTGTAGGGATGAAGGGGGTTTTCGAAAAGAGCTTCGGTTTTTCCCTTTTCCACGATTTTTCCCGCATACATTACCACGATGCGCTGAGCCATTTCGGAAACCACTCCGAGGTCGTGGCTGATAAGAATAACCCCCATGTGGAGTTTCTCCTGTAATTCCCCGAGGAGTTCCAGAATTTGGGCCTGAATGGTGACGTCCAAAGCCGTGGTAGGCTCGTCCGCGATAAGGAGCTCCGGATTGCAGGCCAGTCCCATGGCTATCATCACCCGCTGTCGCATGCCTCCCGACATTTGATGAGGATAGTGGGAAAGTCGCCGCTCCGGATCGGGAATGCCCACCAGCTGCAGCACTTCTATCATGCGTTTATGCCGTTCCGCCTTTGTGGCTTTCGAGTGGATTTTGAGGGTTTCCTCGAGCTGGTAGCCCACGGTAAGAACCGGATTCAGGGAAGTCATGGGGTCCTGGAAGATCATGGCCATTTTATGGCCTCGCCAGGAGCGCATGGTGGATTCCTTGAGAGGGGCCAGATCCTTTCCCCGGAAAAGTATCTTTCCTCCCGCTATCTCCCCCACGGGTTCCATGAGCAGCCGCATTACCGAAAGAGCGGTCACGGACTTGCCGCATCCGGATTCTCCTACCACCCCGAGCATTTCCCCCGGGCGCAGATCGTAGGAAATTCCGTCTACCGCTTGCACTATTCCGTCTTTCGTGAAAAACCGGACTTTCAAATTATCGATTTGCAGTAATGTATTCATGGTTTTTTCAATCCTTCATGCGTACGTCCAGGGCATCCCGCAATCCATCCCCCAGAAGATTGAAACCGATTACCGAGAGCGTTATGGCCAAGCCGGGAAAGATGACTGCCCAAGGGGATACGAGAAGCAAGGTTCGGCCATCCGCAAGCATGGCTCCCCATTCGGGAGTGGGAGGTTGGGCTCCCAGCCCGAGAAAGCCCAGGGCCGCGGCGGAAAGTATGGCGGAGGCAAACTGAAGAGAAGTTTGCACGATCAGGGGTGAAAGGCTGTTTCGCAGAATGTGCCGGGTAATGATGTGGAGGTCGCTTCCTCCGAGAACCCGTGAGGCCTGAACGTATTCGCTTTCCTTGAGGGTGAGCACGGACCCCCGGGTTATCCGGGTAAAGCCGGGAATCGAGACGATGCCTATGGCGATCATGGCGTTGGCAAGACTTGGGCCGAGTATGGCCACGATGAGAATGGATAAAAGCACGTAGGGAATGGAGAGAAGAATGTCCATGCTTCTCATGATGATCTCGTCGAGTATGCCTCCATAAAACCCGGAGATGAGCCCCAGGCCGACCCCGAAAAAGAAGCTGATTCCCACGGAGACGAAGCCTATAATTAACGAAAGCCGGGCGCCGTAGATCACTCGACTGAAGAGATCTCTTCCCAGATCGTCGGTGCCGAAAAGATAGTAATATTCCGGTATCCGGAGAGCTTCGTCGTCGCCCCCCTCGTCGCCGAAGGAGATGCTGAAAGTGCCGAATTTTCCCGCGCCTTCCTCCGGACCCGGAAGAGGCTCTGCCCGGGAAGGGCCGGTATCTCTCGGTACGGAGCCCGGAGACACCGCGCCGGACCACCAGAAAGGAGGAAAATCGTGCTCCTTGAGCTCTCCCTTTACGGGATCATGCCGAGCGATAAGAGGAGCGAAAAGTCCGAGAAAAATCAGAAGCGTTATGATGAAGAACCCCATGAGAGCGTTCCGGTTTCTTTTGAAACGTCTCCAGGCATCGCCCCAGAGAGCTCCTTTTACTGAAGAATTCATGCCATCCTCTCCTCAATACCGAATTCGGGGGTCCAGAAAGGCGTACAGAACGTCCACTCCGAGATTGACCACGATGAAAAGGGCGGAGACCATGAGGGTGCCTCCCGAAATAACTGCGTAATCTCGGGCAAGGATGCCTTGAAGAAGCCAGGTGCCCACTCCGGGCCAGGAAAAGACGGATTCCGTGAGGATGGCTCCTCCCATGAGCGTTCCGAACTGAAGCCCCAGAACGGTAATGACCGGAATGGAAGCATTTTTAAAGGCGTGCACTCCCAGAATTTTCCACGTTTTTACCCCCTTGGCTCGTGCGGTTCGAACGTAATCCTGATTAAGCGCTTCGAGCATGGAGGATCGTGTCATGCGTGCGATGGTTGCCATGGGAACCGTGGCGAGGCAGACCGAGGGCATTACGAGATGGGCCAGAACATCCCGAAAGGCGTGCCAGTCTCCCGCCAGAATCGTGTCAATGCAGTAAAATCCCGTAACGGGAACCAGAGCCAGAGTGGCGGTGGTTCGTCCCGACGTAGGAAGCCATCCAAGATGGAGGCTGAAGAAGATGATCAGGAGAAAGCCGAGCCAGTAAATGGGCATGGAAACTCCCAGAAGAGCTCCCATGGTGGAAAGATAGTCGAAAAAACTGTTCTGTTTCCATGCGGCGAGAAATCCTATGAGAGTACCCAGGATCACCGCGATGAGAAGGGCGAAAACGGAAAGCTCCATGGTGGCGGTAAGTTTGGTTTTGATCTCTTCCATTACCGGAGTTCCCGACATGAGGGATTCCCCCAGATTTCCTCTGGCGAGATTGCCTAAAAAGATGCCGTATCGGGTATGCCAGGGAAGATGAAGCCCCATGTCGGTACGAAGTTTTGCAAGAGCCTCCGGAGTGGCATGATCTCCCAGGATGATTTCCGCAGGATCCCCGGGAATGCTTTCTATCATGAGAAAAATGAGAAAGGAAAGTACGAGAAGCACCGGAAGAACGAGACAGAAGCGTCGAAATAAATAGCGTTTCACCTTTTCACCTCCTCGTTTGGACATCTTTGAAAAAAAAGCGCGGGCAGCTTGTACGGTGCTCCCCGCGCTCGAAGGGTTCTGTCTTTTTCCTTATGCGAAGCCCAAATTTCAGGGTTTCAGATCGACTTCACAATAGGAATTGCTTCCGGTGGGCAGAAAGGTAAAGTTGACGACCTTTTCGTTCACGAGAACCATGTTAAAACCGTGAGCCAGAGGAATGGCGGGAACATCCCGGTGGAAGATTTCCTGGGCCTTTTTATAAAGAGCGCTTCTTTTGGCCACCTCCGATTCCTTCTGGGCTTCCATCATGAGCTCGTGATATTCTTCGTTCACGTAGTTGGCGTAGTTCTGGGCGCTTCCCTTTACGGCGTTGTCCTTATCGAAAAGAACGTAGAGGAAATTGTCCGGATCTCCGTTATCTCCCATCCAGCCGCAGAGGCACATGGAATGTTCCAGATTGTGAAGCTTGGAAAGATAGGTCCCCCAATCGAAGGTAACGAGGCTCACCTTGATTCCCACCCGGGCGAGATCTCGCTGAATTACCTGGGCCACATGTTTGCTGTTGGGCATATAGGGCCGCGATACGGGCATGTACCAGAGCTCCGTTTCGAAGCCTTCGGGATATCCCGCCTCCGCGAGAAGCTCTTTCGCTTTCTCCAGGTTGTACTCGTAATCCACGATATCCTGGTTGTACCCCCAGAGAGAGTCGGGAATGATGTTCTTCGCGGGTTTCCCCATGTTCTGGAAAATTTCCTGAACGATCTGATTCTTGTCGATGCAGTGGGCGATGGCAAGGCGTACCTTCGGATTGTTCAGGGGCTCCACCTGGTTGTTCATGGCCAGGTATCCCGTATTCATGCCGATGTTCGCCACCACTTTGATGTCGCTGCGTTTTTTCTCTTTCAGGATTTTGATGGTCTCCGGAGTAACGCCTCCCATGCCGGTAATCTCTCCCGCCATAAGAGCCATGAGCCGGGCGGTATCATCCGGAATAACCCGGAAGATGAGCTTGTCCAGATAGGGGCCTCCCTTTCCGCCCCAGTAATCTTTATTGGCTTCGAGAAGAATGATGTCGTTTTTTCGCCATTCCACGAAACGGAAGGGGCCGGTTCCCACGGGATGCGTACGGAAATAGGCCACTCCTTTTTCCGTCATGGCGGTGGGAGAAACGATCCGCCCGGGATAGCAGGCGAGATTGGAAAGGAAGGGAGCGTAGGGCTCGGTGAGCTTGATCTCCACCGTATAGTCGTCTACCTTCTTGGTGTACTCCACGTTGGAGAACATGTAGTCCCAATACACGAATTTGCCCTCATGAGCGGGATGATTCTTGTCCCGCTGGCGTTCGAAATTGAAAACCACCGCCTCCGCATTGAAGGGCGTTCCATCGTGAAAACGTACTCCCTCTCGGAGATGGAAAGTCCATACCAGACCGTCTTCCGATGTCTCCCAGCTTGTGGCGAGGGCGGGAACGATTTCGGTGGAATCGTCCTTGAAGGTTACCAAATTGTCGAAAATCTGCTGGGAAACGCCGTTGGAAGGGCCATCCGTGGAGTCGTGGGGATCCAAGGTAAGGGAGTCCGTTGCGCGTCCCTCCACAAAAACTTTTTCCGTTTCCGCTGCGGCCCCCCAGCATAGAAGTGTTACCGCCAGACATCCCGCCAAAATCATGTACATACTTTTTCGCACCATATTTCCTCCTCTCTGAAAATAGAATACCCGTACCATAAGGGAGGGGGAGATCCCTATTTTCTTTACGTGCCTCCAGGAAAGGACATGGAACTCGTAAAAGATTTGCTACATGAAAAAGATTGAGATCTCCCCTTGTGTATTTGTATGATAGAAAAAAGAAACTCTTGTGAACACAACGTATGTTCTGATTTTTTGGAAGGAAATCCGTTTTTTGACCTCCCGGAGTGGTACAATTTCGGAGTGTTTTTGCAGCCTGAAAAGTTATAATATGGATTGATTTTCGGAACATCGGAATCAGAAGATGTTTTTCCGGAAAAAATATAATTCGACAAAGGAGCGGATATGCATGGCAGGGAAAGAAACCTTTGCTTTCAAAAGCGAGGGGAAACAGCTTCTGGATCTCATGATCCATTCCATCTATTCCAACAAGGATATCTTTCTCCGGGAACTCGTTTCCAACAGCTCCGACGCCCTGGACAAGTTGCGTCTCGAAGGGCTGACCCATGAGAACCTCCGGGGTTTCACCGAAGATCTGCACATTCGCCTCGAGGTGGATAAGGACAGGCGGATTCTCTGGGTATGGGATAACGGCATCGGCATGACCCGCCAGGAGATCATCGATTTTATCGGTACCATCGCCAAGTCGGGGACCAAGGAATTTCTTTCCATGCTGGAGAGCCGGGAGGATAAGGAGCTTTCTCCGGAGCTTATCGGGCAGTTCGGCGTGGGCTTTTACTCCAGCTTTATGGTAGCGAACCGGGTGGAGCTGGTAAGCCGTAAGGCGGGAGAGGAAGTCGCATGGAGATGGGAATCCTCGGGGGATGGTACCTACAGTTTGGAGGAAACCACCCGAGAGGCTCCGGGAACCACGGTGATTCTGCATCTCAAAGAGCCGGAGGAAGAGGAGGGGATGAAGGATTACGCAGATCCCTTCGTTCTCCGGAGCATCGTGACCAAATATTCCGACTACGTCTCCTGGCCCATCCGCATGAAGGGCGAGGCCGAGGAGGACAAGGAGCCGGAGGATGAGGTGCTCAACTCCCGAAAGGCCCTCTGGACCCGTCCGGAGAGCGATGTGGAGGAGGAAGAGTACAGGGAATTTTATCACCATATCAGCCACGACTGGGGAGATCCCTGGGAGCGAATACTCTACTCCGTGGAGGGCACCACCTCGTTCCGGGGACTTCTCTTCATTCCTCAGAAAGCTCCCATGGATCTTTTCATCCGGGACGTGGAGCGGGGAATCTCCCTCTATATCCGCCGGGTTTTCATTATGCAGGATTGCAAGGAGCTGATCCCCGAGTATCTTCGTTTTCTCCGGGGAGTGGTGGATGCGGAGGATCTCTCTCTCAACATATCCCGGGAGATATTGCAGCAGGATCGGCATATCCGCATCATCCGACGCAGCATTACCCGGAAGGTGCTGGATACACTGAAAAACATTCTTTCCTCCGAGAGAGAACGGTACGAAACCTTCTGGAAGGAGTTCGGCCAGGTTCTCAAGGAGGGGTTGGTGCACGACGAAAAGAACCGGGAAGCTCTTCTTGGGCTGTGCCTCTTCGAATCCAGCAGCGGAGAGGGGCTTGTGAGCCTGGAGGAGTATGTGGAGCGCACAAAGGAGGGGCAGGAGGAGATCTATTTCCTCGGCGGAGAGCGTATGGAAACGCTGCGTTCGTCTCCTCATCTCGAGGCTTTCCGCAAGAAAGGCTACGAAGTGCTGCTTCTTTCGGATCCCGTGGACCAGGTGTGGACCCAGGCCTTTCCGGAATTCCAGGGAAAGAAATTCGTCTCCGCCGGAAAGGGAGACGTGGAGCTGGGCACTCCGGAAGAGCGGGAGGAGGAGAAAAAGGAGCGGGAATCTCAAAAGGAAAACTACGCTCCTCTCTTTGCCAAAATACAGAGCTCCCTGGAGGACCGCGTCAAGGATGTGCGCCTCTCCTCCCGGCTGGTGGACTCCCCCGCATGCCTGGTGGGAGATACCCACGACATGACGCCCCAGCTGGAGCGCATGCTTGCGGCCATGGGGCAGAAGGTGCCCAAGGTAAAGCGTATTCTGGAACTGAACCCGGAGCATCCCACGGTCAAGGGGCTTCTGCGGCATCTGGAGGATTCGGAGTTCCCGGAATATGCGGAGGTGCTTTACGGCGAGGCCCTGCTTGCGGAGGGAGAGCAGCTTGAGGATCCCGGTACCTTCAGCCGCAGCGTCTCTCGTTTGTTGAGCCGTCTTCTGGAGGAGAAACAATCCTGAAGAGCCGGAACGAAAAATATCGGGAGGAGGGGGGAGAAAACTGGGCTCTCCCCGCTCCCTATCCCTGGCAGGAAGAGGCGGTAGAGGCTCTTTGGGAGAAGAGCGGAGTTCTCTCCGCTCCCACGGGGTCCGGCAAAACCTGGGTGGCCTATCGATGGGCCCATCTTTTGGATGCCCGGGGCATGCCGGGGCATCCCCGGGAGCGGGTTATCTTTACCGCCCCCATCAAGGCCCTTTCCAACGAGCGGTATCTCGATCTTCGCAAAATGGGATTGGACGTAGGCATCGAAACCGGGGATTTCAAGAAAAACGCCGATGCTCCGGTACTTTGCTGTACCCAGGAAATCTATACCCTCAAATATGCGGGAAAGAGAAATATCCGCCTGGTGGTGGACGAATTTCACTATATTTTCACGGATCCTCCCCGGGCCCGGACCTATATGGACGGGCTGCGCCTCACGGATCCCGAGGTGCCCCTTCTCATGATGTCCGCCACCTTCGGGGAGGCTGCCCGGGTGCAGACGTATCTGGAAAGAGTGCTCCAAAGGCCCTTTGTGCTCTTCGAAAGCCAGGCCCGCATTACGGAGCTGACCTTCTCCGAAAAGCCCGTTCTGCATCCTGCGGATATCCGGAACGCCCTGGTCTTTCTCTTCTCCCGCCAGGGAGTGGAGGAGATGGCGGAGCAGACCGCTCTCTGCCGGGAGCGGCTCCCCCGGGAAAAGATTGCCCGGATTCGCTTTATCGGCAACATTCTGGGAGTCAAAAGAATTCCCTCCTCCCTTCTTTCGGGAGTGGGGCTTTACCATGGAAGCCTTCTCCCCCGGGAAAAACTTCTGGTGGAGACCGCCTTTCGGGAACGCCTTCTCGACGTGGTGGTGGGCACCGACGCCCTCGCTCTGGGGGTGAATCTTCCCGCGGAATACGTGATCTTCGCCCAGCTTGCCTCGTATCACGACGATGCTCCCATTTCGAAGAACCACTTTCTTCAAATGGCGGGCCGGGCGGGGCGCAAGGGGCTTTACGAAAGGGGATACGTTACCTGGTTCGACCAGAGCCCCTGGGAAAATCGTTTCTACGATACCGGGGAGATCTACCGGGATCTTCTCCGAAAGCCCTCGGAACCCGCTGCCATCGATCTGTATCCTTCCTACGGCAGGCTTCTCCGGGAGGAGTGCACCCTGGAGGCGGAGGCCCGCATGGTGGCGCAGTATTCCCTTCCCGAAAGGGATTACTGGGAGGTTATCCGGGAGATCCGGTCGGTGCTCCGCAAGGTGGGAGGCCTTTCGAAGCGGCTGGTGAAACCTCATCTCCGGCGAAAGTACCGGAGCATTTTGGGAGAGATCTGGTTCGACGAAATGGAATTGGAACAGAACATGAAAATGGCCCGGCTTTTCTGCCTCAAGGGAATGCCCCACGCTCTTTCGGCGGTGCGGCTTCTCGAACCCTACGAGCGCAACCGGCTTCAGGCGCTGCTTCGGGTCAAACGGCTCGCCAACGCCCTGCCCCGGGGATACGGATTCCAGGGGATGGCGGTGCTGGAAAAGGAAATCCGTGCGGTGGATGCCACGGTGTTCACCTTCGAAGAACGTCTTCGTGAAATCGAGGAAAGCCGCTCCTTCTGATTCTCTTCGGAAAAAGCGGCTTTCCCGAAAGAAAAGAGACTATCCCCGGGAATTTCCGTACTCCTCCTTGAGCAGATCCTCCTCGATTTGAAGAAGCTCTTTCCGGTGCCGGGGGGAGATTTCCCGGAGAATTTTTTCCCGGTACTGCAGGCCGAGTTCCTCCCTGCTGCGGGAGGTTTTTTCTTTCGATTCCGTCCAGCTCAGCCCCTTCTTCTTGTGCAGCCGTATATCCAAATCGCAAAGCCGGGAACCATCTCCGGCGTATTCCAGCCCCATGAGAATCTCCTTTATCTCCAGGGGAAGCAGAAAGGTGAAAAGCCGAATCCGGTATACCTGGAGAGGAAGAAGCATCCTGCCGTAGTCCTTTTCCCAAGCCTCACCGAGCACCAGCCCTACCCCGAGATCCATGAGAACCATCATGATCCTCTTGTACTGAAGAAGATAGCGTTCGTATTTATCGTAGATCATGATGTTCACTTCGTACCAATCGCGTTTTTCCATGCTCTGGTTCACGTATTCGAAAGCCCGGGCCCGGAGCTGCCTGTAAAGAGTGTTGTAGGGAACGGAAATATCCAGGGCCTGGGGATGGAACTCCTCCGGCGAGATGTTGCGGTTGAGGCGGGATCGGGTGAAACATACCCCCACTCCCCGGAGGCCCACCCGGCGGGCGATAATTTCTTTCAGCGGAATGGGAATGCCCGAAAAATCTTCCCGGATCTGCTCCACCACCTTGGGAAGATCTCCGGGAACCCACATAAGGATAATCCGGGGGAGAAGGCGGACCTGCCCTACTTCCGCCTGTTTTTTTTCGTTGATGAGAAGAGCGAGGATTTCCTCGGGAGACGTCTCCGCAAGAAGAAATCCCTCTTCCCGTTCCCGCCCTCCCGGAAGGATTACCACCGTATCTCCCGCCGTGGCGTTTTCCAGGAGAAAGGGAAGGAATTCCTTGCTTGCCCCGCCTTGGGGTTGCAAGAGGGAGACAAAGGATTCCTCCGCAATTTCCAGCTCCATAACCCAACAGGTGCCTCGAATGAGGGGAAGCATATCTTTTCAACTCCCTTCGAATTTCCCGAAAAAGATGCTCTACAGGCCGATGCCGAATTTACGGGAACGCCGATCTCCCACGTATCGGGGATACCGGAAAAAACGGCGTTCCCCGGTAACGAAATTCCAGCAGTGAATGTGTTCGAGCCCGTTGTAGCAAATATCTGCAATCTCCCGGGGGGGCGGAGTGTCGTCGTGTCCGTAAAGATAGCAATCTGCCCTTTCCCGGGGGAGATCCTGTACGTTATGGCTCAGCCCTACGGAAAATCCTTCGAGGGGAAGGATCCGGCTTTCCGGAAGAAGAACGCTTCGGGGAAAGGCCTTCCGAACCTCCTCAAAATCATCGTGATTGCCTATAACCACGTAGGTCCGGGGGGAATCGAGGAAAACCGCAAGGCTACGGATGCGCCGGGCGTAGAGAGGGAGGTCTTTCCGGCAGAGGCCGATTTTCACCTCGTCCGCC
>Ga0116163_1001169_pt1 | contig 16584 bp, 15 predicted proteins | sample AD_UKC107_MetaG_FD_89889 | JGI IMG/M metagenome (GOLD analysis project Ga0116163, IMG submission 89889) | Active sludge microbial communities of municipal wastewater-treating anaerobic digesters from Hong Kong - AD_UKC107_MetaG | ecosystem: Engineered > Bioreactor > Anaerobic > Digestate...
CATTTTTAATAATTAAGATTAAGAGACGTTTAATTACAGTGCTGTTAATTAACGAAATGATACGTTGTTGCTTCTGTAGAATATTCAGTTGCTATAAATTACTGAATAAATTCTGAAATTACATTTTAATTTTAATAAGATAACTTAATAAAGACAATCATTTTTCAATTTTAATTGACTCTGCCGTGAATTTTTGATGTGGTATACAACAGCTTTTTTTAATTTTTAAAAGAATCTGCTCCGGAGAGGAATGCATGGATTTAGTTTCAGGTAAATACGGTGAAATAAAACTTGTTGATGATATAAGCCGGCTCCTCACAGAGCTCTGCGGTGAAAAAGATGTCAGCATTATAAAGGAAAATCTTGTTGATATCGTGCTTTTCATCAGGTACGAGATGAAAACAAGGGGGAGCCTTAAAGGTGAAAAAACAGAATCACTGGGTGAGCTTGAAACTCATGTGACAGGCTTTCTTGATTCTTATAACGGGGAAGCTTTTGATGAACTCTACCCGCTCATGTATGAACTTATAAAGCAGATTCCCAAGTTTAATATATACGGCATAGACATTACCGAACTGCGTGATATAGCTCATGATTTTGAGGCTGAGTACAGGTATGACCCCACATTCGGGTCTATAGCCGCGGACATTAGGAAACTGACTCATCAGCATCTTTCTGACAAAGTGATTTCAAAAATAGAGAAGTTTGAGAATTTTCTTCATTCAGAGAAGACAAGCGCAATGATAGACGGGAGTACTGTCTACAATGTCTCTGAAGACAGCAAGGAGGACCTGCTGGAATCTGAAATATTTCAGGAACTCCTTTCTCTCAAAAATAAACTGAAGATAGCATGGTCGGACAGGGATGACGGGGCGGACGATGTGTCACGGGATGAGTTTTTCAGGGTAATAGAGGAAAACCTTGAAGGCCTTATTACTGAAGAGATTAAAAAGCTCAGCAGTTATGAAAATTTTGCCGCGCATGTCAGAAGGGCAAAGGAGATCCTTAAGGAGAAGGAGTGGGTTGACATCTCCATAGGAAAACTCAGGTATAATCTTAAAAAACTTATTGAAGAGATCGCGGGGAACAGTGTCAGCAGAAAAGGGGAACTGATGTTCAGGCTGATTACTACAGACTCTCTTCTCGAACAGATTTCATTTATATATTATTCCAATCTTGTTAATACGAAATTCAGGATAATAACAGACGAGCTGTATGTGGAATCACTTTATGTTCTGGTTGACCTTGCTTTCTGTGCAAGAGCCGTGGGGCACGGGACAAAAATTCTGGGAAGGTTTGCCTTTCTAATCGAGCGGATTCTGAACCAGCTTAATACCAGGCCGGACAGGGTTGCCCATTTTCCCAGTATCGTTGAGGCAATGAACTCCGAACTTGAAAATAATTTCCTCATGATTAAGGAACTATACTATAGCTACCTTTCGGATAGAGACAATGCGCCGGCTTTAACAGCTATTCTGAATAACATAATAAGGGAAAAGACCACGCATGTTCTCGGCAACCTTATAAACAGCATAAAGAATTATGATGTCCGAAAATCGGAGGAGCCTTATAAAAAGGTGCTTGATGAACTTAAGAAAAAAGAAAAGCTCACAATAAAGGATTTTGTCTACAGCTTCGGTACAGATGTTAATGAGTCTATAGGCCCTTTTGAAAAGCTTGAGTTTATGGGAGGGAAGGGGTTTTCCCAGATAAGAAACTCAAGGATAGTAAGATCAACAAAGCTCCCCAGGTTTGAAGTCCCGCGGGGGTACGGATTCAGCACTCTTACATGGCACCATATGCAGAAAGGGTGTTTTACTGTTGATGATATCAGGAATGAAATTTTCAGGATGATTAAAAACCTTGAAAAGAGGACGGGGCGGAAGCTCGGTGATGGAGACAACCCTCTCCTCCTTATGGCCAGATCGGGAAGCGTTGTTTCGATGCCCGGCATACTTGATACGGTGAGCCATATAGGAATCAACAGGGAAATAGTTGAACAGTGGTCAAAAAAACTTAAGGAACCGGCAAGGGCATACCAGGCCTATATCACTTTCATGCTGAGTTACGCGAAGAGCGTGCTGGGGATTGATACAGATACTCTTGTTAAGGAGACCGGTTTTGACAGCTATGTATCCGTTTTCAGGGAGGGGATGTTCATTATGATGGATGTCGCTGAAGCGATATACCAGCTGATAACAGAAAGGGGCTGTGGGGCGCTGATCCCTGATGACCCGTATGAACAGGTCTATAACTCCGCCATAGCTGTTTTCAGATCTTTTGAGAATGAGGTGGTGCGGAGACAGACCGTTCACCTGGGTATACCTGAACAGTTCCAGACCGGCTGCCTTATCCAGGAGTGTGTACCGGTACTCTCTTCAGAAGACTGCTCCGGGGTCTTCTTTACAAGAAACCCTAATACCGGCAGGATCGGGAGTTCTCACGAGGAACAGATAGAGTTCGGGGACGGTTTTTTCGGCAATGTTATTGCTGACGGGGCGATCACCCCGGGTAATACTGATGATTTTATACGGCTTCATCCTGAACATTTTGAAAGCTTTAAAAAATTCAAGTATACGGACGAGAGGATCCAGCGTTTCCCCACTGACATTGAATTCGCAATAAGGGGGGGCGTGACATATATTGTGCAGTCCAGGGTGCTTAAGCAGTCCCCCATAGCAAAGATAATAAACAGTTACGAATTTTATAAAGAGAATATATATACAAAATATAAGCTGATTAAAAGAACTGCATTCGGCCTGAACAAAAAGATAATCGGGACATACCTTGACAGGAAGGCCCTTAATGACGCGCCTGTTGCCGCCCAGGGGAAGCCTGTAAATGGCGGCGCGGTGCGGGGAAGGCTTATTACTGATCAGAACAGCATAAGCCTTTTTGACGGAAAACTTATTTTCATAACAGAGAGTAATGTTCCTCCAAAGGTTATAATGGCTGAAAACAGGTTTTACGGTTATATTTCCAAGGAGGGGGGAGTCACATCCCATGCCGCCCTTGTGGCTATTGGTGAAGGGAAACCGTGTGTAACAGATGTCAGTTGGGAACACAATAAGGAGCATGGTCATGAGGATGAAATTATTCTTGGTTCAGCTGTTTTCAGGGAGGGGGATTACATAACCCTTGATGCGAACACAGGGATGATTTACAGGGAGGATATTCCTGTTCTGGAGGTCTCTATTGTTGATGATGAATATAAAGAGATAAAAGATGATATTCTTGGCGTTATAGAAGAGCTTGTCGCCCCTATTGAACAGAATTGATATAATAAAAAGGTTTACAAAAATTTGAATGGATGATATAGAAGTTATAAGTCAATCATTCATAATGGCTGTTCCAGAATATTTACTCTAACTTTGATGCCGGTATAATAATCGTATTAATTTACACCTTTAAGGTTGTATTTTAATCAGCTTAATGAGGTTCCCTCTTTAAAAAAAGCATGTACCCGGTTCCGGTTTTCATAATTAACTATTTCAGGATTAAAAATGGATTACTATATATTCAAGATAATAGCAACAGTGTTTTTCGGCCTCATGCTCGGTTTTCTCTCATCAATACCGGTTGGAGCTGTTCAGCTGGAGGTAATAAAAAAAACAATAAACGGACACACAAAACCCGCAATACTTACGGCTCTGGGCTCTGCTTCATCGGATCTTTTTTACGGTGTTCTTACTCTTTTCGGATTCGGTCACTGGCTCCTTCATAAGGATTTTCAGATATTTATATACATTATGGGCATTATTGTACTGTCATATCTTATATATAAATCCTACCAGGAGAGAGAGTATATGCTCCATGAGGAGAAGAGAATCCGGTACACCAAAAGGCTTTCTTTCCTTACAGGTTTTACAATTGCTGTGACAAATCCTGGCATGATAATCTGGTGGTTTGTCGGGTTCAGACTTTATGCGGACCTGAACCTGTTTGCCGTTATTTCTGCTCCTATAAAACTCTGCTTTGTAATTTCCGGGGCAGCTGGACTCGCACTGTACCTGATACTTGAAGCAGCTATTCTTCACAGGTTTCAAAAATCCTTTTCTGAAAAATTTCTTTACAGAGCAAATACTTTCCTTATGATAATTTTAAGTTTTTTAACATTATATTTCATCTACAAACTTGTAATTATTGTCTGGAATATAAAGTATCTTCCAAGCCTTTGAAATTCTGACTATCCTGGAGGATTTTATGCTTTTTTTACAAATCATCCTGTCACTTATCCTGCTAATTGTTATTTTACTTTCCATGAAGATCATGAAGATGAGGCGCGGTCGTGCCAGGGCTGAAGCTGAAATTGCAGGTATGAATATAGAAAAAATAAAGAACCCCGGTACTGTAAAAAAATTGTCTATCATTCCCCTTATTGATTATTATGCGGAATCTCCTGAGCTTGAAACAGAGGATGGTGTCTCCTATCTTGTAAAAGCTGATGATACGACAATACTCTTTGACGTGGGATATAACAAAGCCGGTGAGCATCCGTCTCCGCTTCTCCGGAATATGAAAAAACTGGATATCAAGGTCAGCGATATTAATATGATTTTTATAACTCACAGGCATCGTGATCATGTAGGTGGTGCAGCTGCTGAGTCAAGGGATGAGTTCTCTATTTCAGCCGGGCCGGTTAAAATAAAGAAAGTCCCGGTCTATGCCCCTTCGGAAATATCACCAGCACAGAATCATCCCGATCTGCCGGTTACTGTTGTAAAAGAACCGCTTGTAATAGATAAAGGCATTGTAAGTATAGGGGCTTATCCAAGGTCGCTTTTTCTCATTGGTTATACTGTTGAGCATTCACTTGCAGTTAATATTAAAGGTAAAGGAATTGTCCTTATAATAGGGTGTGGCCACCAGGGGATTGAGGCAATCATTGAGAGGGCAAAGCAGATATTTGATGAGCCTATATACGGGGTAATCGGAGGACTTCATTTTCCTGTAAATGGAGGAAGGATGATGCTGGGCCCGCTAAACATGCAGAACATCGTCGGTGTTGACCGTAACCCCTTTGCCGGCATAAGGGAGAAAGATGTTGAATCCGCCATACGGCTTCTCAAGTCACTGAACCTTGAGTTCGTATCATTATCTCCTCACGATAGTTCTGACTGGGCACTTGAGAAGTTTAAAGAAGCATTCGGAGATAAATACTTTGAATTGAAGGTGGGAAGGGAAATTAAGTTTTAAGCTCTTTTCACTTTTATGTTTAAATATTCTTCCTGAAACAGTGCAGAGACTTTTATAAGTCTCTGCACTTTAATGTTATTATGCCTCTGTGTCTGCCAGCGCTACTATTGCCTGCGCCCATTTAACGTATTTAAGCTCGGCAAGATCTTTAACTGTCTTTACATTGAATGCCTCTGCGAGAAGTTTTGCGTCGCCTTCACTGACTCCCTGAAGGGCTGATACCGGCGCGTCTGCAATCTCTTTCAGACTTTTTTCTTCAAAAGCCTTATCAACAGCTTTATTAATATTCATTATAAACCTCCGGTAATGTGTAATAGTAAAATTATGTCATTTTTATTTTAACAATGTCAAGCATAAATGAAAATGAAGGATAAAGGAATAATTGTGTGCGGATACGGTAATTATTCATAAATATATTTTTTACCTGTAATAAGTTAAGGGATAAATACCGGTGCGGGTATAAAATTTATGTTGAAATCAAAGATGTTTGCATTGGAATTAACCGGGCTGCTTTTACGGCTGCCTGTGAATTTAATCAGTTGGCAGGAAAAAAATGGTAAAACCCCTTGATGGTATAAAAATTCTTGACCTTTCCCGTTATCTCCCCGGGCCTTTAGCTACCCAGCTACTTGCGGATTTCGGTGCTGAGGTAATAAAAATTGAAGAACCGGGCGGTGAGCTGGGGCGTGCATTACCGCCATTCGCGGGCGGGATGGGTACACGGTTCTGCTCGGTAAACAGGAACAAGAAGAGTGTAATACTGGATCTTAAAGATATTGAGGCGCGCAGTGTATTCATGAAGCTTGCAGAAGAGGCCGACGTTGTTGTTGACCAGTTCCGGCCCGGCGTAATGGACAGACTCGGCATAGGGTATAAAGATATCAGGAAAGTAAATAAAGGGATAGTTTACTGTTCAATAACCGGATACGGACTCAGCGGGCCGCTCATTAATGCAGCAGGGCATGATCTTAATTATCTGAACCTCGCAGGTGTAACGGGGCTTACAGCGGGGCGAGGCGGGGAGCCTGTTATTCCCGCCGTGCAGATGGCTGACCTGGCCGGCGGGAGCCTTTATGCGGTTATAGGGATTCTGCTGGCACTTTTCGCCCGCACCCGGACCGGCGAGGGGCAGCTGTGTGATATATCGATGATGGACGGGGCGCTGAGCCTTCTGGCCTATACGATAGGCGAGTGGTCAGGAAACGGCAGGCTCCCGGAGCCCGGCAGGGAGTTCCTTACCGGGGGATTTGCCATGTACAACGTGTACAGGTGCGGTGACGGCAGGTATGTCAGTCTTGGCGCCATTGAACAGAAGTTCTGGCAGGGGTTCTGCCTGGCCCTGGGACGGGAGGAATTTATCCCTCTTCAGTATGTACCTGAAAAACAGGAGGAGCTTATCAGGGAGATCGAGAAGATAATGCTTGCCAGGGCAAGGGATGAGTGGGTGGAGTTCTTTTCAGGATCAGATATATGTTTTACTCCCGTGCTGGATCTTTACGAGGTGTCAGAACATGATCAGGTCCGTGCCAGAGAAATGATGATTAAGATGTCTGATTTTATGGGCAGCGGGAAAGATGTCTTTGTGACCGGGAACCCTGTGAAACTTTCCGATACACCATGTAGCATCGAACTGGAATTTCCATTGACCGGGGATGACACTGAAAACGTGCTTTCAGAGGCGGGTTACAGTGCGGAGGATATTGAAATTTTCAGGGGCAGGGGTATTCTCGGGTAGCCTAGAAACTCATCCCTATATTTACACTGAATTCGGTTGTCCCGGTTTTAAGATTATTTGCTATATTGAATCCCATGGCAGGCAGGGCAAGCCTTTTCAGGTATACAATGAAACCTGCCCCGGGGCCATAGTATTGTTCCATTCCGGAATTATCTGTTTCGAAACCCCCATGTTCCCAGAAAGCAAGTAGTGTCACTGCTCCCCATCTGTACCGCAGGAAGGGGTGTTCATAGGTTAGAGTATAGTTGATGTAATTGTCAGCTGCAATAATATCCGCGGGGAGGGTGCGGCCTCCAGGTTTGCCCCCGATCATTTCCTTGAAAATTGACGGTCTGTCCCCTGCTGAGCCGTTTGATGAGAAGGCTATCCGGTCATAGCCGAAAGTCCTGAACGAGTAATTCAGCTTGTATCCGGAAGTTGTGTATGCCTCGTATTCATCTGAAACCGGTATATGCCTGAATGCATAGACTTCGAGTTTAGGGCCGTAATAAAGGTATTCGTAATGCACCAGCTTCTCATATCTTGCCACTGCCCCTGTGGTCCAGGCTTTCTGATCGGTCGGGGGATTGAGAGCTTCACTGTAATCATGATCCACAACCCCCTCTTCATACCCCCCTGAGGCGAACCATCTGAAAGAGTCTGTGAAAGTATACCCGAGATCTAGCCTTGCTGTCCTCTTATCCGCCCTGTACTCCATCAGTTTGTTGTAATCCATATCACCATGCTGGTAAATTTCATTTCTGTAGGTGAAAAAAAGATTTCCCCTGAAGCGTGTCCCTGATATTGAAGGGTCTATGTAGCCCAGCATTGCAGTTCCGTTGTCGGAGGATATTGTGCCCCCTGCAAATAGAAATTTTCCATAGCCAAGGAAATTAGATTCCATGAGATAAAGGCCGTATACTGTGCCGTGCCTGTTTCCGGCAAACATTGGCAGAGGGATAAGTGTCCATTTTTCCTCGAGATGGATTTCAATAACCACACCTGAATCTTCTTTTTTGTATGTTATATCAATTTCGCTGAAAAGATTTTTCTTTTTAATCCTGTTGATGAATCCATGAGGGGCAAATGATGACAGGGTGTCTCCGGTTTTTAAACCGGTTTCCGCAAGAACAACAGAGGGGTCTGTCTTTTTTAACCCGCTGATTACTATGCGGCGAACAGGGAGATCGCCGTATGATTCTATAAATGCGTCCCTCTGGCCTATAAGGAAATCCCGGTCATATTTCATGTTTGTCAGGGCCTGTTTATCTATACTGCCTGTTACAGCTCCGTTTGCTCCATATGCATGAGCAGCCAGCAGAAAGACCGTAATGATTAAAGGGTAAAAATATTTCATCAGGCAATAATTTCTATAAGTCGTTTCCTTATCTCTTCCGCGGAGGAACCGTAAATTTCTATTTTTATATTGTCCAGCCTGAATACGATGTAGTCAGTGATAAATTTTCCGGTTGAGGGATCTTTCATCTCTGTATATGGTATGAAAAGAGGCCGGTGCATAAACCGGAAGAGTTTCATTACATCGAGTATTATGCCTGTTTCAGTAATCCTTACTTTAACGCAAAGTGAATAGTTCACAACTCTGAACCTGACGCTCTGAAAAGTGTGTTCTTTGCCTGCATTTATAAGGTGTTCAGGTGCGGCAAATTTTTTTGAAAGCCTGTTCCATCCGCCCACAAGAGATAGAATTGAAAGAACGGCGCACCATAGCCCTGCGAAGAATACAAAAGAACCGATGGCAATAAGTGGTATGTAATACATCTTTTCCTCCCCGGTTACCCGGTTTTCAGAAAGTTTATTGTCCGTTCCTTAGCACGCGTAATAAGTTTTAATCTTCATCCGGTCGCATGCCTCTGTGAGAGGGTAAATCTTTCCTGTCTGGAATATCTTCAGGATATTAATTCCCCTCTCAGCTTATAGCTCTTTTCCGTGTACCCTGTCCTGACTGTGAAAAATTCATTACGGGGGAGCTTCTGCTGGACTTCAACCGGTACGTAGTATTCGTTGAACCCGGTAGTTACTCCGTTCCTGAATTTCTCACTGAGAAAAATCCCGTTTCTTCCGCTGAATCTTTTGTAAAATAAATTTTTCTGTTCCATGTGCAGCGAGATAATTTCACGGCTTCTTTCGGTCTTTACAATTTCCGGCACGGCATCATCCATTGATTCGGCCCTGGTGCCGGGCCTTGGGGAATATCTGAAAGTATGAATATGAGAAAATCCCGCCTCCCTCACGAGGCTTACCGAATCATTGAATTCCTCCTCGCTCTCTCCCGGGAATCCTACTATAATATCAGTGGTGAAATTAAAATCCGTGTCAACTGATTTAAGTTTATTAACAGCCCGTAAATAATCGGCACGGGTATACGGTCTGTTCATTCTCCTGAGAACGGTGTCGCTTCCGCTCTGCAGGGAGAGGTGGAGATGCCTGACCATTCTTGGGTCGCTGAACAGGGAGAGCAGCTCGTCCGGAGCGCAGTCAGGGTCAAGTGATGTGAGGTGCAGCCTGAACGTTCCATCAAGTTCAAGAATCCCCCGGATCAGCGCGCCCAGATCTTTTCCGTTATCGCAGTATTTTCCGATATTAACGCCTGTGAGAATAATCTCCTTGTAGCTGTTTTCAAGAAGCAGGCTGAATTCGGAAATTATGTCATTGTAAGACCTGCTCTGCGGTTTCCCTCTCATAAACGGGATAATGCAGTATGAGCAGAAATTGTCGCATCCGTCCTGTATTTTCAGGTTAATCCTGTTGGTGGAACATTTAAGCGGCGCATCAAAACCGAATCTTGCAGCCTTCATTTTTTCATATCCGGATGCACCCCCTCTAACTATTTCAGGAATAAGATATTTATGGTCATTGGAGACGTATGTTATGTTGTTGTCCTTTTTTACAGGTTCGGTTGCGCATCCTGTTACTATGATTCTGCCCCTGTCATTTCCGCCGGTTTTTTCAATGGCCCTGTAAATAAGCTGCCTGGCCTTTCTTTCGCTGCGTCCTGTTACCGCGCAGGAATTAATAATATATATGTCCGCTTCACCCGATCTGACTATAACATGCCCCATGTTCTGCAGGGTCGTTGAGACAGATTCAATTTCAGATTGATTTAAGCGGCAGCCCAGTGATTCAATTTTAATTTTCATCCTACCTCTCTGCGTCCCACTGGTGCCTCTCCTTCCTGTGATTTATAAGGAAACCCTTAATATACCTTCCGCTGCTGCTGTAAGTACCGCTGAACTTCTGAGTAAAATAGGAGTTGGCCCCCAGCCGTCTTATCTCTCTGTCGCTGTTGGCTGATCTTGTAAAGTATATTTTTTTCCCCCTTATTCTTATATATTTAAGGTATTCGGTTTTGCCGTTTGCCCAGTCAGGAAACCTTACTGTGCCTGTTATACGGTCTTTGTTCTGTCTTAACCTGAGTATGCCTGTATATCCCTGCAGCCTGATTTTATAGGTCCCCAGGTACCTTCTGTTAACGGTACCTGCAGTGTCGTCACTGTTACTGTCATCGGGCAGTATCTCAATCAGCCTGATTTCACCCAGTGGAATTAACGATAGCGAATAGGAAGTCTCTTCCGGATCAGAAAGCTCGAGTTTGCTTCTGCTCTCCTCTTCTCCTTTTAGACAGATTATTCGACTGCCGCAGATGAAAAGTTTTTTAGCTCTTGCATAATGGCTGTTTTTATCTGTTATAATAAAATCACCTGCTGAGAAAAGGGTAAGCAGTGCTGGAAGAGCTGAAAAAATGATAATAACCGTAACCGGAAGAATTATAAACGCAATTTTACTCTTTCTTTTTTTTTCTGTCATAAAAGTTTACCTTAATTAAAAAAATATAATTTTATTCGCAATAATCAAGCCTGTTTCCTGCGATAATAGTATTCAGTGTTATAAAACAGCTATTTTTCCGCATATTATGGATAATGTAAATTATATTAATTTTTTGAATTTCATATACAGGTTTTTATTGTCATATAATCTTCCTGAGGGACAAGAAATTTTTTTCTTGCTATTTTCAGGGACAGGTATCTTATTCCATTTCGGTTCATATTAATTATGAGGGTGAAATATAAATGTCAGAATTTACAAATGTAACAATTGTAAGGGAAGCAACTATCTATTTTCACGGGAATGTGGTTAGCAGAAAAGTCATTTTCCCGGATGGTTCAGTAAAGACGCTCGGTTTTATGCAGCCCGGTGATTACAGGTTCAGCACGGGTGCCGCTGAATTTATTGAGATTATATCCGGAAGGCTTGATGTCCTTCTCCCGGGTAGTGATGAATGGAAGGCTTTCGGGGGCGGGGATTCGTTCACGGTTCAGGGAAATTCCGGATTTACCGTGAGTGTGCAGTCGCCCACTGATTATTGCTGTTCTTATCTTTAGTGGTAACGGTATAGTCCGCGCTCCCGGATTGGCGCGTAATAATTTTGTCATTTTCCCGCTTTTTATATTCATTGACAAAAGTTTTTACTGATGTTATCTTGCATGAAAGAGGAAGTTTATGCCAGATAATATCCCTTCGCAATACAGACACGTAATTGAACTTGATCGCAGCCTGCGGAAAAATGTTGCTGAATATTTTTTTGCCCTTAATGATATGAAAGACCCGGGAAGAGCTGTTGAACTCCTTGCTGGGCATGTAGCAATAATGGTTGAAATGATTAATGAACTGAAGAAAAAACTATAAATAAAAAAAGGAGCGGCAAATTATAATGATCTGCCGCTCCCTGGCATCTGTATACGGGGTTAAATCTTCTTATTATGCCTTAACGCGAATACTACCATTTTTTTCAGTATCTTTTCTTTTAGTGATGACGGCTTGTGAAGATCCATCATCTCAAGATATTGTGTTGCTGTTTTGGGAGTAAACTTGAACAGCTCGGTCAGAAGACCTCCTGCAAGTTTCAGCGGCGCTCCCTGTGCCAGGGCCTTCATACCCTTCAGAGACCCGCCCAGTGCTATTTCCTGGTCTGTCAGGTCTGTACCGAACGGGAATGGCTTGAAATAGCCTTCAGCCTGGTATGGCTTCAGTACTGATTCATATTTATCCGGGTAGTTATTTCTGTATTCCTGCGGAATTTCATAATGCTCCGGAATTTTTTTGGCTTTTTTAGCCTGTTTTAGGAGTTCTCCCTGGAACCTTGAATCTGATACTTTGATCATTTCCATTATTACGTCTTTATCAGCTTTACCCCTGATGTCTGCAATGCCGTATTCAGTTACTATTATATCCCTGAGGTGTTTCGGGATGGAGCAGTGCCCGTAGCTGAATACAATATTCGATTTAAGGGTCTTTCCGCTTCCCCTCGTGCTCCTCACCATCATTATAAGCCTTGCGTCAGGAAGAGCGTGTGCCATTGAAACAAAGTTGTACTGTCCGCCTATTCCGCTGACAACCCTTCCGTCTTCAAGCTGGTCAGATGCGACGGCGCCGAATATATTGGCAATCATGCCGGCATTAACGAAGCGGGCGTCTTTTCTCTGGAGTGCCCGCAGTTCCTCACCGCCATAGAGCTGATTTACCTTGTCAACTCCTGACATTCCGAAGAGCTGCCTCTCCTCTTCGCTCATTGCATTGAGGGAATCGTAGAAATCACGCGGCCCGATAAAGAAAGCGCCGAGAATAACTTTGCCGCCCAGCAGCTCTTTGCCGAGAAGTTTTCGAATTTCCTTTCTGTTGCTGTCGTTTGACAGATCGGTTGAATACTTTGTGCTGCCGTCTGTAATATTTCCTGATTTGAAAGTGAGTCCTTTTTTAAGGATTCCGAATTCGGTCAGATAATTGAAATCCTCTTCAGTAAGCTTTGAGTGTATTGCTTTCATGTCAATTAGCTGATCAATTATGTCCTTCGGGATGTTGTCGGCAGCGAGTTTGCCGACGTTTACCAGTTTCATCAGGGGTATGCTGTCGAAAACTTTTCTTTTGAGAATTTTCTTTTTATACATCTGCATGAAGGCGTCTACAAACATCTCCGATGAGCCGTAGAGTCCCTGATCAAAGTGCCCGGTATCCCCCCATTTTTTTATGAGGTTTTCATATCTTTTAAGAACCCCGGCCTTTTCAAGAACTTCAATATATGTGTCGTGGTGGTCATTTCTCATTGATAGCCCTGCCACAATGGCGTCACCAAGCGAACCTATGCCCACCTGGATTGTACCTCCGTCCTTTATGAGGCTGCTGACATGAAGGCCGATCATATGATCTTTAAGTGCAACAGCATCTTTCGGAGGACCAAACAGCTGGTAGTTGTACTCAGGGCCTTTCAGGAGTATGTCAAATTCCTTCCCCTCTACGACAGCATCGCCGTACATGAACGGCATGTTATCGTTAACTTCGGCAACAAGCGCGATGTTTTGACCCTCTTTCCTCAATTTTTTAAATTCAACAAGGCCTTCCAGGGTTATATCGGTGTTGCATGAAAATGAATACATCTGTTTGCCATCAATTTCCCGGGAGGCGACAAGAAACCCCATTGCGTTGATCCCGAAATTTATAGCGTCACGCACAACATGGGTATAGTTTGAGCCCAGGTGGTTCTGCTGAGCATCGGGATTGTGCATGTACCCGCCTGCCTTGTTAAAAAATTCATATATATTAACATTCTCAGGAAGCTTTCCGGCCCTGTAGTCGAGCATGTAGTCAAACTCCGGCGTGCCTTCGAAAACCCTGTCTGCAAGCGGTCTAAGGAATCTTTTTTCAAGTTCGGAATGTCCGCTCGGCTTTTCAAGGGCAAGGGCTGTAACAATATCCAGCTTGATCTCCGGATCCTCCTTTGATCTTTTGTATAACTCATTAATCAGTAGAATCGGTTTCCCAAGAGCAAGGGTCATGCCAAATTTGATCTCCTTACCCACATGGGCGATAATATCATCCACTGTCTTTTTTACGTCATTAGTAATTACTGCTTTACCTGGCTGTAAACCTGTTTTTACGTTCATTTATTTCCCCCATATATTTTACACATGTTACCGGCAGTCTTTTCCACTGGTGACCTGTGTATGATGTACAGTTTACTCAAGGGATCAGAAATCCTGATCCGAAATCTCTGAATACAGTTTCATTAAAATATTCAGCAGGAAGCTCTGACAGTTTGTCCTTATCAAAGAGAAAGAGGGTTTTGGTACAATTTTCCACGATGCAATGTTGATTAATTGCAGGTATGTAATAAGCAGCTGTCAGATTTCCCCCCGATTTAAACATATATTTATATTATATTAGATAATATTATTAGTACAATATAATTGTACAATTTCAAATAATGTATAATTTTTTCAGAAAAAACTTAAAAAAATTTGCTTTTCTTAGAAAAAGATCACATTTTTCTGGGTTATGTTAAGCTTTGAAGGGTTGTCAGTCAGATTTTATTATTGAAATACTTATAGCGACTAAGTAAAAATCTTCCTTTTTTAGAGTGAAACGTGTAGTAATAACGTGTTATTTGTCATAACATGGGGAGTCGGGTAAGGTAACACTGGTTCTGAAATGCAGTCCGGTTAAATCAGGGTGACCTATATTCCGCGGAAAGGAGAGATGAGAGCTTTTGCGGGCTAATCAGCTGGTCCCTTACCTGATATGAAATTGATAAAAACACCTGCGGTCTCCTTCGGCCTTTCAATCATAGGGAGATGGCCGCACCCTTTCAGGATATAACTGCGTGAATTTTTAATCCCCGTGGTAAAGACTCTGACACTTGAAACGTGCAGCACCCTGTCAGTGTCTCCCCATATCACAAAGCTCGGGGCTTTTATTCCCGGCAGCCTGGTTTCAAGTTTCAGGGGTTTTTTATGAAGATCATGAAAAATTTTGTTATTAAATGAGCGGTGTTCAACAGCTTTCAGGGCAAATTCTTTTTTTATAGAACCCGGGATATAAGGAGGCTTGACAAATAGAAAATTTATAAGCCTGTCATAGTCATGGAGATCATTTACAAGTAGCGGGTTTATACCTTTTTCAAGGAGGGCCATCATCTCGCTTTTAACAGGGGAGGTTATTCCCGCCGCATTAATCAGTGTAAGTGTTAACACCTGCTCTTTATGCCTGTAGGCGTAGTTTGCAGAGATCCAGCCGCCCATGGAGTTGCCTGCCAGGTGAAATTTTTTCAGGCCAAGTATCTCTGTGAATTTTCTCAGCCTTTCAGTCTGTGTTTCGATATCGTAGAAGGCGCCTTCAATGCGGCTGCTTTCGCCGAAACCGGGGAGATCCGGGGCAATAATCCGGTAGCCTTTATTTATATATCGGGAGAACCTTGTCCAGTTGTCCTTGTCCCCTCCGAAACCGTGAACCAGAACAATTACCTCTCCATCCTCACCGCTTTCAAGATAAACAATTTTGTGCTCTCCTGCCTGTATTGATTTTTCTACAAGGGAGGCTTTACCTCTCTCTGATTTCTGCGCAAAATTATAAAGGGACCTGCCGCATGAAGCAACAGAGAGTATGGCGGCAGTTATTATTACAGCGGCTGTGTAAAGGTTCTTTTTCATGGTATCTCCTTTTTCCCGGATGTTATTCAGATATGTTAAGACCTTCTGTTTCGCAACACTTTTTTGTAATCTCCCCGGCAGAATGAGTATATCATTTAACGGGATTATTATGTTTATGAAAAATAATTGCATTTAAAACAGGGACGTAACCGGATAGAGCCATTCTTAATTCGGGAGATTCCGGATGTTTCAACCGTTACAGGAGGGGTTATTATTATGATCGGGTTTGTTCTCTTTTATAAAGAGAATTTCAGGATGGGGAAAGGGAAACAGAAAGAGAACATTTAATTATAAGTAATGGCTGGCCGTAAAATATTGATTTATATATTTAGCTTCGCGTTATATAAAATGATGGAATAATTAATTCCCTGCCTTTACGACAGGTTGTGAAAGATTACAATTCGCCTGACTGTAAAGTGCTGCAGAATATGACAAAAGATAAAATTCAAAGGAGGTCCGTGATGATTACCCTTATAGCGACAATGAAAGTAAAAGAGGGAAAAATGGAGGAGGTAAAGGAAAAGCTGAAAGAGATTGTTCCGCATGTAAAGAAAACTGAACCCGGATGTCTTCAGTATATTCCCCATACTGTAAAAAATGAAGATAACATGATTATATTTTACGAGAAGTACAGGGACAAGGAGGCCTTCAAAATCCATTCGGCGAATTTTACGGAAAATTTTAAAGATGTTATGCCTCTCCTTGAGCCGGGAATGGATCTGAAGACCTGCTATGAAATTGTAGAAGAAGCGTAATTGAAAAATTCAGCAGTTTCCTGAAAAACAGGAGACTGCCTGAATTTAAAAGTATATTTTAACGCTGCAGTTTAATATTTAAATAACCGGTTAATCCCGTTTACATTTTTTGTCCCGTCAATGCAGCCGGCAGATACCACATCCCGTTCCCGGTAATTACAGTCACGGCCTTATGAGCATGCTCTGTTTTATGTTTTAAAATTTTACATGTATGTTGAATATCAGCCTGATAGCGGTATATTTGAATTATATAATTATACAGGAAAAACTGCGGCCCGGCAGCCGTGTTTTTCTTGATAGTGAAAACGGAGACGATGATGATTGAAGCAATAGAGAAAAGAAGAAGTATAAGAAAATACCTCAAAAAGGAAGTTGAGGATGAAAAGATAAAGTCTGTAATTGAGGCGGCGAGGCTCGCCCC
>Ga0116163_1001170_pt1 | contig 16583 bp, 11 predicted proteins | sample AD_UKC107_MetaG_FD_89889 | JGI IMG/M metagenome (GOLD analysis project Ga0116163, IMG submission 89889) | Active sludge microbial communities of municipal wastewater-treating anaerobic digesters from Hong Kong - AD_UKC107_MetaG | ecosystem: Engineered > Bioreactor > Anaerobic > Digestate...
CGGTAACGAGGGAAGAGTCGATGCCCCCGGAGAGAAAGACCCCAACCGGAACATCGGCAATGAGCCTCTTTGTGAAGGCATCGATCATGATCTCTTCGAGCCGGTCTGCAATAACCTCTTCATTCTCGCCTGGCAGCGCTGTCTCGCAGATCTGCTGATATGACCAGTACCGGTGCTTTTCAATGGTATGGTCGGATGAAACCCTCATCCAGCAGCCGGGCTCGAGCTTGTAGGTGTTTCTGTAAATGGATCTCGGTGCGGAGATGTAGCCGTAGTGGAAGAATTCTCCCAGAGCGGCCTCGTCGATCTCCAGTTCTCTGCCGAGGCCTGCATGGATTGCTTTGAGCTCGGATGCAAAGGCGAAGATCCCACCCTTGTTATAGTAGTATAGCGGTTTTACCCCTATGCGGTCTCTGAACAGATACAGGGCCTTTTCACAGGAATTCCAGATGGCAAAGGCAAACATGCCGATAAATTTCTCAACGCTTTTGGGTCCCCACAGTGCAAAGGCATTGAGCACTACCTCGGTATCGGATGATCCTCTGAACCGTACCCCTTCCGCCTCGAGATCTTTCCTCAATTCCCGATAGTTATACACCTCACCGTTGTAGGTGATGGTGTACCTGCCGTCATGGGTGGTCATAGGTTGGTGCCCGGTCTCGGTGAGGTCGATGATGGTGAGTCTGCGGTGGCCCAGTGCGAGACCTGCCGAGGTATCGATGTAGAGACCCTCGTCGTCGGGTCCGCCCCTGGTAAGTGTATCCCTCATGCTGAGACAGGATCTTTCAAGATCCTGAGTCGGGTCTGTTGACCATATGCCGGTTATTCTACACATACAGGGGCCTTTATCGTCGTTAAATTATTACTTTTGCTGACCGGGGTGTTTGATTTGTCGTACATGAATGGTCGTATTAGCATACCACCTGATGCGTCTGCGGGGTATGAAAGGGCATGCATGAAGTCATACAAGTTCACGGACTGCAGTTATACGGTGATAGTAGGTATGCTGGTCCATAATGTATTCATAGGTTCTCTCCACCATCGAATGCCTGTACGATTTATCATGGAAACGCTGCATTACACTCTCGATGTTGGAGAAGTCATGTTCAAGGGCGATATAATGTTCATCGGCATTGAGGATGCCGTTATATCTTCCTTTGAGCATGATTTGGCAGGTCTTGGTGCCGATTGCATCGAAGTGTCGGGAAGAGATGGCCTTGCTGTAAGCGGGACATCGAGGGGTGTTGCGAAAGAACCTTTCGAAGATCTCGGGGAATTCCAGATCTTCGTAGACATCTGAATAATATTTTACCCGAAATGAATTCAACACTGCGTTCAATGGATACCTCAGCAAGGCCTTGACAGGCTGAGGCATGAGATTCCAGAGTTTTTCCGGAAGCGAGTCGGGCCTTACAATATGTGATCCATCCTGCTTCTGGTTCGTTATGACATATTCCTGGATCCTGCGTATCGTGGCATCATCCCTCTCGAGATAGTAAGAACCGGCCTCGTTGGAGATGGTGCCCTTACAGTTGTTGAGAAAACCAGCCCAACCCGTTCTGTCCAAACGGTTTTTCGTATCGATATCAACTACAATCGGCGGGATGAATGAGTGATGGGAAAAGAAATCGAACAGATCATTGCGCTCATTGTCTCCCAGGCACGACCAGTATCTGGTAGAGCGGGCTCCGATGTCAATGGGCCGGTTGTCCAGGGGGATCTCCGGTCTGAATGATTCCGGATTGAGCGCGTGGGGGAGTTCCACTACGCGAGACGACGCGCATTCTTCGTACAGCCATCTGCCTGCCTCGACAGGAAGCTGGGTTCCGATATATTCCGCAGATATGTCTTTGAGAAAATCTATCTTTTCCTTCAGCGAGATCCGGGGGAGATTTACCTCATTGCCGACAAAACTCAGCAGGACTCCTGTTCTGCTGTTGAGAACATCGGTATATGGTCTGATCTGTTGCAAGGTATCCGCATTTGTTGAATGAAGCAGAACGATGAGATCGAAGTCCCGGATGGAATTTTTTGCCAATGCAAGATTTGATCTGTCATTAATGTTTATGGAACTGGTCGAGAAATCAGGATGTGTTTCAAAGGCATGCTTCCAGTCATCGTAGTAGGAGAGTTTGTCTGTATATTGGGAATACAGGACGAGTGTGTTTGGAGCAGAGTCCTTCATTCGGGGAGATGTTCCCTGTGTTTCTCCATGCACTGCACTATCAGGGGCATAGTTTCCCTGGTCCATTCGATGGTATGGTGCAGCCCGTTTCTCAGTACGGTTGATGCCAGGAAACCAAGTTCCCGATCTGCCTTCTCCGTACTCCCGAATCGTTTGCCGGAATGGTCCCATGGTCTGGGGGGAAGGTATTCGATGCCGGCTTCATTGCCGGTGAGTTCGTTGATCATGGTTGCAAGTTCGAGTATGGTGGTCTCCTTTCCGCTCGCAATATTGTAAACCTCCCCTGCTGTTCCCTTGAGAGCACATGCCATCAGTCCGTTGCAGATGTCCTCCACGTAGATAAAGTCGCGTGAGGCAATGCCCTTGTTTTCCACAGGCAGCGGTTGTCCCTTAAGGGCCTTGTATATAAAAGTGGGGGTGACATTGCGCCAGACGGTCGCAGGGGTGCCCCGCCAGATACCTGCGCCGAGTATTTCACCCGGACCGTATACGTTCTGGAAGCGTGCCCGCACTGTTGGAAGCCCATGCTGATTATAAAAATACATGCAGTAGAATTCTCCGATTACTTTGGAGATTGAATAGGGACTGTCCTGGTTCAGGGAGATCGGGCCGTCTTCGGTTGTGGCATGGGCGTGTGAAAACGTTTTTTCCGCAACCGCACATCCTGCTGATGAATATACCAGTTTTTTGATGTTCCGGTAGTTTTTAAAATGATTCATAAGCTTGAGGCTGGTCAGCGTATTGTTTTCATGATCTGCCAGTGGATCGTGTATGGAGCTTTGATTTCCATGGTAGGTGGCGAGATGAAATACATAATCAAATACATCCGAAAGTGTCTCTAGGATGGCATCATCGGTAATTGATCCTTCAATGAACGTAATCATGTCACTGTCGGGGACATTCATCCGTTCTGAGGATATCAGGTTGTCCACCACAACAATCTCGCCGGGAGAATGATTCAGCAGCATCCGTACGAGGTTGCTTCCGACAAAACCTGCCCCCCCTACCACAAGGATCTTTCTGTTGCTGAATTCACTCACAAAATTTCTCCTTCTATCATATGCGCATACAGAGAGATGGGATGCACGAATATGTGCAGGTTTCTCTTTTAGTCTTTGTCAATCCTCAGATGCGTATAGGTTTGGGTTATCCCGAATTCCTTGTAATATTCTATTGCCCTGCGGACGCCGTCTTCGAGAGCTGTGGTTATTTTCCATTGAAAATCCGTATTGGTTTTCGACGGATCTATAAGGATGGTGTACACGTCGTCTTCGTTGCGGGCCCGAACCTCAACGTCTTTTTCAAGGGTTATTCCCAGCGCCTTGAGCGTTGCATCAAAGAGTTCCTTGATGGAATAATCAGAGCCGCTGGAGACGTGATAGTAGCCCGAAGTTCCCATGCCGTCCAGGGCCTTCACCACCACTCCTATCAAGTCCATCACGTAGATGAAATCCCTGCGAGTATCCATGACAAAGCAGGGAAGGTTATTGGTCAACCGATGGTAGAATGTTGGCAGGGGGCCGCTCAGATTTCGGGGCCCATAAGCATTTGCCAGGCGAAATGATATGAAATCCAGACCGCTCAGCTCGATATATTGCTCCGCTGACGTCTTGCTGATGGCATAGCTGCTTCCGCCTGCATACTTGCCCGAGAAGTACGGATGATTGAGTGTTATGGGCTGCTCGATGGGATGAAGCCCGTAACATAGAGATGTCTGAAAGTATATAATTCTGCTTACTTTTTCCCGAAGGCATGCCCTTATCGTGTTGATGGTTCCCGTTACATTTGTGGCCACATCCTCTTCCCAATTATCCGGATCCTTATACGAAGCCGCCGCATGTACCACCTTGTCCGGTTTGAAATCATGGAATACCTGATCCACGAATTGTTTGTCGGCGATGGTGCCTTCAACGATACGCAGTCGTTCATGGGGTGTGAGATTATCACGTCTGCCGGTGGCGTAATTATCTATTACACAAACTTCGTTCCCGCGGGCCAGCAGTGTATCGGCCAGGTTAGAGCCGATGAATCCGGCTCCGCCAGTAATCAAAACCTTCATTCCTGTACTCCTTTTTCGCATAATGATGAATAGTGTAATTGTTTGTCGTGAAATTCCTGGTGCCAGAGTTCGAGCGAGAGCAGACCCCATAGTTTTCTGCCGAACTTCGGCTCGTTCTGCAGCGAATTCAGGATTTCTTTATGGTTGAAATATGGTCGCTGTTTTGCCTTCTGAGAAGTGAATATATCGAATATAAATTCTTTCAGCTCGCCCTGAAGCCACTCGTTCAGCGGGACGGGAAATCCCATCTTGTTCTTCCGGGAGGTTATGATCCCAGGGAGATCGTCTCTCACGGCATCGAGCAGAATCTTTTTCAGGGTTCCATCCTTGAATTTGATGTCTGCCGGCATGGTTGCGGCAAATTCAACGATGGGATGATCAAGAAAAGGAACTCTTGATTCCAGTCCGTGTGCCATGCTCATTCGGTCTTCAACCTGAAGCAGGGCGGGCAGAAGTGTCTTGAAGTCAAAGTGAGTCATCATGTCGAGGTATGATTCTTTTTCAACATTCTTTCCATGGAAGATAGCATTGAATGTTTCGTAGGGGGAATAATCTCCGAGTATCTCCCAGTTCACCTCTTTTTCCAGACTGGGTGCCCGGTTTATCAGTCGATAGTAGCGTTTATCAAGCGCCTCGAAAAGACCGTCTCTCCAGAATTCCTTGATCATCGGCTTGTAGTTCTGCAGTGCAACGAGATTGGGAATGATGGACTCATAGGTGACGATAAAGTTTCCGTTATGGAGTGTTCCGTCAATCGCCCCTTTGATGCACTGCTCAAAGTAGGCCAGCAGATATCGGACATAACCTCCGAAAATTTCATCGGCACCCTGGCCCCCGAGCACCACCTTGCGGTGGTCTGCCGCCAGTTTCGAGACATGGAATTGTGGGAAAGATCCCGGACCTGCAACAGGATAATCCAGGTAATAGATAATCTGCCTGATGCTGTTGAGGAAATCCTCGCTGGTGATTTCAACTTCATGAAGGGCGATACCGCTTTCCCGCGCGAGCGCTCTTGCGTAAGCGCTTTCATCATAAAGTTCCCCAAGACAGAATTTGCCGGTGAAAGCAAGGAAGTCGTCTCCGTCACCTCTCTGCTTCACTGCGAGAGAAGTGACCGCACTGGAATCCAACCCGCCGCTGAGATATGCCCCGATGGGGACATCGCTTCGTATATGCATCCTGATCGAGTCATCCAGCAGTGCACGAAGCTTCTCCGTGAAGTATCTCGGGGTATGATCAAAATCGGGTTTATAATAAACCTCCCAATAGCGTTTGACCTCTACATTGCCATTTTTGATTATGAGTACATGGCCGGGAGGCAGTTCGTGAATTCCTTCAAACAGCGTCTTCCCGTCAAGACAGAGCTGGAAAGCCAGATAGTCCTTCAGCGCGTCGGCGTTTGTTCTAATATTCGGCAGGAACGGGAGGAGGGCCTTGGCCTCGGAGGCAAAGAGAAAAACGCCGTTGATGATGGTATAGTAAAACGGCTTTACCCCGAACCTGTCACGGGCGCAGAACATGATCTGCTGAGCTTCATCCCAAAGAGCAAAGGCGAACATCCCGCGGAGTCGGTTCGGACAGTCCTGTCCCCACCGGTTGTATGCGGCAAGGATGGCCTCTGTGTCCGAAGTGGTTCGAAAATGAAATTCCGAAAACTCTTTCCTCAACTCCTTGTAGTTGTATATCTCGCCATTGTAACAGATAGTATGGCCGGCATTGTCAGTCATGGGCTGATCACCGGTTTCCAGATCAATGATGCTTAACCGCCTGTGGGCAAATCCGAGATGGCGGTTCGGATGAAGGAATTTTCCCTGATCATCCGGTCCCCGGTGTTTCAGAACGTTTCCCATCACATCAAGATGTCGTTCCAGGTGAGGGTATGTTTTTTTATTTAAATGATAAATGCCAGCAATTCCGCACATCTTTCAATCCTATACCATACTAGTGTCTGTTTCGGTATAATCTCAAGGGGATCTTAATGAGAATTGATCCTATCGGAAGTATTTCCCCAAAACCTTACGCAGCCATGACCTGCCGGGAAAATCCATATAAATGCTGTTACGCATCAAGGTCTTGAGCCTGCGCATATGCAGATCCCTGTCGAGGGATTTCTGAATATTATCGGCATCCTGTTTTCTGCCGGGCTTGAGACCGATCTGTGTCAGCCGGTCATCAAAGTCCCGGATAAATGATTCATAGGAATAGGTGGGGTCAGCTATGAGATCAGCATAGGCCCTCTCGGTGATTTCCTGGCGAAGTCTTGAATCTGAGAAAGACGAGATCACTTCGTCAAAGTTGGAGAAATCTTTTTTCATCGGGATATAGTGGACATACGGTTTCATTATCCCGGAATACCTGCCTTCAAACAGTATCTGGCATACCCTGAACGCGGCCCCCTCGAAATGACGCGGGCTTATGGTTCGCAAGAAGATATTGTTTTCCCATGGCTTAAGCACCTTTTCGTGGACTTCTTCAAAGGCGATGGCTGGATTTTCTCTTATCAGATTATCACAGGCAATACGGACCTCGTCGGTCACGTCGAAGATGGATACGCCTGATTCCACCCCCAGGGTTCCCCTGCAGTTGCTCAGGAATTTTGACCAGTCTTCCCCGTACAGCCTGTTTTCGTCCTCCACATCAATATCCAGTTGCATGGTGATATTGCGCTGCTTTACAAGTCCGGCAAAGCGGGTTCCTATCTCGTGTTTTTCCTGCGCACCCGCGCCCATGTAAAAGTCGAGTCTTCGCGCACGATATCCGATATCAATGGTCCTGTCCTCCATGGGCTTATAGTATTTTTTGGCTTCACTGATGAGGTTTTCACTCACATACCCGGGAAGATAGCTATGGATATACTTCGCCGATGTATATTTGGCATACACCTTGTCGAAATATTCTTTTTCCAGGCAGGTGTAGATGGTCTGAATGTTGAATTCGTTGATGAAATCGAATCTTTTATTGCAATAGCGGTATTCGTCCTGGAAAAATGAGATAATGTGTGAACTTCGGCAGGAGTGCAGATATTCATAAAATTCATCAGAGAGTTCATACTCGTATCCCCTGCCAAAAAGTGAGTAATGCAGAACAATTACATCAAAGGAAAGCGTAGAGAGTTCTTTCGGGAAACCGTATTCGGTGTTTATCTCCCATACTGAAAACCTGGAATATCGTTTGAAAGCGGAATAATTATCAACAATGGTGGTCGCCCCCTGTCTGGAAAAGGGTACATGGTATAGAACCAGGATTCCCGGTATGTGTCGCATAGCTATCCTTCGATAATGTTACGTGGTCGGTGATGATACGTTAAGGGCCGGCTGCTTCGACACTTCAGAATCACAAGTCGAGTGTCCCCTTACAGGATCCATTTCTTCAGAGGCTTGAGGAGTGGAAACAGGACTTTTTTTACCCGTTCCGGCAGGAGATCGGAAGCCTGCAGGTAAAAATCATGAAAAGCCGTGTTCCCTTTGCTTACCGTTGTGTCTCTGGTGAATATCGCATTGCCGGGCTGGTTCAAAGGATTCTTCCCCCTGCCGGTACAAGCTGGGGATATGGGAGAGACCTCTTCATTGCTGCGGTTCTGTAATGCCGTGATGCCTGTAATCAGCAGTTTCCCCTGCCCTCGCAGCACCTTTCTCGAAACCAGTGCATCGAATTCTTCAATGAAATGCCGGTAGCTGTAGTTTCCGGAGGCAATCACGTCTTCGTATGCTTTCCCGGTCATTTCCTCAAGGCACTTAAGGTCATCAAGCTTTTCCAGTACTTCATCTACATTGCTGAAGTCCTTTTTCAGAGGGATATAATGTATATCAGGCTGAATGACCCCTGAATATTTTCCCTCAAACAGAACGAGGGCGGTTTTCAGGGCGATGGCCTCGAAAATCTTCGGGGATATCTGGTTCATTTCAATACGGGATTCATGCTCTGCAAGAAACCGGTCATAAGCCTCCTGGTAGGTTAAGTCAGGGTGTTTAGCAAGTTCCTTTTCAATGTTTTTTCTGATGGTGCCATGGAAATCGAATACATTCGAGCCGCTCTCGGTTCCCAGCATGGCCCTGCAGTCTTCGATAAAGTCATACCATTGTTCGTTGTATATGCGCCTGTTGTCGTCACATTCAATATTTGCCGGAACATTTCTTTCCTGACAGATTTCGCGCATCTTTGTCCCGATAATGTATTTTTCGTGCCCCAGAGAACCATACCACAGTGGCAGTTTCCTCCCCCGATAGCCAAGTACGTACCTTCTCTGAGCAATCGGCCTGGTATTGATTCTTTGCTCAAGCCCGGCAGGTACGAACCCGGTCAGATTTTCCACAAAATCCACATGCGGGAAAGAACTTGCCGGATATACATAATCAAGGTATTCCCCAGGAACGCAGGTGTATACCACATGGATGCCGAGGGAATGGATCCATTCCCAGGCAATGCCTGTGGTATCGTATTCATCCTGGATGAAGAGGATCTTGAGCCCCGGAAAACTCTTCAACTGGTCAGCATAACTGCTGGATAAATGAGAGGTGAGACTCACCCGCACCGAATAATGAATGATTATGGCATCGAACAAAGAAAGGTCAAAGGTGCAGGGCACATTGTTCGTAGCGGAGGCATAGAATATATGATGCCTGGAGTATGCGGCAAAACTCTCGAGATGCTCTTTTATCGTGGTAACATGAGTGGAGTTTCTGTCATAGAGCATCAGGATATTGAGCCTTACATTCTTATGGGGTGAGGATCGTTTCAGGGAACTCCTGTATTCTTCATCGATATACAGGACAGCTTCCCTGAACTTGCTGTCATAATCCTGCAGTTGAGCCGCTTCCCGGCGCTGTATCACAAGGCTGCGGTCATGGCGGATCTCTTCAGTTGCGATTATTGCAGAACGAAATTCATCCGGAGTACGTGCAAGAGACATTATCGATGAATATGCTTTTAGGGATTTAATCGGGACGCTCACCACAGGGAGGCCGCACGCGCAATATTCAAAGGCCTTCAGAGGGAAAGAACGTTCGATTATCCAGTCGTTTTGAATGAACGGAATGAGACCCACTGTGGCGTTGTACATATAATGTTTCAGTTCGTCTACTTCCAGACAGCCCAGATAGACAACATTTTTGTGAGACAGCAGGTTGTTCCACCCGGCGGACTCTTCGTCACTTGTCAGCATCAACCGGCCGCAGAATTGAAATTCCCAATCGGGCATCTGCGATGCAAGTTCACTCATGAGTGCAAAATCGATCTTCCGGCTTATTCCTCCCTGGTAAAGGGCTGTATTCCGCTTTGTGGCGGCGGAGCCTGCATCGAGGCTTTCGACACCATCTGTCCAGAATCGATAGTCGCATCCATTGGTGATGAGTGCGGATGCCCCGTTGTATTTCCCCTTCAAGACATAGTCTTCGTGGATACCCTCTGAGATGGAAATCAAGAGATCAGTATAGTCCAGGACTTCTTTGAGCCGGATCGTCTTGTCCTGCTCCGAAGATGGGTAGAAATCATTGGAGAAATAGTCTTCAGTTGCGTGGTAGACCATAAATCCGGGGTAATGTGTCTTGATGAAATCATTGAAGAGAAAGTTGTAGGTCCATACCAGAGGGCGTATGATCCCCTTTTCATTAAGAGCCCTTGCGATCAGTTTTGTCTGTGTATTCCCGTAATGGCGATATACATGGAGGACTTCAATATTTAGAATCTCGGTTTTCTCAAACCGGTATCGGGGGGTTTTGAGATCCGGCTGAACAAACACAACGGGAAGATGTTTGCTGAACCGTGATGCATAGTGGTACCTGTTGCTTCGCATCTCCGTATTCCAGTCCGACCATGTCAGCATGACAACGGAATCGAAGTTTTTATTGAGGATCATATGGATGTCTCTGCCATCCTTCTCCATCTTTTCACCACCAATTTTCTCCATTGCAGACTGCCGGATTGGTCCACCTCAATGCCGAATGCCCTTGCCAGCCACTGCTTCTCAGGTGCAGGAAATCCCAGTTTATCCACCCGTGTTCTCACATCCTCCGGGATATAGCCCTTGAGTGATTCTCTCAGGATATGTTTTGTCACACCATTGTGGATTTTATATTCTGCAGGGAGTGAGAGCGCGAAGTGTACCAGTTCGGGTTCAAGGAACGGGACCCGGGACTCGATGGAGAATGCCATGGAGTTCCGGTCTTCATATCTGAGCAGTTCGGGAAGATTGCTCTGCATAACCATATGCACGAGATATTCCTCGAAGTCCTGCTGGAGAGGATTCAAAATCTTCAGCCTGTGCTCAACTTCGTCAGCCGTGTGAGGGCGGATCTTGTCCGCAATGGTTCTCAGACGCCGATATGTTAAGCGGAGCCGGTTCTTATAGAACTGCATGGTCTCGTAATACTGTGTGTGAAGCGCCTTGCGGTATAGCTCTGCTATGGAGAAGCTTTCCCTTAGGAATGCCATCAGGCTGCCTTTTTTTAGCAGGTAAGAGACGTACAGGTTCAGCAGGCCATGATAACCCGCAAATACCTCGTCAGCTCCCTGTCCATCGAGCACCACTTTTATGGCTGTTGAAGATATCTTTTTGAAAACCGCATACTGGGCATAAATACTCGTGCTTCCGAACGGTTCATCCTGAGAATACAGAAGGTTGTCGAAATCTGAGATAAAGGAATCCAGAGTGGGTTTTGCATAGTGTGCAATGGAACCGGTGTAGTCAATCACTTTCTGCGCCCAGAATGTCTCGTCGATATCTCCATGATCCGGGTAGCAGGTAGTGAATGTGTTGAACCGTCCGAGATCTTTTTGAAGGTTGCTGCCGATGCTTACAATTGCGGATGAGTCAATTCCTCCGCTGAGACAGGATCCAAGGGGGACATCACTCCTGAGATGGATCCGCATGCTCTGGATAAGAAGTCTTTCCAGTTCCCGCGCCGCTTCATCCCTACCGAGCCTGACTGTTCTACGGGGGGGGTGCCAGTATGCAACGGGATGTATAACAGAAGAAACGTTGCTGAGATCGAGCCTGGCATAATGAGCACTCGGGAACCTTTTGACATGTTCATAAAATGTCCATGGACCGCGTTCAATATACCCGAAGTCCTGAAACAGGGTTACGGTTGCTTCGTCAGTCTTGGATAAGTGTTCGTCGATGGCTCTGAGAGCCTTGGGTTCCGATGCGAAAAAAAGAACGCCATCCTTTGTGCCATAATACAAGGGCTTGATCCCGAAAGGATCTCGGCAGAATATAAGGGATTCTGTGCTCTTATCGAATAGAGCGAAGGCCCACATCCCCTTGAATTCCTTGAAGGCATTACAGCCCCAGTGACGATAACACTCGATGATCACCTCAGTATCGGATTGAGATTTGAAGATGCTCCCATTTTCACTGCATTTTTCACGCAGTTCACGATAATTATATACTTCGCCATTATACGTGATGATGAATCTTCCATCATGGGAGATAAAAGGCTGGGAAGCCTTTTGCGAGAGGTCGATGATGGCCAGTCTCCTGTGTCCGAAAGCCAGGGGGGGAGATTCGGATATCCAGATTCCCTCATCATCCGGTCCGCGGTGGCGCAGTACGTTATTCATCTTGCGGACAGCCGATCTGGCCTGTTCCGTATCATTGAATCCGATGATTCCGCAGATGCCGCACATATCAGTATCTTCGATTTTGGGCCGGGGTTGGCCCGGTGCTTTCTTGCCGTTTCCTCAGGTATGAATTTGAAGGGACACTATACTGTCTGGCTCAAGGAATGGATGGTGATCAACATAAATATACACTGCGCCAGGTTTTCTATTTCTTGTTCAGTGATGCAGCCCCGGGGGTGTACCAGTAGGCGCTGCCCGACTTCGGATGCAGGTATTCCTGAAAATCGACAAAATAGTACAACAGATCAGATGGCCTGTATAATCCTTTGCATATAGCGTTAATAACCCTCTGTCTGTAATCATCCAGTTCGCAGCGTGTTGAAAAATCTATTATTCGTGATGAGGGGACCGGCCTCCCGGAGGCTATGGAATCGAAATCTGCAAATGCCAGGAGAGCAATAGTAGGATCAAGAACCATCGACTTCTCTGCTGACTGGACAAAGATCTGTGCATGATTGCCCACAGCACCGCCGTTCCATCCGACAAATATAAACTTGATGGAATCTGCGTTTTCTATCTCCCCTGTCTTTAATCCTATATCAAACAGATGTTTTGTGAGAATTGCATAATTGTCGCAATCCAGGTGGTCCTCTTCCAAAAGATTTCTCAGCTCTATCTCCGTACTGTTCCCATACGGAGCCATAATGTAGGATATGAGTGAACAATAAATCGCGAACAACTCCGTTTCTGATAAGGCATGAAGGTCAGGAGGAAGTTCAGATGTCAATTCCTGCAGGGATTCCTGAAATAGTTGAGTGATTCTTGAGGGATCCTTCTTTATTTCTTCGGCGATACCGTCATTGAGTATGGCGAGTCTGATCTTATGAGGACCGGATATTTGAACTGTTTTATCCTTACACTGGCAGCCGAATAAGATAATTAGTGGAGTTAAAAAAACCAATGCTAACATACCAATTTTTTTCATAATCTATCACTGCTTTCTTTCATGATTGGACATACCAGGATGCCTGCTTTTATTTTAGGTAATGTTTGTTTGCCATCATCTTTTTACGGCAAGTATGTTGAGAAAAATTGAACCGTCTACGGCCTTAATAGCGCCATGAATCTTCTTAGTGATTCTGGCAAGATAATCTATGCAGAAGACTTGGAGCTTTGTATAGGACCTGCTCTGAAAGCATTCCGGTGAGGTTGTGTCCTCCTGCGGAACCTTCACATCAAAATACTCGCTCACATGCATGAGGTCTATGAGAGAAAAGGCATTTTCTCCCTGTTGCCAGGATGTTATTTCCGAGAAAAGGTTTAATTTGTGAAGCGCAGGAACGATGTTTTTTTCGTGAAAGAGCGAGAGGTGGTATGGCGGTACGACATTGTTTGATGCGCTTTTTGACAAGTAACGGTTGAGCATCGAGAATCGAGGGATATTAATGAGCAGGATTCCTCCTGGATTGAGGAGGTCGGCATAGCTAGTAATGAACTCGATTGGATGGCTTATATGTTCGATTACCGATATAAACGAAATAACATCAAAAGAGTACCCCAAACCTTTCAGTTCCTCGGGCGAGTCAAGCAGGACATTCAGTTTATAGTGCTCTCTGGCAAAATCAGCAGCGTTTTCATTCCATTCATTTAGAAAAAGCTCATACTGGGAGTTTTTTGCTTGAACCAGGTGGAGAAAAGAGCCGATGCCTCCGCCAACATCCAGCCATTTTCCCGAGTTCTTTTCTTGCAGGATATGGTCGATAATGTCTTGACAATATTTATCAGATATAGACTGGCTGGTATCCCTGCCGTCCATTAATGCCTTAGGGATCTCAATGTGTTCTCTTACCGCATTATAGTATGAGGCGTTGTATAATCTCCGGATCGTATGTTCGTCCGGGTAGGGGTTGACGAAGACAAACGAGCATCGTGTGCAGATCCAATGGCTGATATCGTACTTATGGAAAGATTTTCTGATGTGCTTTGATTCGCAGCACGGACAGATAGTGTGCTCGGGCCATTTGTGAGGGTACCCTGTCTCCTCAAAGCAGATTCCGTATATCTCTTTTTGTAGAGTGTTATAGGCAGGCAATTAGTATCTCGCAAGAGAACATCAGGTTATATCATGCCTTTTTGTTTGCCATTTGAGAAGTGGGCGGATCGGGCCCCCGTAACTTCCCGGATAATCTCCCTTGATCACGCCGTCATCGTGAGCATGAAAAGATATGGCATTCTCGATCTTGAATTCATCGTGCCAGTTGTTGTTGAATCCGATAAGGGTAACGAAAAATCTTCCGGCATTTAAGAGGCTTCCATAGATTCTGCATGTGCTGGTGTAAATTCCCGGCCGAAGAGGTTTTCCATAATGTTCATGTTCATAATTATTGAGGGAGCCGAAAATACAGTTTCCATCCGCATCGGACAGGATAAGAGAATATTGAGGCTTGGCTTCATCTTGAAGTACCTCAAAATTAATATCAACGAGGAGTTCATCGGAAATGGTGATCGCCGAAGTTTCCATTCCATGTTTGTTCTTCAGGATTATAGAGTTGATTCTGAAAAATGCATTGCCAGGTCTCTCATCAGGGCTCCATGTCCTTGAGCTGAAGGTGGCGCTTCCGGAATCAAGATAGTGATCCACCACCTTATTGACCTCATCGTCAAGATGTATTCTTCCGTTTTCGAACAGAATACCTCTATGGCAGAATTTTCTGACCGAGGGCATATTGTGACTTACAAAGAGGATTGTGCGGCCTTCCCTGGAAGAGATATCCTGCATCTTCCCGAGACATTTGCGCTGAAAAGCGGCATCACCCACGGCTAGGACCTCATCCACCAGGAGAATCTCGGATTCGAGGTGTGCTGCCACGGCAAAGGCAAGGCGTACATACATGCCCGAAGAATACCTTTTTACCGGAGTATCCAGAAATTTGTCGATGCCGGCGAAGTCGACAATCTCGTCAAACTTAGCGGTTATCTCTGCCTTGCGCATGCCTAAGATGGCACCGTTAAGATAAATGTTTTCCCTGCCTGTGAGTTCCGAATGAAAGCCTGTTCCCACTTCGAGCAGGCTGGAAACGCGGCCCAATAGTTTGGCCTCGCCCGTTGTTGGTCCGGTAATGCGGCTGAGTATCTTGAGTATAGTGCTTTTGCCTGCGCCATTCCGGCCAATGATGCCCACCACTTCACCTGGATGAACATTGAATGAGACATCCCTGATGGCCCAGATGGTATCCGGCCGGTCGTATTCAACTTTCGTAAGTCGCTTGAGGTCTCTGAAATTGCGGACCGGAGCAGTTAGTGTATCGACAACGGCCTCACGGAATGTTCTGTTGATGCGTTCTTTTGACCCGATGTGATACTGCTTTGAGATATTGTTGACCTGAATGATAGAATTACTCATGACTTCCTCAAATCACATCTGCAAAAAAGCGTTCCACCTGTTTGAAATAGAACAAGCCCAGGATGAAGAGAACCAGACTGACCAGAAAAGACATGGCGATCATATCTGTTGGAAACTCCATGGTGTTTAACAGGACTGAGCGAAATCCTTCGATAACGCCGGTCATCGGGTTCAGGGCATAGATGAGCCTGTATTTCTCAGGTATCATTGATGCGGGATATACAATCGGCGTGGCAAACATCCAGAACTGTACAAGGAACGGGATGGTGTAGCGAATATCTCTATACTTGGCATTCAGGGCTGCGAGTACCATTCCCACCCCGCTTGAAGCCAGGACCATGAGGATGATGAGGAATGGAACGCATACAACCATAACTGTGGGATAGATTTGAAAATAAAACATCATGCAGATCAGAACAGCAAAAGCGATGAAAAAGTCCATAAGACCGGAAAGTATTGATGCAAACGGAATCATGATTCGTGGGAAATACACCTTGGAGATTAGATTGCTTTCCCCGACTATGCTGTTGCCCGATTGATTGATGGCCTGTGAAAAATAGGTCCATGCGACCATGGCTGAATAATTGAAGATTGGATACGGAATGCCATCGGAGGGAATCTTGGCAAGTTTTCCGAAAAAGAGTGTAAATACTACCATCATAAAGAATGGCTGTATGACAGCCCAAAGCCCGCCGAGAACTGTCTGCTTGTATTTCACCTTGATATTGCGGGCAACGAGAAAATAGAGCAGGTCTCTGTAGCGTCTGAGTTCCCCGAAGTCGATAATCTGGAGGCCTTTTTGGGGTTTGATATGGATGATATGGTCTGAATTATGGGGTGTGGGAGTGGTCATAATTTTGAGTTTAATAATCTGTAATTCTACAGCTCCGCTGGCCCGGGTGATCCCGGGTGTCATACGAATCCTATAATATTTGGTATGTAAATCATCCAACCGGCACAGTATTAATCGTATTCGGCGGTGATGATCTTTAATCGTTTAACACACCTGCTACCTGAGAAGATGATGATATAGGGTAATGAATCGTTTCGCAATATTGCTCCAGTAGATCCTGTCTTTTATCTCCTCCCTCTTTTCGATCAAAACGGATGATGGTATGGGGCGGGAGAATGCGCGCAGGATGTTGTCGGCAAGATTTTCTGGATCCCCTGGGGCAAAGAGATATCCGTCTGTTTCGTGGGAGATCAGGTTTCTGTTCGGTTCAATATCCGTGACTACCGGTATAAGTCCGGCAGCCATGGCCTCCAGCAGGGCGATCGAGGTTCCATCTGCTGTAGCGGTGGATACATAGACCGATGCTTTTTTCATGAGAGAAACAACATCTTTATTGGGCACAAGACCAAGAAATTCAACATGC
>Ga0116163_1001178_pt1 | contig 16513 bp, 14 predicted proteins | sample AD_UKC107_MetaG_FD_89889 | JGI IMG/M metagenome (GOLD analysis project Ga0116163, IMG submission 89889) | Active sludge microbial communities of municipal wastewater-treating anaerobic digesters from Hong Kong - AD_UKC107_MetaG | ecosystem: Engineered > Bioreactor > Anaerobic > Digestate...
CTGGGCAATCATGATAATCCGGACAAAGACAGCAAACTAAAATTTCAAGGTTTTGACTATGTTGAAGATATGATAAAAGGGGCAAATGGGATATTAAGCTGGTACTCCAGACCAGATGGCCAGGGGGGAATGGGGTATATCTGGCGTATGGGAAGATATGTGTGTATTAGCCTTGGATTATGGGCCGGTTCCTGTATTGACACAGATTCGGAGTGTGTCAGCTACAACAAATTGCATTGGTTGAAAGAATGGCTAAGTGATAATATCGGGGACGGAAAACGATTTCCAAAAAACACCCCTATTTTTGTCTTTCAACATTATGGATGGGATAGCTGGACAATCAATGATCACTGGTGGAGTAAAGAAGACTATACCAAGGAATTGAATATTTTTTGTAGAAGAGATCTCCTCGATGACCCACAAACTGTTCCCGGTGATCCCTACAATATCGTCGCAATCTTTACTGGACACACCCATTATCAAGACTATATCCAAGTGAACGCCGGAAAAGACAAAGAGGGGAACGATATCATCTTTGACAACGTTGTGTGCGATGATTCCGGCTCAGGAGATGTATATGGGCTTTCAGAGGTCCATGTGTTTGAAAACCGAGAATTAACAGGAGGAACCCTTTCAATAACGTATTGGAAAAGAGAATCCAGCAGATGGACTCCCCATATGTGGGAAAAACCGTATCATTTCTGAGCTAAAAACATCAAAAAACATCATCAGGGACAGTTCTGTTTGCAAGTAATTTCTTTTCATCTATTGGGCGTGACAAACGCATGGGAGCGAACGGTTTCTGTTGCTGTTTTTTATTTAAAATATTGGGTGTAGTCTCCTTTTCCGGAAGATTGAATATCAACCGAAACGATTTCACCGGTATTCTCAAAACGCAACCGCTTCATGTCAATCGTTCGTCTTTCCGGGTTGTAAAGGGAAGTCCATTCAACGGCGAGGTTTTTAAGATCAAAGCAGACCGTCCAGTCAGTAGCCGAATCAGAGGCTATCGTCCCTTCAAATTGCCTTGCCAAATCCATGATGAAAAACCCATCGTCAAAGGAGATATCTCCTTTTTTCATGGCCTCTAAAGAATAATAGGTTGCAAGTACGAGTCTGACATCAGATGTTCTCTTCGCATTGGAATCCGGAATGGGTTTGTCCCCTCCAAAAGGTTCATATTGATAGAGATAAAAAATATTCATTTCATAGAACTCGTTCGTTGTAGTTTTATAAAGCGGTGTGTGAATCATCATTCTTCCGTTGGATTGTTCCGGGAACTCGATGATATAACAGTTACCATCTCTGTCTATAATGAAATAATGGAATGTGACTTGAATGTCATTGAGTTTCAAAGGCAAAATATCAACCTTCGACAGCATAACAAGTGTCTCATCTGCTGTCTTGCATGTGTCAAGCAAAAGCCTTACAATATCAAGGCAAGTGACGGCAGGTTTTCCGGATGGACTCGGGCAAAGCATGTCATCTGCAAAAAAGGCTCCGACATAAAGTCCCGCATCATTCATCCCGCCACCCGAACTGTTTAGAGCGCCAATCTCAGGAACAGATACCAAAAGGTCGAAAGTAACACTTCCATATTTGGCCGTCCACGTTAAGGGGGTAAATGCTTCGGGAACAAAGATAGCGGTTTTTTCTGCCCCTCTCGGGTTCATAACGACCAATCCGTCTGATTCCGGCCAATCCATATTCCTTGCCACTATCAACCTATCTTCGTCTTCAATAGCGGTAACGGAACAGGCGCTCACTGTGATGCAAGAGAGTAAAAAAAGACAAGAAAAGAGAAAAAAGACAAATTTAAATTTTAGGCAATAGCGCATCGCTTCACTCCTTGTTTTGAAATAGCCTGTCGACTAACTGATTAGATTTTAAGTCAATTTTTCATGGTATTTCTCATTATATTATATCACGTTAGCCCAACTTCACATCAGGCACATCATGTACGGTTCTGTTTGCAAGTAACGTTTTTGTTTATTCCACATTATTCTGGTAGAATACGTTGAACGGCTTAAAAGACAGGCAAAAACGGAAAAATTTTAAAAATAAATTCAAAGGTGAAAAGGAGAGAAAATGTCAGATATTAAGGCGCTTTACGAAAGAATAGCAACGGAATTGAAAGAAAAGACCCTTCAGGAGGGGAAATATCTTGGAGATGGCATTCTGAAGGTCGACAGTTTCATCAATCATCAGTCCCATCCCAAGATCATGAATCATGCCGGGGAATTTGTAGCCGCCTACTTCGCAGAACATGGCATCACAAAGGTTATCACCGTTGAAACATCCGGCATCATTCCCGCTTATGCGTCAGCATCCAGTCTGAATGTCCCGTTGGTATTCACGAGAAAGAAAAAGCCGATTACGATGAAAGAGGATTTTTCCGAATCCGCTCCTTCTCACACCAAAGGCGGTATCGTCACGTTACATCTGTCACAGGAGATGATCTCGCCAAGTGACAACATCCTTATCGTGGATGACTTCCTTGCAAGTGGAAAGACCATACACGCCTTAGCCAAAATGATCGAACAATCCGGCGCACGCCTTGCCGGTATCGTCACAATCATCGAAAAGACATTTGAAGGCGGCAGAGCCCTTCTGGAAAGTCATCTCAACATCCCTGTCATCGGCCTGATCAGAATTTCTTCTCTCAATGAACAGGGTATAGAATTTGCGGAAGGAATCGGGGTTGAGCTTTAACCCGTTGGTTGTTTATTGAATGATTTGAACCATTCACCCTTCAATTTTTGTTGTTTTTTTAATCAAAAAAGAATGGCATATGTTATAATGATAAAACATATTCCTTTTTGAGAGGACTGGCTAAGCATGTTTTATGAAGGCATTACAGAATGGTTTGTCTATAGTATTCAAGCATTAATGAACCTTTTAAGTCAATATTATGAGAGTGAGGGGTTCACACCGGTTCAGATCGGCATTGCAGTTAGCGTTGGGCGCATCATGTCGCTGGTGGCCAATCCTTTTTGGTTTAATATGAAAACCCATTTTGGCATCAACAAAGTGATTACACTCGTCACGATTGTTCCCCTGATTGGTATTTGGGGGATCTATTTTATGCCTGATTTCCAGGGTAAACTGATTTTTATTGTTATCAGCGGCTTTTTTCTTGCCGTCGTCATGCCGCTTATCGAAGGAAAAGTGGTTGGTTCTTTAATGAAAAAGGGGCTGGCGTTTAATCCTTCCCGTTTACTGGGATCGATTGGATTTTCTATCACGGCTTTTATTGCCGGGTTGTTATTTAATATTGGCTTTTTTATGCTGTTTTTGCTTTTTTCGGTTTTTTTATTTGTCGTGCTATTCTTCAGCTTCAAAGTTAAACAAGACGAACCGAAAACAAAAAGAGCCCACATGACCGATTCCAAAGGGAATTGGTTGATGTATGGGATCATGTTGCTCAGTGGGGTTCTTTCTATTTCCAGTGCAATCTTTTACGTTACTTTTTTACCGGTCTATATCGATTTGAAAGGTTACCCGGTTTCTTTTACCGGCATCAGTTTTTTTGTGTTTGCCCTTTCTGAAATTCCTTTTCTCCTTTTTTCCCAAAAACTGATTCACAAATTTGGTGAATTACTCATCCTGGCTTCAGGTGTCTTTGCCTGCGGGATACGGCTTGTTTTATCCTTTTATGCCCAGAGCTTTATTCAACTCCTGCTCGTCAGCCTTCTCCATGGATGGGGGTATATTGTCGTTTACTATTCCATCTATCACTTTATCCATTATCATATGCCTGTAAACGCTATCAACAAAGCACAGGCGATTTTTTGGATGTGTATAACGGGGATAGGCTTTATTTTGGGGTCCTTTTTCGGGGGTTTTTTTGTTGAATGGGTAGGCCTTGAAACCGGCTTTCAGATTTTAGGATGGGCTGTTTTATTCATCGCTCTCTTATATTCCATCTGGGCTTATGCCAAATCCATTCAAATGAAAATCATTTAGGAACGAAAACAGTTTCTGTTGTATAAAAGTGATCATGTTTCCGAAGATGAGATTTAATGTTGCCTCTATCTAAATTCTATTTACGTTAATGGCGAATCAGTTTTCATGATTAGAAGGCGCCGTTTGTGTGGAGGCAAAGAAATGTTTAGGCTCCCCGCTACTCTGATTAGATCATAGATAACAAGTCATTTAGCCGAATGGTTTTACTGCCTTTGCTTTCATAATAGTGCAGCATTTCGCCCATTTTCCTTTTATCATAACTGGTAATGCAATCGGATAAGACAGTAACGTTATAATTTTCTTTGCGCAGGTTGTAACAGGTTGATTTAACACAGGCAACGGCATCTGCTCCTGTTATGTAGAATTCGTTTATTTCATTTTTACAGATATAATCCGTAAATCCTTCACTACTTAAGGCGTTCCCTTTGTACTTTGTAAAAATATTTGTTGATGCGATTTTCAAGTCTGAAGCTAATTCAGCCCCATAAGTATTGGGTTTAAAAGTTCTCGTACCCGCCGATAAATTTTCATGCCGGATATAAATAACATGAAGAGTATGATTGACTGCCCAATCAATCGCTTTATTGATATTGTCAATTATTTCCTTGTAATTCTTTGTTATGTCATTTTGAATATCTATTATTATCAAGGCCTTTTTCTGCATCGTGATTCCTCCTGATCGGTAGATTGATTTGTTTGCTTTTTTATTGTACCGTGTAATGGTTGACACATGAACACTTTTCGCCTGATGGTAATGAGCATTACATCGTTAGTTTCCCTTTCATAGCAAACGATTACTACTACAATATTCTTTTTAGTTTTGGGGACAAATGCGAGTGCTTACAGCCGTTACATGTCCGCACAGAAATGAAGCGTAGAATACAGGACATAGAGGCCTTGTACGAAAACTAAACCAACGAGTCCAATCACGAGGGCCGGTTTGAGATGGACCCATAAAGGTAGACAAAATAGGGACGGATAAAAATCCATTTTTTAAACCGTATTAGATTGTTTTTTATTTAACCCCCCAAGTTTTCTCTGAGGTCTTTTGTTTATATAATAACCATATAATCTTCGACCATGTCAACCACTTCTTTGAGGTTTTTTGGTATCTATTTCATCAGGTGTATCGTTTCGCTTTTGAAATGACCAAAGAAGCTTTCTGCACAGGCTCCTATCCCAGCAATTGCCTTTTCGTGACATGCTTTGTGTGACTGATAATTCCTCCAACAGATTTGCATATTCCTTGTAGGTATAATGAACCCCTTGGTCTGAACGCATCAGCTAAACGAATATTAAGATAACCTGCGTTACAAAAACGCAAAAGACAACCCATTTTAGGATTTTGTTGATTAATTTATAATTCATATAAAAAACCTTCCTGGATCGTAGGGCTTCAGAGATTTGTACTGCTCTTCAGTAAAAAATTCGCAATTCGAGTTTGACCGCATGCGTTCATCCATGGTTATCGACAACTTTCTGGCTGTTTCCCAATTATCTTCAGTATCCATCATAATAGCAAGGACAAATAGATTGATAATGGCCAAAACAAGAAAAACAGGCCATCTCTCGTCATGACTCATCACAGAAAAAGAAAAGTACACCGATAAAGCAACCCATGGAATCCTGAGAAAGATATTTTTAAGAAAGGCTTTTTTTTCGAACGCACTGTTTCTTCCGAGGCACTTATCACAGAAGCGATGTTTATAACGCTTGAAATTGTTATACGTTGTTTCTGTATGCTCTATATAACTCCCATCCGTTGGATATGTAAAACCATACTGGACCTTGCCGTTTAGATCCGTTCTCCATGAATTCGTAAACACTTTATCGCCTGTAAAGAAAACATATTCAGCCCCTTCACTTTTATGGCAGAATTCACAGCGTGTTGTCTGATTTTTGGAATCTGGGAATTGTCTTTCATACTCGGCTTGTACAAGCGTTTCGAGAAATTCCTTTGCAAATGCTTGTGTGGTCTTCTCCAATGGACTTGCATCGGAAACTTCTTCGAATTGATCTACCTCAAGCATTTCACATTCATCGATTGTCTGATTTTCAGCAAGTGTTCTTGCGATCCTAAATCCGATTGTATAACTCTTCTTATCACGTTTTCCAGCAGAAAAATAACCCCTGGAAATAACACTTACCTCAGACTCTTCGCTTTTCCAATTCCCCCCTCGAATGACTCGATTGGGTGTTGGTTCAAAATCAACCGGATTTGTCTCATCACACTGTTCAAAAAAGCGTTGATCATAATAGTCATAACACCATTCCGACACATTTCCACACATGTCATAAATACCCAATTCATTGGGATTCAAAAGACCTACTTCATTTGTTTTCTTGGCTTTAAAAACTGCCACTTCACGAATGCTGTCGCTTCCCGCAAACTTCGTTTCTGTTACACTCTTATGGCCACCCTTTGCGGCGTATTCCCACTCGGCATCTGTCAAGAGCCTCCAACCTTTAACGGTCTTGATATCCCTTGTGATCTCACCCATTTCATCTATCAATTCACCATTCTTATCATAGGCTTTTTTTAAATGATCTTTCTCGCTTTTCCAATTACAGAATTTTATGGCATCGAGCCAAGAGACGTTGATTACGGGATGCCTCCCCCTTCCAAACCCTGAATCTTCAGGTTTTCTGTGTCCCGTCTCTTCACAAAACTGATCAAATTCTTCAAATATAACAGGAACCTTTCCCACAAGAAAGGAATAATCGATGTGTATCCGTTTGTTTACCGCTGATTTATCAACCGCAAACGAGCCAGACTTTACGAATGCAAATCGCCTTTGATTCTTTTCTTCTTTCTTGGCCATCTACTCAACTCCCCTCGATGAAATTCACGCAATATAACAATACGTTTATTCAAAATCATTTTACTTTCACTCATCATTCTTTCATATAACCATAGTATACAACATCGCTATTGTAAACACAAATAGAAAAAAGAAAAAGACTATCGCTATTTGTTAATTATAAAATGAATTAAACGCATTGTTGTTTCAGATGTTTTATCAGAGTTGAATTTTAAGTCTAGCTACACTTTTCTGCGGATCCCAATCACCCCTTATGGGACAGTTTCTGTTGAATAAAGCGGCAAATATCATCCATGGCTTCCTTTGCTTCTCTAAATAAAGGAGACAGGATGGGAAAGGCGTGAACCATGTTTTTCCATTTTTTCAGTGTGATGGGCGTTCCCTGCTTGGATGCCTTTTCAGCGAAGGCTAGCGTATCATCCAAATGGATTTCATGTGTTCCGACACACAGGTAGATATGCGGTAAATGCTTCAAATTTCCAAATTGCGGGGACAGGTATTCATTGTGATAGTCCGTATCAGCGATATACATGGCTGTCCATACGGACCAGGAATTCATGGGGGCGATATCATGTTTCGCATTTGTTTGAAATGATTCAGCCTGACAGCTCAAATCCGTGACAGGCGAAATGGAAACAGCCGCACAAGGACACGCATAGCCTTTATCCCTTAAGGCCTTTAAAGTGGACAAGGTAAGTGTTGCACCGGCAGATTCTCCGCATAAAACGATGTTTTCAGCGGCATAACCTGCTTTCAGCAAATAGTCGTAAGCGGTTACACAGTCATCCAAAGCAGCCGGAAAAGGATTTTCAGGTGCCAAACGGTAATCAAACAAAAGGGCTTTTATGCCGCTTCCCATGACAAATTTCATCACATGCATCCGATGGGTTAAGCAGGATCCTGAAATAAATCCCCCCCCGTGTATATACAAAATGACCTTGTCTTTTGGCGAATCTTTGTGTACCAGCCACTCTGCATGCATGGCGTTGATTTTGAACGGCTGTATTTGAATACACGCCGGAATTTTTTCGGCTTTTTTGGACGTTTCATCCACTTCCCGCCTGAATTTTGCTACATCAAAGTGTTCATCCACGACTTCCGGTTTCAGTTTGAATTTGAGCAAATGACGGTTGCGAATAAGGCCTATGATCAATCTACTTTTTAATGTCGACATATCTTCTCCTTTACATGGTCCTTTCAGATGGGCGTATTTTACAAAAGGGTGTTAAATGACGATCTGGTTTTCAAAAAAGTGCTGAAAAGGATGGACGGATCGGGAAAAGGGGCATCTGCTTCCCTGGTGGACTTGTAAACAGCCAATCCGTTGATGAATGTCCAAAACACCACGGAAAGAGCGTAAGGGTCACCTTCAACAACTGTTCCATCCCGTTGGCCTATTGAAAAGATTTCAGCCAGAGCTTGATACGGGATGTCTCTTTTCTCATCCAGTATCTGCTTGACCGGTTCGGGAATTGCCGTGGAATTTCTGGCGTTGGTGATGATCTTGACCGTTTGGTTGAACCGATCACTGGTCTGTATGGTTTTAAACAATTCGATGAGGGCCGCTTTTATTTTTTCATCCGCCGGCTGATTCGATTGTCTTAATCCTTGAACCGCTTCGTTCATCATATCCAACGCATGGCTGATCACTTCAAGATAGATATCATCCTTGGATTTGTAATAGTGATAAACCAATCCCTGAGCCATAGAGACCTCTTTGGCAATATCCGTTATCGTGGTGGCAAAAAAACCCTTTGAGGCAAAGAGCTTGACAGCCCCTTCACTAATCATCCTTTTTCGATCCTCTCTCATTTTCTCATTTTGTTTTTTACTGCGGGCGATGATTTTCACCTCCTTTTTTTGGTTGAATATTCATTCAATATATTAGCAAAAAAATTTCCGTTTGTCAAGATATCGTGGTTCATCCATGAACCACGATTATTTCTGCTATAATTTTATAAAAATCGAGAGGGGTCATCAATAGTCATCCCGTTGAACAGCCTGTTTTCCTCTCCTCTTGTTCCCTTTTTTTTTGTTTTTAGCGTTGTTTTTAACCGCTTCGGTTTTTATTTTCTTTTCCTGGAATTTGATTTCCTTCAACAGTTTTTGGTACGAGTCCCACCGTTCCTGAGACAATTCACCGGTTTCAAGTGCCTTTTTTACAGCGCATCCCGGTTCGGCCATATGCTGACAATCACGAAATTTACAATTTTGGGAGAGGGTCTCGATTTCTTTCAAGACATCGCTGAAAGTGTTGAGTACACCGCTTTCTTCTCCTGTTAATCGAAGTTCACGCATACCGGGTGTGTCTATGATAATCCCGCCTTGCGCCATAAAAATCATTTCTTTGTGGGTGGTGGTGTGCTGTCCTTTGTCCTTGTATTGGGTGACCTCTTTGACTGTCATTTTTTCATACCCCAAAAGGGTATTGATCAGTGTGGATTTACCCACTCCCGAAGAACCGATGAGCACCATGGTTTGATTGGCATTCAGATACTCATCCAATTGCGTCATTCCCGTTCCGTCCATGGAACTGAGAACATGATACACGACGCCGTAGGCGATGGTGTTCAATTCATCGATTCTTTCTTCGATTTCCTCCGGGCGGCACAGGTCTGCTTTTGTCAACAGAATAACGGGAATGATGCCCCCATCCCAGACCATCGCCAAATAGCGTTCCAAACGCCTCAGGTTGAAATCCTGATTCAATGAACTGACAATGAAGGCGATATCAATGTTCGCACACAACACCTGCTCGCCTTTGCCGAGCTTGGCATAATGGTTTTTCGCCTGTAAGGGGTCAAATGCACCCGGTGTTCCGGCTGCAATTCTGGACAATTTGCTTTTTCTTTCCAAAATGCCGTCAATGAGCCAGTCATCGGAATTTTCAGCCTTGATCAGCACCACCCAGTCCCCAACGGTGGGCAAGTCCGAGCGCTGAATCACTTCGTTCAGGAATACTTTTCTCAGTATTCCCCCTATCTCACCCCTTTCGTTCATGAGGGTGTAGTGATTTTTCTGCTGTGACGTTACACGGGCTACGTCAAATTGTCTTGTTTCATAGTATTTTTTTTGTTTGCATCGCTGTTCTTTGTACAATTCGTATTGTTGTGAAAAATAATGGTTCCAGCCTATTTTTCTTAAATCGATCAATGTCGTTCTCCTTTTTTCTCAAATAATCATTGTCTGAATAACCTGCGCTCTCTTTTAAAATGGATGTGGTTTCCCTCATACGACATCACTCCTTTCTTATGATGAAAAGACTTCTTTGTTCATGTTCCTATGCACTTTTTTAGCCGGTTATAAAAAGAAAAAGGGCTGCGATGATATCACCACAGCCCGGATGTAAAGGTTATTCTAAAATAGTTCGGTAAGATTTGTTTGAAAAAATTCGTTTAGTAGTCTATTGAGCACCGGCGATACAAAAAATGCAATTATTCACTTGGTCTAAGGTTTTAGTCATTATTTTCCTCATATGTACCGCCTCCTTTACTCAAATTCGATTCATTATAGCATAATACTTTGTAATTGCAAATCCGGCGATGATTCCATCATCAATGATAAGATAAGAAGGGTGAAGAACAACCCAAAAGGAGAACGCTCATGACAAAACGATACGGAACAGGGTTTAATGTGATCCAGTTTTACACAATAATGGACAAGGCTTTTGAATCCATGCCTGATTTTAAGTACGCCCGGCACAATCGGCTGATGGATGATGCCCTTCAAACAAAGGTTATGTTGGCGGTTACCGAAGTGAACGGATGTGAAATGTGCCGGGTGTATCATACCCAGCATGCCCAAAAAATAGGCCTGGATGAAGAAGAAATCAATCAGATCCGTTCCGGCTTTGTGATTAGCTTGGATGAGGATACCGAGGCGATGCTTTTTGGCAAGCGTTACGCTGAAAATGACGGATCCTATTCAGATGAAGACTGGAAGCAACTCACAAAGACTTACGGCAAAAAAAAGGCTCTTGGAATTCTGGCTGCCACCCGAATGATCATGATGGGAAATGCCATGGGAATCGCCGCCGGTAATCTTTGGAGCCGATTAAAATTTAAACCCGTAAAGGGAAGTTTGTTGGTTAATGAATTGCTTATTTTAATCTCATGTTTGCCGTTTATGGTGGTGATTGGGTTAAAAAGACTGTTAAAAAGGGTTAAACCGAATCCTGCTGTGTGAGTGCTTTATTATCTGCTTTATCCGCCAACAGTTCCACGACGATACCGGCAGGCTGTTCGATCATTTCTTCATGTGCAGCCATTCGGGTCCTGTCTGCATGCTTCTCCCAACTCCCCTTGGAATACAGGAACATTTTAATGATGCCTCGGAAAACCATGTCGATCATCATCCCCGTCCATGCACCCAACAGTCCCATGTCAAAAAACCGTACCAGGAGAAAACCCACGGGGACCCGGATGCCCCAAATGGCGATAAAAGTGATGAACATGGGTGTTTTCGTATCACCGACACCTCGAAATGCGCCGGTCATAACAAAATCCGTTGCCAAAAAGAACTGGAAAAGTCCCAGAATTCTCACCGGTAAAGCTGCTTCTGCCATGATCACCTGGTCTGAAGTAAACAGCATGATCAGCAGTTCAGGGAACAAAAGGATTAAAATTCCGATGGAGACCATGAGAATCGAACCGATTACCCAACCCTGTCGGACCACGCCCAGCATGGTATCCCTTTCGTTTCTGCCATTATACATGCCCACCAGCGTTGTAATGGCTACTGAAACACCGAACCCGGGCATGAAGGAGATGGATTCGATGTTGATACCGATACGGTGTGCGGCATAAGCCTGTTCACCCGCCATCAGAAGGATGTTGGCGAACACGAGCGCCCCCATGCTGAAGATCAGATTTTCAAAAGCCGTTGGAATCCCTATTTTCAGTATCTTTTTAATACGCTGTAAGCTGAATTTGATCGGACCATACCCCATCATGGTAAGCCGTTTTGATTTTAAACAGGCGTACAGCAAGATGGCAGTCCCCACAAAACGGGATATGACTGTGGCAACAGCCGCTCCTTGCGCACCCAATTCCGGAAATCCCAAATGTCCGAAAATCATGGCATAGTCCAGAAACACATTAACCGCATTGGCTATTCCCACGGCGATCATGGGTGTTTTGGTGTTGCCGCTGCCTCTTAATGCTGCGGAAAGAATATACATGGAGGAAAAACCGATCCCGCCGTATAGAATTATTTTTAAATAAGAATCCGTAATCTGTAAAATCTCCTCACTGACACCCGGAAATACCACCAACATTTTCGTGGAGAAAAGGGCGGTCAGTGTAACGAAAATCCCTATAAAAACAGCCATATACAGAGAATTCCAGGCTGTCATCCGGATAGATTTTTTATCACCCGTTCCATACGCATTTGAAATGAGAACCGTTGCACCGATAGCAATGGCCATAAAGGCCGCCTGAAAAATAAACAACAACTGGTTGGCCATCCCCGCAGCAGTCATGGCTGTCCAATGCAGATGCCCTAAAAAAGCCGTGTCCACAATCCCCAGAATCATCTGCAACACGTTCTCGCCCATCGCCGGAAGTGCCAGCGCAAATACATCTCTTCTTATTCGTTTCTTTTTGTCACCCGTTAAGTAGTTCTTAAATAAAGAATATTTTAGCTTCATACTGGTATTTTACAACGCATGCTTCAAAATAACAATAACAGGATGAAGATAAATTGGTTACTATTATTTGTAAGGACTCCGAACATTACGGCCGCCGGTCTCTACTCGGGAATCGTTGAGAAAACTTTTTTGGAAAGCATTACCCATACATCCTATTTCACGGGCTTGTATGCTATAATGATGTTTATTGCGCCCAACAAACCAGTTGTCCTCCTTTTTTGCCCGCTAATGATCAAAAACATACCCAATCAGTCTTTTTTCACAAGTTTAGAATGGCATCACAAAAGAAAACCATTGCATTTCGATGTAAAAAATCAGGGAGGAAAACATGGCTTATCCACAAGAGAGTGTCATTATCGTCGACGGTTATTCGACAGGTATTTTCTATCCACCTTTACTTCATAAAAGGGGGCTATCCATTATTCATGTGCGTTCAACTCCGGTTGATTTAAAAGCGCCTATAACCGAGATAGCCAATCAGGCCCTTGAGAAAACCGCTTCCTTTTATTCAATGCACCTGGACGGCACACAGCCTTTAGATCAGCTCTGTGAACGACTGAGACCCACCAACCCGAAAGCCGTGATCCCCGGATGTGAAACTGGGGTGGAATTGGCTGACCAACTGGCTGACCGTTTAGGGTTGGCGTGCAATGCCATCGCTTTAAGCCATGCCCGGCGGGATAAATTTAAAATGTACGAAGCCTGTTCCAAAGCGGGCGTAAGTGTTTTGAATTATGGCCTCTTTGATTCACTTGACCCCTTGCAGAACTGGGTGGAAAAGCACAACAACTATCCGGTTGTGATCAAACCGGCAAGGAGTGCCGGAGCAGACGGCCTTCATTTTTGCCATAATCGTGAACAAGTTTCTCAGGCTTTTGAAAATATCCTCCATTCAACGAGTATGTTCGGAGAATCCAATCAGGCCGTGATCGCTCAAGAATTTGCCCGTGGATATGAAATTGTCGTGAACACCGTTTCCTGTAATGGCTGGCACCGCATCAGCGACCTTTGGAAATACGCTAAGAGTGAAACCGTTGATGGGCATTCCGTCTATGACGGGGTTGAAATCGTTCAGGATTTCGGCAAGGATACCGATGCCGTTCTTCAATACACCCGATCCGTTTTAGACGCCTTGCAAATCACAACGGGGGCTGCCCACACTGAAATTATGGTGACCGAAAAAGGACCGATTTTAATAGAATGCGGGGCACGACCGATGGGGGGCAGCTTTCCCCAGGAAATCATTCACAGCTGCCTGGGCTACACACAGCTCGAAATGAGCATTGATGCGTATTTATCCCCCGATACCTTTCAAACCCGCTGGGATTATCCGTATGCTTTACAACGATATGCCCTTTTCAAGTTCTTTTCCTCTTTGAGAGAAGGCTCACTTGAAGCCATCCCCGGTGCAACGCTATTGGCAGGGCTTCCTTCCGTTATTGGCGGAAATTTTATCGACTGTATAGAAAACGCCCAAGTTGAGAGAACCATAGATTTACTGACTTCACCGGCACAAATCTTCCTTTGCCACAAAGACCGGGATATCGTCCTTGAGGATTTTCATCTGATCCAGTCACTGGAAAAAGAGGCGCAGAATTTTCTCTTTGAAATGGCTTCCATCGACCGGGGCCGTAATCCCCAATGGTTTTTGGAACTACCCGATGACATATGGCTCAAACCGGAAGAAATGGGCAAAGCGGATGCGGATATCATCTGGGATGCTTTAGATTTGCGTGAAGGAATGGAAGTACTGGACTGCCCTTGCGGCGATATGCGTGTCGGTTTGCATTTGGCAAAGCGTGGCGTGAAATTGACCGGGATCGATGTCAATCCCCGTTTTATTGAAAAGGCACGCAGACGTTTTCAAGCTGAGGGACTAACCGGCGACTTTATGGTCTCAGACATGAGAGATATCCATTACAACCATCAGTTTGATGCCATCGTTAACTGGTTCAACAGCTTTGGCTATTTTGATATTGAAACCGATTATTATGTACTCAAACTCTTTCACAAAAGCCTTCGTCCACAAGGATTATTGTTAATCGAGGCCCCGAATCGGAAAAACATCATCCAAAACACCCGAAATATCCAGCAGGAGGATGGCCACGAACTGATCCGCCACTGGGATGAACTGACCGAAAGATTATATGCACCGGTGGAAATCATACAAAACGGGCAAAAAACAAACGTGGTAATCGGCACCAGGATGTACGCCATGACCCAATACCAGTTGCTGTTCAGAATTGCGGGGTTTGAAGTGATGGCCGTCTATGATGAGCACTTGAATCCGTTTAGCGACGACGCACAACGCATGATATTCATCGTCCGAAAAGACGCAAAAGCGTCAACCAAAAGGGGATGACACCATTTTAAAACAAAAAGTGGGTTTATTCGAACCAAGAAACCTGACAACCGGCGGGATTTATCGCAATCTTTTTGCCATGGCCGTGCCAACCGCTTTGGGTTTTTTAGGCCAAACGATTTATGATGTCGTTGATATGATATGGCTGGGAAGAATCTCCACAAAAGCCGTTGCCGGTGTCACGGTTTTTGCAACCATCTTTTGGTCAGTGGAAGCCTTAAACGAAATCATAGGCATCAGCTCCGTTTCACTCATCGGTCAAAGTTATGGCGCAAAAAACACCGCCAAAACCAATCGAATTATCGAACAAACACTGACCTTCAAAAGCCTGGTGGCTCTGATCGCCGTGATCGTTCTTTTATTCGTTCTTAAACCATTATTGGGCTTTCTTACCCAGGATACGATCGTTTTAAAAGATGCCATGGACTATGGGTACATCCGCATCTTCTTTCTGCCGATCATGTTCTCCTCTTACACCGTTAACACAGCCTTACGCTGTATCGGCGATGCAAAAAGCCCCATGTATATCATGCTGTTTGCCGCCTGTTTAAACATCGTCCTGGATCCCTTTTTGATCTTCGACAAAATACCGGGAACGAATCTGCCCGGAATGAACCTGGGTGTTTTCGGTGCGGCACTCGCCACGGTTATTTCCACTTCCATCGCCTTCGCCATCGGATTTTATCTGTTGTATTCGGGAAAAAGGGGCGTAAAAATAACCCTGAAAGGACTCTTAAAACTCGATTGGTCTATTGATTACAAACTGATAACCATCGGCTTGCCAACCGGATTTGAACTGCTAAGCCGTAATATATCCTGGTACATCGCCATGAAAATCATTGCCTCATTTGGCACCGTCGCCGTCGCCACAATCGGAATCGGGACCCGATTTACCGGATTATTGCTGATGCCCATACTGGGCTTATACGTTGGAAGCAGCGCTATCATCGGCCAGACATTGGGTGCCAATAAAATCGAGCGCTCGAAAAAGACCGTTCAAGCCAGCGCTGTCTTGGGAATGCTGATAATGGGCATCGGCGGCATTTTCGCCCTGCTGTTTCCCGACTTGATCATGCGCATGTTTATTAACGAACAAGCGGTCATTGACACGGGCAGAAATATGATCCGCATACTTGGACCCGGAATGGTATTCCTGGCAGCCTTTTACGGATTCTCCTCCGCCTTTGGCGGTGCCGGCTACATGCAACCGTTTATCATCTCCACAATCATCAGCAGATGGTGTTTCATGATCCCACTACTCATCTTCCTGATCATCCTCCTGAAATCCCCAATCGAAACGATCTGGCTCATCCTCATCCTCACCGATGCCGTCGCCGCATTCGTTATGATGCTCAACTATAAACGGGGCAAATGGGAAATAAAAAGGGTGTAAATGGATTTTTTGGAACTTTTTTTGATAAATCTGAATACCTGAACATTCCTACTTGAGTGAGAGAAAGCCATTTAAGAAGGATGCGTCAATGCATTCTAACGTGAAAATCAAGTGATGTAGCATGAAAAAGAATTTCTGGGGAATTTTCAGTTATTCGGCAAAACCTTAACTTTAAACCACAATCGTTGTTCTATTAGTAATGACTATTTGAGGAGAAGTTCGTGAAGGGTGTTGTAGATTTCACTTGCGCTGTCGATGGCGTTTAGGGCATCATAGTCTTCCAGTTCGATGTTGTAGGGGTATCGGGCGCTTACGGAATAATC
>Ga0116163_1001193_pt1 | contig 16404 bp, 13 predicted proteins | sample AD_UKC107_MetaG_FD_89889 | JGI IMG/M metagenome (GOLD analysis project Ga0116163, IMG submission 89889) | Active sludge microbial communities of municipal wastewater-treating anaerobic digesters from Hong Kong - AD_UKC107_MetaG | ecosystem: Engineered > Bioreactor > Anaerobic > Digestate...
AAGAAATAACAGACAGGGCAGGACTCTCTTTCGATCTTCTTAAGCCTCTGGTTAAAGAGACTATAAACAAAGCCTTTGAAAGCGGACCTGAAAATTCTCAGACCGGTCCTGCTGTAAGAAATGATTCCAACACTATTGAAAAGCATAAGGATTTATTATCTTTCTCCCCTGAATTACAGAAATTATACAGTGTTATATCACAATCGCTTATTGCTTATTATAACAAGTACTGAAAATGGCAAATTTCAAGGAAGATCTGTTAAATGTAAAAGCCTTTATTTTTGATATAGATGGTGTTCTTTCGCTGCAGACCATAAGCCTTAATGCATTTGGTGTGCCAAACAGGACAATCAATCTGAGGGATGGTTACGCTCTTCAGCTTGCAGTAAAAAAAGGTTTTTACGTGGGTATTATTTCCGGAAGCAATTCGAAGGATTATCTTAAAAGGCTCAGGATGTTGGGTGTAAAGGATATTTTTCTCAACAGCAGGATTAAGATCGGACATTATAATCATTTCCGGGAAAAATATAAACTTAATGATTCTGATATAATGTTCATGGGTGATGATATTCCCGACCTGGAAGTGATGAAAGCTGTCGGAGTGCCTGTATGCCCCGCTGATGCCGACAGTGAGATAAAACAGGTGGCTGCATATATTTCACACAGAAAAGGAGGGGAAGGTTGTGTGAGAGATGTGATTGAACAGGTTCTGAGGTTGCATGATAAATGGCTTGATCACGAAGCATATAGCTGGTAACATGAAAGAATTCCTGAAACTTATTCGATGGCAGAATCTTTTGATAATTATTATCACTATGATCCTTATGCGCTATGCCATAATAGAATCTCTGATAAGTCGTATCGGAGTGGTTATGTTGCCGGGAACAGGAGTGGAAGTGCCTATGATGCTTCAGTTTGAATGGTATAATTTTGTTTTTCTGATAATTGCTATAGTGTGTATTACAGCAGGAGGCTATGTAATAAATGATTATTTCGACATTAAAACCGATCTGATCAACAGGGGCAAAGTGCTGGTAGGCACAAAAGTGTCAAGACGAAAAGCTATAATGTGGCATTCGGTGTTTAATGTTATTGGAGTGGGAGCAGGTTTTTATGTTTCGTGGAGAGCCCATTATTTCTGGTTTGGTACTATATTTCTGATAGTATCGGGTTTACTGTATTTCTATTCGGCCAGTTATAAACGTCAGTTTTTAATAGGTAATCTGATTGTGGCAGTGCTCACCGCTGCGGTCCCTTTACTTGTTGTTCTGTTTGAATGGGCAGCATTATACAGATTTTATGTTGTAAATGTTTCCGTAATGCCAGAACTTGATTTCCTTTTTGCCTGGGTAGGTGGATTCGCTGTTTATGCATTTCTTACAACCCTGGTCAGGGAGATAATAAAGGATATAGAAGATTTTGAAGGTGACATGGCTTATGGAAGGAATACAATCCCTGTAATTACAGGGATCAGGGCATCAAAAATAATAACAGCCTCTCTTGCTGTACTGACTATCGCAAGCCTTTATTTTGTCTGGTTTTATTTTCTGAATGACAGAATAACACTTATTTATCTGACATTGTTTATTGCAATACCGTATATATATGTTATTTATCAGCTTTTTAGTTCAGGGGATAAAAGAGATATTCACAGTGCCAGTAATTTGATGAAGATGATAATGCTGGCAGGAATATTTTATTCTATTGTCGTGAAAGCTATTTTATCCTGGAATCTTATATCATAATGTTTTTAGATAATATTAATAAGTACAGACTGATCCTTGCTTCAAAATCTCCTCGCAGGCAACAGTTGCTCAGAGACCTGGGACTTAAATTTGAGGTTTCTGTAAAGGATTATGCTGAAGTATGTCCTGACGATTTGTCGGGAGAAGATATAGCCCTGTATCTGTCGAGAGAAAAGGCAAAATGTTTCAGAAATGATATTAACCGGAATGAGATTATAATTACTGCAGACACTATTGTCTGGAGTGAAGGCAGAGTCCTCAGTAAGCCGGCTGAAGCAGAAGAGGCACGTCTGATGCTAAGGGACCTTTCAGACAAGACTCATGAAGTAATTACCGGGGTGACACTGCTTTCATTAGCGGGAGAAAGGACTTTCTCGGATACCACTGAAGTGACTTTTGACAGTCTAAGTGATGATGAGATCGATTATTATATAGAACAATACAAGCCTTTTGACAAAGCCGGTGCCTATGGTATACAGGAATGGCTGGGCCTGGCAGCCTGTAGCCGTATAGAAGGATCTTTTTTCAATGTCGTGGGTCTGCCTGTTAATAAATTTTTCAGAGAACTACAGTCTCTGGTATCTGAAATGAAACTCACATAAGCAGAAACCCGAAAAGAAAATGGTGGTTAAATACATTTTTGTTTTATTCAACCATTGAAATAATACAACTCAGAATCTGATTGTGTATTTAATTTTTAACCTCGCTTCATAAATCTCTGGTCTGAAACGTTCCATAGGATCAATAAGCGGTGAGTTATATGTAAGGAATATTTCTTTACCGGGCCTTATTATCCATTGAAATCTTGATTGCCAGCCTATTGTCTCACTCTGGTTCTCATATTGAGCAAAGTTATACCAGTATATTGAAGGACTTATAAGAAAATTGAGATTGATTCTGTATATCTGAGTAATAAAATCTCCTTCCTGTAAATCAACCCATCTTCTGTCCGATTCCAGTCCGAGGTAAACAGGGACACATATTTTATATCCTGCCTGAAGGAGGAGATCTGTTCTGGTGCCTGAATAAAATGAACCGGTGGATATTTTTGTCAGTCCCCAGACATTTCTTCTTTGAGCTGAGGACAATAATAAACTATGTCTCCAAAAGTTATAATCACCGGCAGGTATTGAAACAGATTCCACGATAGGGAAGTCGGCCTGTAATTTATCGAACTCATATTGAGAAGAGAGGGAGATCATATCGCCGCTTAGAAAAGATATGGCGGAATAAGTAATGTTAACCTGGGAGCTTAGAAGGCCTCCATTTTTGAGATCAGATAATAAGGTATAGTCTATTCCTGATTTTACCTGAAGGATTTTTGAATTCTGTGGTCTGGGACCAAAGGTAAAACCTCCGTAGAAGTCTCTTATGTTTTTACGGGGCAAGAAACCAAGTCCGGGAGTGAAATTATCTCCTATCCTCAGATAGCCAAGTCTGAAGCGGAAGAAGTCATTTGGATAATTAACTTCAGCCCCGAAAGAAAAATCATCCCCTTCTGTTCCCTTGGTAAATGATTTCACACTATAGAGATTAAGAGCTATATTTTTATCTCCTGACAGTTCGGATGTTGCCAGTTTAAGATCTATTCCGGCAAGTGAATTGGATGTTTCAGACAAGGCATTACCGTGAGTTCCTATTAATCCTACCGAAGATTGTTTCCCGAAATTTCTTACTATGCGTCCGGTACTGTAGCCGGGATTGTCCCATTGATTATCATCTTTTATATGCAGGAATCCAAAGTTCCAGTCACCGGCTTTCCCGGTAAATTTTGCTCCGTATTTTATTTCAACCGGATTCCCGTCCTTATCGAGTCCGATACGTCTGGAAAAGAAGGGTATCATTCTGGTATTCTGAGGATTGGCGTCATCTCCGTTAATTCCAAAGATAAAATAATTAGAACCATCAAGAAAGAAGTCGCGTTTTTCAGGGAAGTAAAGGGAGAATCTGGTAAGGTTGATCTGTTTTTCGTCCACTTCTGTCTGGGCAAAGTCGGTTCTGACTGTTAGAGCTGCTTTAAGTGAAGGAGTAATTTGGTAAAAAGCATCTATTCCGCCATCAACAACCGGTTTGCTGTTGCTTTCCTGTTTTTTACTGAAGCCTCCGGTCAGATAGGGTACAAGGTCCAGGCCTATGCCCTGGGTGATATTGGTAAGACCTGTAATTTTTCCTGCGTTAGAGATCTGAAATCTTTCAGCGTTAAGAGATGTGGCAGGCCAGTATACAGATTCTGATTTTCTTCTTATGTGTCTTATACATTTTAAGCCCCAGGTATCGTTTCCTTTTTTGAAGCCCATTGTCTTGAAAGGTATTACCATTTCGCCTTCCCAGCCAAGGTCTGTTATTCTTGCTCTTCCGTCCCACAGTCCATCCCATGATTTGTTGAAGTTTTTCCCGTTATCATCTACCAGAGCGTCGCCTATGCTGCCTCTTGGTCCAAGCTGAAACCAGTATCCGCTTCTTCCGTCAAAGTATGTGTCGAAAATCAACTGGATACGGTCATCATTGCTGAGATCCACATCCCTTGCCATTTCCTTGGATGTTATAAGAGAAGGCTCATCATAACATCTGACACCTATGTAAATGTTATTTCTGTCGAAGAGAAAGAGGAATTCAGTTTTTTCTGTGGCCGGTTCCCCGTTTTTCGGTAACTGCTGATAAAACTCATTTATTACAGCAGCTTCAGACCATATCGGTTCATTGACAAAACCGTCAATGTCAGGTGGTATATCGGTGAAGACAGCTTTTATCCCGGGTTGTGAAAACGATAATAAGGGGCAGGAAAAGAAAAATAAAATAATAAATAAGAAACTTCGCATCATGATAAGTAATTAATGGCGGCAAAGATAGCACCTATAATTTACTTTGCATGTCGAAGCCCAGGTAAAATGGCACTTCTGAATTGTTAAAAAAAAAATTATTGATACCCCTTAATAGTATTTAATTTATCAAGATAACTTTGCACAATAGCTGTTTGTGCGTCAATTTCATCCTTGTATTTGCTTTGTATTCTGTCGTTTCTGGGAATAGCATTGGAAGCTTTTTCAATTGCCCTTTCTGCTTTGCTCAGTTTTTTCTCTGATCTGCTTATAGCTCTTGTAGTTCTTTTTTTATCTTTTTCAAGACTTTTAATATAATCTTCTTTTTCTTCCCTGAGGGCTTCATCTTCTATTGTAGTTAGCTGTATCTGTTCATCAGCGAGGGATCCTGTTATTGAGGTGAGTTCATTGTTGAGGGAGATGAGTCTTTCTCTTTCATCTGCTATGGTCCGGTTGCTTCTGACTATTGTTCTCTCCATCCCCGACTGATCTCTTTCAAGTGATCTGACTTCTTTCTCCAGATCTCTCAGCTTGTTTTCTTCTGTTTTTAGTTGCTCCTCCGCCACTTTTATGTATTGTTCCTTTCCGAATTCAAGCATAAAACTTTTTGCTTTTGAAAGTTCTGAAGCACCGGTAACACTTTCAATAAAAACATCTTTCTTTAGTTCAAAAGCTGCGTTGAGAAAAACGCCGTCTTCAGTTTCGGAAAATGTACTGTATACGTTTACCGGATTCTCGCTGATATCTTTGATGTTGGCACCAAAGATAGACATTTCACCATCTTCATTCACTACTTTTGATCTGGTTCCTGTTTCCAGCACCTTTATCCAGTTTTCTATCGTGTTGTCAGCTTCTACCTCCGGGATTATTACTGAAATACCTGGAACTATAGTATTGGCTGTAGTAAGACTGTCTTCCGTTACTATCAATGGAAGTGCTTCCTGTGCTTTTAGAATACCGGAGATGATTAGAGTAAAAACAATCGTAATACTTAAAGTTTTCATACGTTTATTTAATTATTATTTGATTGGTCGTTTAGGAACTTACATTAATTATACAATCATTTCCTTTTGTGAGTTGTTGCTCATGTAAGTCGCATTTTTATAAGTATTGACTACGTATTAACATATTAGTATAAATATATAAAAGATAATTATATTTTTCAATACCTGAATCATAAAAATAAAATATAAGCAGGCTGATTATGAGGCAGGAAATTAATGAGGGACAAATAATGAATGACATTCAATGGATATTTTAATCAATATCGGAGATATATATAAAAATGTATATGATTTTATAATAAATATATTAATTTTGTAATTTATTTAACTATATTGCTTTAATTTGTAAATCGAGGAATGTCCTTGGATAATTAGTAAGTAAACAGATATTTATGACTTTTCAGGCAGAGACAATACACATTTCCTGTGCTACTGATATGCTCAAGACAGAGGAAATGATAGATTTTATAAAGACCCGTTATGAAAAGACACTTGCAGGTCTTCTTGACATAGTAAAAGTATCGGCACCTGTTGTTGTTCCTGATGGTACAGGGATAAATGATGATCTTAACGGAGAAGAAGAACCTATAAGGTTTCCTATCAGTTCGCTCAATGGCCAGAAGGCTTCGATAATTCAGTCATTGGCAAAATGGAAGCGGATGCGGTTGCGTTATTATCATATACCGCCGGGAAAAGGTATTCTGACAGACATGAGGGCTTTGAGACCGGGAGAAAAGTTAAGTCCTATTCATTCGGTTTATGTTGATCAGTGGGATTGGGAAAAAAGTATCCTTCCGGAGCAGCGAAATCTTAAACTTCTCAAATCGACTGTTGAAATTATTTATAAATCCATTCGTCTTATTGAGGATGAGTTATTTGAGAGATATTCCTGGATCACTCCTCAGCTACCTCCTTTTATAACGTTCATCCATGCGGAGGAACTATGCAGAATGTATCCCGAACTTACGCCGAAGCAAAGGGAATATGAGGCTTCGAAAAAGTTTAAAGCAGTCTTTATTATTGGTATCGGTAATGAACTGACTGATGGGAAACCTCATGATCAGAGAGCTCCTGATTATGATGACTGGAGTACATTAAATGAAGAGGGTTTTTATGGTTTGAACGGAGATATTCTTTTCTGGAATCCGGTTTTGAATTCTGCCTTTGAAATATCATCGATGGGTATACGTGTGGATCCCAGATCCATGGAAAGACAACTGGAAATTTCCGGTTGTCAGGACAGAAAAAACCTGTTATTTCACAAGCTTCTGCTTGATGGTCAGCTGCCTCTCAGTATAGGTGGGGGAATAGGACAATCGAGATTATGTATGTTTCTTCTTAAGAAACTCCACATAGGAGAAGTACAGTCCAGTGTATGGCCAACAGAAGTGATGAAGAAATATAAGGGAAAGGATGTAAAGCTTCTGTAATTTTTCTTATCTTTTCTGAACATATTTATAATGCGGTAAGGGTGTCTTATCGGTCAATGTGTTTTTTTTATCATTTATGAAAATAGTTGCGGATGACAAGATCCCTTTTCTGAAAGGGGTACTGGAACCTTTTGCGGAAGTGGTCTATCTTCCGGGGGGTGATATAAGCAGAGAAATAGTATTGGATGCCGATGCTCTGCTGACAAGAACAAGGACGAAGTGTACATCCTCATTTCTCAGGGGGACAAAATTGAAATTTATCGGTACAGCTACTATTGGATTTGATCATATTGATACGGATTATTGTCAGAAGAATAATATATTCTGGACAAATGCTCCGGGTTGTAATTCTTCTTCGGTTCAACAGTATATGATTTCTGCCATGCTCAAAGTAGCAGAAAAAAGTCATTTTGCGTTACGTGGCAAGACCATTGGTATTGTAGGAGCAGGGAATGTAGGTTCGAAAGTTGAAAAATTCGCCAGGCTGACAGGGATGAAGGTTTTGGTTAATGATCCTCCAAGAGCCCGAAGTGAAGGTGGAAATAATTTTGTGGATCTCCAGGTTATAATGAAGGAATCTGATATAATTACATTCCATGTGCCTCTAAATATGGCGGGTAAAGATAAGACCTGGCATCTTCTTGACAGAGCAGTATCGGGGACTGTGAAAAAAGGGCTGTGGGTTTTTAATACCTCACGCGGAGAGGTTACTGGTACTGATGTTTTGAAAAATATTATAAAAAACGGATTAGCCGGTGGGGTGGTGCTTGATGTATGGGAGAATGAACCTTTTATTGACACTTTTCTGATGTCGGAGGTTTTTTTGGCAACTCCTCATATTGCAGGTTATTCAGCTGATGGCAAGGCGAACGGAACTTCAATGGTTGTAAATGCCCTTTGCGACTATTTCAGTTTACCACTGAAGTACTGGTATCCTTTTATCCCTCCTCCACCTGAACCTCTGATCCGCATAGACACAACAGGGAAAAAGGATGAAGAAATAATAAGAGAAGCTGTCATGCACACTTATAATGTTTGTAAGGATGATAGTGATTTAAGGTCTGACCCGTCATTATTTGAAAAGCTGAGGGGTGATTATGGTTTACGTCGTGAGTTTTCAGCTTATACAACAGAACTATTGCCATATTCTTCTGATGTTGCCGGAGTCCTGAATGAGCTGGGCTTCAGTGTGAAATATTAATCGGTACCTGATCCTGCCTGTTACTTTTCCCTATTCACCTGATCATTGCATATATCTTTTTTACGATTTTTTATCTTTGTCTGACAGCTCATGGATTATTCAGTTCTTGTTAAGTCGCCTCTCTTTTCCCGTTTTTCCGAGAATGAAACGGAGTCTCTTCTTTCGGGAATACGCTATCGATTACGGAAGTATAAAAGGGGTTCCATTATATCTGTGGCCGGGGAACCTGTCAATGCTCTTATGCTCTTATTAAGAGGAACAGCGAGGGGAGAGATAGCCGGTTTTAATGGAAGGATAACTATGGTCGAAGAGGTTTTTTCACCTGGCACTCTTGCTGCTGCTTTTATTTTTGCACGACAAAACAGTATGCCGGTTAATCTGACAGCTGTTACTGATGTTGAATTTATCGTTATTGACAGACGCGAATTATTAAAAGTAATGTCTGCCAATCAAAAGTTTCTCATCAATTTCATGGAAGTTATTTCTAACAGGGCTCATTTCCTTTCGGAGAGGCTGAGATTTCTTAATTTCAAAACAATAAAAGGAAAGCTTGCCATGTATTTTCTGGAGAAAGCAGGTAATGGTAATAACGAAATTCATCTTGATGTTACCCAAAATGAACTGGCTGTTTATTTTGGAGTGACCCGGCCATCTCTTTCAAGGGCTTTAGGTGAGATGCGAAAGGAGAAAATAATCGAATTAAACAGGAAACGGGTAAAAATAACAGACAGAAAAAGGTTGTCAGAGCTTACAGGTGAATGATCTTTATATTACCGCCTGGTACTATAAAGGCAGATAAATAGAGAAACATGTTCCTTTGCCTTCTGTGCTATCAACACTTATAGAGCCTTTATTAATAAGAATAAGCTCATAACACAGTTTTAAGCCCAATCCGGTTCCTTTTTCATTTTCTGTACCGGGAGTACTTATTATTTCTTTGGAAGTGAAAAGATATTTCATTTTTCCTTCGGATATGCCGATACCGTTATCACATATTTTAATCATTAAATGATCATCCTGGTCAGTTTTATCTTTTAAGAGTATACTTATTCTGCCCCCTCTGGATGTATATTTTATTGCATTAGAAATAAGATTCCGTATTACTATATCAAGAAGATCTTTGTCGATGAAAGCCATCGAACTACCGATCTGGGTGAAATTCATGGATATTTCTTTTTCATCTGCTGTCTCTTTGAAGATACTCAGGTTGGTAAGAATAATATCAGCCAGATTATGACGGGCAGGAGTGTATTTAATCTTATCCTCCTGTCCTCTGCCCCATACAAGCATGTTTTCCAGAAGGGATATGACCATTTGTGCATATTCAATACTTGAATTAGTGAACTGATCAAGATTATCCCTGTTTTCTTTTTCTTTAAGAAGATTGAGCATATACAGGATGTTTACCACCGGGCTCCTCAAATCGTGAGCCACCACAGAAAATATTTTATTCTTTAAGTGAATGGTTTCTGTTAATTGTTTGTTTTGCTGTGCAATCCTGCTATGTTGTTTTTCTATCTCTTCTTTTTGTGTCTTTAATTCTTCGGTCCTTTCATTTACAAGTGATTCAAGGTTGCGGTTCAGAAATTCCAGTTCATTTTGCAGCTTGTCTTTTTCAGAATATGATTTTACCCATTTATAGAGTAGAAGAGCAGCCTGTACGATAATAAATAAAACAATATGATATGATAGTATATATCCGTAACTGGTTGATGATTTCCCCAAAGAAACTCTTATATCGTGCATCCCGCCTGCAATGAGCAGGATAAAAGTGAGGAAATAAATGATGTCGAGACTGTTTTTATTCAGAATGCCTCTGAAGCTTTTATAGACTGCGTATGACATCAATATTATGATGGCAGGGTATATTGCCATGGTATTGTAACTGAATATCCTTACAGGGAGAAAAAGAGTCAGGATGAATGAAATTGAAAAATATATAGCGGTAACTTTTGCAAATAATCTGAAGAACTTTGAAGGATATACCGTTGCAGTAAACCATATAAATCCTGTAATTATCAGATATAAACCCAAATATTCACTTCTCACTATCCAGACCCAGTCAATAGTAATGATATTGTTTATAAGGAAGTGTGATGTAAACAATGGCCTGAGAGACAGCGCAATAGTAGCCATGGAAAAATACAGCATGGCTTTTTCTTTGGGATATGTAAGAAAGAAAAAAAGAAAGAATAGTGAGAAACCCAGTAAAAGACTGAATATACACCAGTCAAAGGCCCAGTTATTTGCAACTCTTTTTTTCAGTTTATCGTATGTTCCGATATTTACAGGTAACCAGAAACCTCCCCTGCGGTGGGAATAATTAGCCACATTAATAATAATTGACAATGTATCGGAATCGGGTTCATACCTGATAAGATTTCTTGAATATCCGGGTTTTGTTTCTTCGGCTGATCTGCCAGGTATCCCATTACCTCCGTAATATTCTCCGTTTATATACAGATCATAGGATGAATCAAAGACAGGCATGTCGAAGCCAAGTGGTTTACGGAAGCTTTTGGGAAGAAGGACTGTCAGTTTGTATGTGGCATAGCCTTTCCCCTCTGTTTTAATTGATTTATCAGAATAATCAGTCCAGTAAGATGGAATTTTTCCATAAAGATCAGGTTTCAGATTTTCTGTCTGAAAATTATGAGGACGTAATAATTTTTTCCAGTAAAACTCCCATTCTCCGTTAAGCTTAAGAAGGAACTCCTCATCTGTCATCTTTCTGAGGTCGAGGATCCCTTTTGTTGCTTCTAAGGATACTTCTCCTTTTATCTCGTTGGATAATGAAGTAGTTATAAGGAGTATGAATACGGGAAACAGGTATTTCATTTAAGTCCTCTGTTAACAAGAAGGGCATCCACACCCGGTTCTTTTCCTCTGAAAGCGATATACATTTCAAGCGGGTCTCCTGTTCCTCCTCTTGAAAGTATTTCCTTTTCAAATTTTGAAGCTATTTCCCTGTTAAAGATATCGCCTGTTTCTTTAAAGGCCTGGAAAGCGTCGGCGTCGAGCATCTCGCTCCAGTAGTAACTGTAATATCCTGATGCGTATCCACTTGCCCAGATATGGTTAAAATATGTTGACCTGTATCGTGGTTTGATTTCCGGTATCAGTCCGTACTTATCAAGTGTTTTCTTTTCAAATTCCCTGATGTTCAGATTGACAGGTTCAGTAAGCATGTGGTATTCCATATCAAGCAGAGCTGCAGCCAAAAACTCTGTAGTAGCAAAACCTGTATTGAATTGGCCAGATTTAACGAGTTTATCGACGATTTCAGACGGTATAATTTCTTCTGTCTCGTAATGTTTCGCATAAACCTTCAGGACTTCCGGTTCAAAGACCCAGTGTTCCATTATCTGGGATGGCAGTTCAACAAAATCACGGGGGACAGCTGTTCCTGTGAAACCAGGGAAAGTGGAGTTTGACAGGAGTTGATGAAGAGCATGGCCAAATTCATGGAACAGTGTTTCTGCTTCTGTTGGCGTGAGCAGAGCCGGTTTATCACCGGTGGGAGGAGTTGAATTTGTGACCATTGTTACTACAGGTGTTATCATCCTGCCTTCAGTATCTCGTATCTGGCTTCTGTAAACACCGCACCATGCACCGCCACGTTTTGACTCTCTCGGATAATTATCTATCATAAGGACACCAACATGTTCTCCGTCCCTGCTAACCTCGAATGTAACCACGTCCGGATGATATTCAGGTATATCCGTTCTTTCTGCAAAGTCGAGATTATAAAGTCTGTTGGCTACATAGAACATTCCTGATATGACATTTTCTATTTTAAAGTAAGGACGTGTTAATTCGTCATCCAGGTCGTACTTTTCCTTTCTTATTTTCTCAGTATAATACCACCAGTCCCATGGTTCCAGTCTGAATTTTCCACCTTCTCTGTTTATCATTTGCTGTTGGGCTGCTGCTTCTGCTTTTGCAACAGGTATGGCCGCATTCCATACCTGAGTAAGGAAATCAATTACTCTGTCGGGGCTCTTTGCCATGTTTTTTTCAAGGATATATGAGGCATAGTTGTTATAGCCGAGAAGTCTGGCCTTTTCAAGCCTTAGCCTGGCAATATTTGCAATTATTTCTTTATTATCGTTTTCATTGTCATTATCACCTTTCATGAAATAGGCGGTAAATAATTTTTCTCTGAGGTCACGCTTGTCAGAATACTGTAGAAAAGGAGTCATACTTGGTACCTGCAGCGTGAAGACCCATTTGTTGTCAAGCCCCATTGTCTTAGCCAGCGAGGCAGCCTGTGCTTTTACTCCTTCGGGAAGACCTGTCAGATCTTCTTCCCTGTCAATTATCAGTTTGAAGCCGTTTGTCTCAGCAAGCAGATTCTGGCTAAACTGTACTGAAAGAAGAGACAGTTCTTCATTTATCTTGCGTAACACTTCCTTATCTTCAGGTGGCAAAGCAGCTCCTCCTCTTACAAAATCACTGTAAGTCTCATCGAGGACTTTACTTTCTTCGGAAGTCAGATTGAATTTTTCTTTATTCTCATACACTATCCTGATTCTGTTGAAAAGACTATCGTTTAGACTGATATCGTCATTATGCTTAGACAGAAGAGGAGCTATCTCCTTCTGAATTGACTGAAGTGTGTCATTAGTATGAGCTGAATTGAGGCCTCCGAAAACACGACTCACCTTTGTAAGAAGTTGCCCGCTGTAAACGAATGGTTTTATAGTATTATCAAAGGTGGGCTCTTCAGGATTATTGATTATTTCCTTTATCTCTTTCTTATGTTCTGCAAAGCCCTTTAGGTAGGCAGGCATATAATGAGATGCCTTAATCTTATTAAAAGGAGGAACCTCAAAAGGGGTATCCCATTCATTGAAAAAAGGATTTTCACTCTTAGTCTCTTTCATGCAGCCTGTGAATAAAATTGCCGTACCCAGCAGTAATAAACTGATTCTTTTCATGTCCATGTGTCAGGTTTATGATTTTATGATGCCAAAATACAAAATTGATTCTATAGTTCTATGATAAAATATTTAAATCGTATGATTATAAAAAGAGAAAGACATCTTTCGATGTCTTTCAATGATTAACTATAAACCTGATCGTAGAATGGCCGAATGGCCTAAGTAGAAACTTAATTAATCACTATAAAGACAACAAAAATATAAAAATATTGCATCATAACATGTTAAAGAATGTTAAACTTCTGATAGGGTGGGCTATAGAGGCAGTTATCTGAATAAAAGAATCTGTTATTCAGGTCCTGTTTTTTCGGATGAAGGATTATTTCTTTTTATCTCTTGTTTCATTGAACACCGAAGTTGCTGTAGCAACGATCCCGGCTATATCTGATAAATCTGAAGGGAGGATCATGGTATTGTTCGTTTTTGCCAAACCGGAGAATGCATTCAGGTATTGTTCTGCTATGCGGAGGTTAACGGCATTAAGTCCGTTTTCTTCAGAAATGGCTTTTGATATGGCTTTAAGGCCATTAGCAGTAGCAGTGGCTACCTGTTCAATTTCAGAGGCCCGTCCTGCTGCTTCATTGATGCGTCTTTGTTTTTCACCTTCCGATCTGAGTATATATTCCTGTTTATCGCCTTCAGCAACGTTTATTTTAGCCTGTTTCTGACCTTCCGATTCTGCTATTGTAGCTCTTTTTTCCCTCTCTGCCCTCATTTGCTTCTCCATTGCATCTTTAATACTCTGCGGAGGCGAAATGTTTTTAACTTCATAACGTGTAACCTTTATTCCCCAGGGATCACTGGCTTTGTCAACCGCTTCAACGATAGTTGCATTTATGGATTCCCTTTCCTCAAAGGTCTTGTCCAGCTCAAGTTTTCCTATAACGCTTCTCATAGTGGTCTGAGCTATCTGAATAGACGCAAATCTGTAATTATCAATTCCATAAGAGGCTTTTTGGGGGTCAAGTACCTGGAGATATAATATGCCGTCAACCTCCACTGCAATATTGTCACGTGTAATACAAACCTGAGGAGCAACATCAATGGCCTGTTCTTTCAGGGTGTGTTTATATCTCACTTTATCAATAAAGGGAATAAGTACTTGAAATCCTGCATTATATACTGCCTTGAATTTTCCGAGACGCTCAACAATGATTGCAGTTCTTTGTGGAACAATCTTTATCATGGATGCAATGAGAATAAAAGCCAGGAATATTACACCCACAAGAATAAAAGTCGTACTTGATGATCCTTCCATTTTGTTTACTTTTTTGGTTCAACTATTAATTTAACATTCTCTTTACTTAGGATAATTACAGTCTGCCCTTCCTCTATTTCATGTTCTGATTCTGCAATCCATGATGTGCCCTTGAATTCAACTCTTCCTTTTTTTTCTTTCCCAAAATTATTTATGGCAATGCCCTCACGGCCGGTAAACTCATCTTCTATGGCTGTTGAATGGTCTTCTTTTTCAAAGAATAATTTTTTTCGTAATATTTTCCTTAACCCTATAAGAGAAAGGATGGAAACGATCAGGAATATTAATATCTGCAGATTGATCCCGGGATCCCAGATAAGACATGTTACAGCAGCCACCCAGGCCCCGAGCCCGAAGAAAAATATAAAGAATCCCGGGATAATAAGTTCAGCCAGAAAGAATACCAGACCAAGAATGAACCAGAAAAGTTCAGGTCTGGAGAAGATGTTTTCTATCATTTTAAGTTTAGTTTAATAGAGATGTTGAAGAAAGTATAATAAAATAAAGATACAACAAAAAGATTTACAATAATTAAAGATAATTATAAAAGAATTTTACTCAATGAAGCGCAAAAAAATTTTCATCATTGTATTATTATTCGTATATTAAATGAGATTTATTAGCGCTCAGTGATGTTCCGGATTTTATGAATCTTATTCCCTGCCCGTAAGGGGTAAGAGTTAGAGTATAAGGGTGTTACTAGTAAGAGATGTTTAATTAACATGTAAGGACAACAGGAGGGCGGTATGGACAAATTCCTGAATTATTTTGACAGCAGACGCAGGGAATCAATTCTGAGCAGGCCATCATCAGATGATGGTCCCGTCATAACTATTTCAAGGCAGACAGGATGTGATGCCCGGCAGGTTGCAGAAAGTGTTGTTTATCAGCTTAATCAGAGAGCAGGTAAAAACAGGTGGCGTTGGGTTGACAAGGATATTATATACGCCATAGCCAAAGAATTGAACACTGATACTCAAAGGGTGGAAAATTTTTATGAGGGACTTGCTCTTTCTGATATGTCGGAGATGATAATGGCATTTTCTGGTGGTTTTGTAAGTGATATGAGAGTGAAGAAAGCAATCAGGGATGTAGTATTATCGATATGTAAAGAAGGTTACATTGTTCTGGTTGGACGGGGTGGAGTGGCTATTACCCGCAATATAGTTGATTCTCTCCATATCAGGTTGCTGGCTCCTTTCTACTGGAGGGTATGCAATGTAATGAAGAAGAAAGATATGACTATAGAGGCTGCAGAGGAATATGTTGTAGATATTGATGAAAGAAGGTTTAATCTGATCACCACTTTCCTTGAGAAAAAATCAATCAACATCGATTATCTGTTCGATGCATGTATTAACCGTCATTCTTTCAGTATTGAAGAAATAGCAGGATTTATTGTATCGATGTATGAAACGAGGGTGGGAAAGCGTGTGTCAGAGCGTAAAAGAACTGCCTATATGTTTTGATCTCAAAGCTTTTATATTCCACTTATCTTGTCTATTTTCCGGATATGTTCATTCAGTCTTTTATCGAGGCTGATCATGTATGCATCCCAGTCGCTTACAGGGTATTTTGCAACACCACTGTCCATGGCAGCTTTTGCCACAGCGGGAGCTATATATGATATAAGACGGGGATCCAGGGGTTTAGGTATGATATATTCTCTTCCGAATGTCAGTTCATCCAGGTTATAGGCTTTCAGAACTGAAAGTGGTACTGGTGTTTTTGCAAGAGATGCCAGGGCTTTTGAGGCTGCCAGTTTCATTTCCTCGTTTATGACTGATGCCCTTACATCCAAAGCTCCTCTGAAGATAAAAGGGAAGCCGAGTACATTGTTTATCTGGTTCGGATAATCAGATCTGCCCGTTGCAAATATGAGATCATCCCTCGTTGCCACAGCATCTTCGTAGGATATCTCCGGATCAGGGTTAGCCATAGCAAAAACGACAGGGTTTTCTGCCATTGACGCCAGCATCTGCCTGGTAAGGATATTGGCTGTTG
>Ga0116163_1001203_pt1 | contig 16333 bp, 11 predicted proteins | sample AD_UKC107_MetaG_FD_89889 | JGI IMG/M metagenome (GOLD analysis project Ga0116163, IMG submission 89889) | Active sludge microbial communities of municipal wastewater-treating anaerobic digesters from Hong Kong - AD_UKC107_MetaG | ecosystem: Engineered > Bioreactor > Anaerobic > Digestate...
CCCACGATGGCCGGCACGCCCATTTCGCGAGCCACGATGGCCGCATGGCACGTACGCCCGCCCTTGTTGGTGATGATGGCGGCGGCCTTCTTCATGATCGGCTCCCAGTCGGGATCGGTCATCTCGGTCACCAGGATGTCGCCCTTCTGGAAGTCCTTGCCGTCGGTGCTTCCGTCGCGGCCGTCCAGGCTGTACATGATGCGCACCTTGCCGTGGCCCACCTTGTCTCCGATGGCGATGCCGCGGGCGATCTCCTTCAGGTCCGGATGTGCTGCGTGGTCCAGCTTGTACTCCACGATGCGGTCGGCATCGCGCCGGCTGTGGATGGTCTCGGGACGCGCCTGCACGATGAACAGCTGTTTGGTCAGGCCGTCCACGGCCCACTCCACGTCCATGGGGCACCAGGTGCCCTTCTTGGCGGTGTAGTATTTCTCGATGGCCACCACGCTGCGCGCGATCTCCAGGGCCTGTTCGTCGGTCACGCAGAAGCGGTGGCGCATGGGACGCTCCACGGGCACGGTCATCACCGGCTTCGAGGGGTCCACGCCGTAGATCATCTTGCGGTCCTTGTTGCCCAGCTTCTTCTCGATGATGCTGCTGTAGCCTTCGGCCAGCGTGGGTTTGAAGACCAGGAACTCATCCGGGCTCACGGCCCCCTGCACCACCATCTCACCCAGGCCGTAGCTGCCGTTGATCAGCACCACGTCCTTGAACCCGCTTTCGGTGTCGATGCTGAAGGCCACGCCGCTGCTGCCGAGGTCGGAGCGGACCATCTTCTGTACGCCCACGCTCAGGCCCACCTGGAAGTGGTCGTAGCCCAGGCTCTGGCGGTACACGATCGCCCGGTCGGTGAACAGGCTGGCAAAGCAGTTCCGCACGGCCACCAGCAGGTCCTGCGGCCCCCGGATGTTCAGGTAGGTCTCCTGCTGGCCGGCGAAGCTCGCATCGGGCAGGTCCTCGGCGGTGGCGCTGCTGCGCACGGCCACGTCGGTGGCGTCCTGCCCGTAATGCTGGCTCATCTCGAAGTAGCGGTCCACGATGCCCTGCTCGATCTCCGCCGGGAATCGGCCGTTCTTGATCAGCGTACGCACCTGCAACCCGGTACGGCGGATGTTCTCAACGTCCTCCACGTCCAGTCGCGACACGATGTCCCGGATCTTGTCGTCCAGGTCGTTGTGCGCGATGAAGGCCTCGTAACTGGCCACGGTGACCACGAACCCTCCGGGAACGTTCACCCCGAGCTTGCCGAGGTTCTGGATCATCTCGCCCAGGCTGGCGTTCTTGCCACCCACGGTGTCGATGTCCTTCAGTTCAACCTCGTGCAACCATTTCAGGAAGGGTGTGGATGCGCTCATGGGGGCGACTTTTGGATCGGTGTTGGCCAGCCTTCTACGAAGCTACCCGGGCAAAGTTCCTGAGCCCCTGCACAGCGCGGGTGATCGTCGTCACCCCCGTGGGCGTGAATAACTAGTTCGGCCTGTGTGTCGTGAGCGGTGGCCAGGGGGCTAGCTTGCACCACCAATACCAGACCAACCCATGAAGAGAACGTCGACGATGATCTCGGTCGGTGGAGCGCTCCTTTGCAGCGTCCTCATCGCACCCCCCGTATCCGGGCAATCGGGAGTTCGCACCAAGGTCCGCAAAGCGGTCACGGTGCAGACCACCCATACCAGCCCGTTCACCTCACCTTCCAAGCGCGCCATGGACCGCTCGGTCGGTCTCACCTCGCACCATGGTCCTCGTGGAGGGGGTCCTGTGAACGATGATTGCGCCGGGGCCATTTCCCTGACGCCCGGGACCCCCTGCTCACCGATCACGGTGGATGCCACGGGTGCCACGCAGTCGCTGCCCGCCATCACCTGCAACGCGTTCACCGGAACGGCCGATGATGATGTGTGGTTCAGTTTCGTGGCCACGGGGCCTTCGCATACGATCGAGGTGACCGGAGGAACGGACTACGATGCCGTGGCCGAGTTGCTCGAAGGGAGCTGCGGCAGTCTCGTGTCCATCGGATGTGCCGATGACGTGTTCGAGAACGGGACCGAGGTGATCGCGGCCACGGGCCTTACGATCGGCAACACCTATTACATCCGTGTGTACGACTGGTACGATGTCCTGCCTACGGACATGACCGTCTCAGCGTGTGTGCTGGGTGCGGGGCCTCCTCCTCCGGCCAACGACGATTGCGGTTCCGTGTCGTTCTCCAGCCTGAACGTCGGGGGCAGTGTTTCGTTCTCGGGCAACAACGCCGGTGCCACCGCTACGGGTGACTACGCCCCTGGAAGTGTGCTGGACGGCGAAGGCCCCAGTGTGTGGCACGGGTTCACCACCACCGAATGCACCGACATCGTTGTTGACTACTGCGGCACCAACCCGGTCTTCGGGAACTTCTGGATCATCCTGGCCACCAGCTGCCCTGCCGATGACAACCTGATCATCAGCACCGGTAATGCGGATTGTGGTGACGGCAACCTGGCGATCACGTTCCTTGGTGTGCCAGCCGGCACCTACTACCTGCCCGTTCTGCTGGACCCCGCCAACGATGCGGAAGGTCCCTACACCATTGAAGTGTCTGCCACGGCCTGTGCGACACCTCCGGCGAACGACGACTGCGCCAACGCGGTGCTGCTGACGCCTTCCGCCACCTGCGTACCCACCGCCGGCACCACGCTTGGCGCCACGCAATCGCTGCCGGCCATCACCTGCAACACGTTCACAAGCAACGTGGCGAATGATGCCTGGTTCAGCTTCGTGGCCACGGCCGCAGACCACAATGTGGAAGTGACCGGTCTCGGCACGTACGACGCCATCGTGGAGTTGTTCGAGGGTACCTGCGGGGCTCCTGTTTCGCTGGACTGCGCGGACGCCACGGTGGCCGGTGAAGTGGAGACCATCGCGGCCACCGGGCTCACCATCGGCACGACCTATTGGGTGCGTGTGTACAACTGGAACGGTGGTGGTGCCGATCAGGACTTCGAGATCTGTGTGTATGGCGGCGGCGGAGGCGGTCCGGTGAACGACCTGTGCGGTTCGGTCACTGCAGACCCCCTGAGCGTGGGCGGCTCCATCAGCTTTTCGGGCGACAACACCGGGGCGACCATCGCCGGCGATTATGTGCCGGGTTCCACCTTGGATGCCGATGGGATGGCCAGCGTGTGGCATGCCTTCACCACGACCGAATGTGCGGATGTGACACTGGACTACTGTGGGACCAATCCCGCGTTCGGCAACGTGTGGGTGGTCCTGGCCACCAGCTGCCCGGCTGACGACGCGCTCGTCTTCGCAGGTGGCTTCAATGACACCGATTGCGTGGACGGGAACTTCACCCTGTTCTTCCCTGGATTGCCCGCCGGCACTTACTACGTGCCTGTCATGCTGGACCCGGGTGTGGCCGAAGGACCTTACTCCATCTCGATCTCTGCGGTGGCCTGTCCGCCGGCCCCGGCCAACGACGAATGCGACAATGCCGTGATGCTGACCCCTGGCGCGACATGTGTGCCTACGGCCGGCAGTACGCTCGGAGCCACCGAGAGCCTGGCGGCCATCACCTGCAACACCTTCACCAGCAACGTGGCGAACGATGTCTGGTACAGCTTCATGGCCACCGGCACCGAGCATACCGTGCAGGTCACCGGTCTGGGCACCTACGATGCCATTGTCGAGTTGTTCGAAGGAACATGCGCAGGAGGGCTGACCTCCCTGGATTGTGCCGATGCCACGGTTGGCGGACAGGTCGAGTCGATCATGGCCATGGGCCTGACGGTGGGCACGACCTACTACGTGCGGGTGTACAACTGGAACGGCGGAGGTGTCGATCAGGACTTCGAGATCTGCGTGTTCGATCCGGCCGGGCCTCCTGCCAACGATGATTGCGCGAATGCCATCACGCTTCCGATCGAGCTGCCGGCGGATTGTCCGGCCAATGCCTTCACCGGCAACAACACCGCCTCGGTGGTGACCACGGACGCTCCGGCGTGTGATGCGAGCGCCGTAGGTTTTCAGGATGTCTGGTTCGCGTTCAATTCCCTCGGGAACACGAGCGTGGAGATCGGGCTGGACTGGGGCACGGCCACCGACCTGTTCGTGGAGGTGCTCGACGCATGCGGAGGCAACTCCGTCTTCTGCGATGTGGCCAACCCGGCACCTTACACCGTTCCGGTCGCCCCGAACACCGACTACATCATCCGGGCGTTCTCCAACAACGAGTTCGGCACCGGCGGGATCTTCACGATCTGCATCAGCGGAGCCATCTCCACGGGTGTGGAGGCCACGCTCTCCAACGACGGCTGGGCGATCTTCCCCAACCCGAACGAAGGAGCCTTCCGGTTCCGCAGCGGTGACCTCGATGGCACGGCCAACGTGGACGTATTGGACATGGCCGGGCGCACCGTGCATTCCCAGCGTGTGACGCTGCAGCCCGGAATGGACCAGGTGATCGAACCTTCCTCCCTGGCCTCCGGTTCCTATGTGCTGCGCATCACCCATGCCGAAGGGCGCCGCGAGCTGCCCTTCCAGGTGCGGTGAGCGACTGACGACGATGAAGCCAGCAGGGCGGTCCACATGGACCGCCCTGCTGCTTTCATGGAGCAGTCCACTTCAAGCAAGAGGCCCGGAGGATTACCTCCCGTGGAGGGAACCTTTGGATCGGAGGCGTCGTTTGAGGCCCCTGACCGGGCGCGACCACCGTCCGGTCCTCCATCCATGCGCCACCTCACGTCGATCCTCCTGTTCCTTCCGGCATGCCTGTGGGCCCAGGTCCTTGAATATACCTGGCCGAACACGCCCTGCGTTCAGATGATCCATTGCGACACCGGCTGCACGGCCTGCAATGTGCCGGAGGCCAGTGGAGCGCTGCTCGTTGGCAGCAACCTGTCCGGGGTGGGTGTGGAGATCTGTCCCAGACCCACCGTGCCGGGCGACAATGCCCTGGACATCGTCGGCTGGCCCTGGTCGCCTTCCATCGATCATCGGGTGGTGATCTCGGGAATGAGCCTCATTCCCGGTGAGCTTGACAGCATCCTCATCGTTCACGGCGCCGACCCCGACGGTCCGCAGCGTGTGCAGGTGTCCCTGTCGCTGAACGGAGGGGCGCCGGTCGAACTGGGCGACATGAGCACCAGCGCGGACCAGGAACTCGTGTTCACCGGCCTCGGATCACTGGCACCGGCGGAGGGACAGGCCTTCGGGACGTTCCAGCTCACGTTCCGCGCCTATCAGGGCAATGGAGGGGCATGGTCCCTGGATGCGGTGCGGGTGGTGATGGGGCCTGTGAACAGCGCGACCGCCGTACCGGAATGGGAACACACCGTTGGCCGCACCGGCGGTCCGGGTCACGATCTTCTGGGGCGGGACCTGGCTCCTTCCTCCGGGGGACTGCATGTGGGGCCGGGCCGGGTGGTGCTCATGCCTTGAGGCGGTACTTTGGCCTCATGTCCGGGCCGCTCAACCACATCGAGCTTCGCAAACCGATGTATCCGGTCAGCGAGGCCTATGCCGCGTACCTGGAACATCACGGGCGCGCCAGCGAGCTTCCATTACGCTACGAGGACCTGTTGCGGTGGGACGGGTTGATGCCGCAGGTGGACGCCCGCGGCCAGGAGACCTTGTGGCAGACCGTGCTGTTGCATCCCGCGGAGATGGCCGAGCTGCATGAACGGCTGGTCGCCATCTATCAGTTGCTGATCGCCGATGGCCGGCGCGTGGACTACCTGACCGTGGCCAGCATCGACTTCTGCGCCTACGGCAACAGCCAGCCGTTCCGGATCAAGATCCTGAACCAGGTCAACGACAACCACGACTACTACTACATCAAGAAGGCGGACGCCAGCAGGCTCTACGGTCTGGAACTGGAGCACTTGTTGAGCCCCAACAAGATCAACTACCTGTTCCAGGGCGGCACGCTGGTGGAGGAGCACATCATCGGTGTTCCGGGCGACCTGTTCATCCGGGACCCGGAACGGTTCGGGGGGCACCTGAACCCGGTGCGGCTGAGCAAGGAGTTCGTGAAGTTCAACGAGCGGAGCTTCGCGCGGCTGCTCGGGGACATGCGCGCCTACAACTTCGTGGTGGACGTGATCCAGGACTTCGACCAGGTGCAGTACCGGTTGCGCAGCATCGATTTCGATCAGCAGAGCTACGAGGGCAGGCACCGGATCTACCTGCCGCAGTTCTACAAGGAGAACCTGCCCTACGTCCGGTTCGCCGAGCAGTACATCAGCAGGGAGAACGTGGACCAGTACGCCAACGAGGAACGGGCCCTGCTGCGGCGCCGGTACCGGATCGCCCAGGACCAGATCGACGAACTGTTCGACGTGATGCGCACGGAGGTCCTGAGCTCCGAAGGCCATGTGGCGCAGCTGGCCAGCGAGCTGGCCGAGCTCCACGGCGATCCCGGGTTCCGGTCGCTGGATACGATGGGGCGCGTGCTGCACCGGCACCTTTCGCGCCGGCTGGAGCTGCATGTTCCCGCGTAACAACGGCCTGTATCCCGTGTCACGGGACGCCCTGCACGGCGAAGTACCTTTGTCGCGGGATGGGGCGGACCTGTTCATTCATCTTCCCGTTCGTTCTCTCGTTCGCGTTCACCGCGAGCGGGCAGGACAGCACGCGGCTTGGCCTGGTGCCTTGGGCATCGGGCATGCAGCACATCACCTCCATCTCGCACTGCGGGGACGATCGGCTGTTCGTGACCCGGCAGGGAGGACTGGTGCAGGTGATCACGGACAGCATGACCGTGCTGCCCGTTCCCTTCCTCAACATCGGGAACAGGGTCATCTTCAACGGGGAGCGGGGGCTGCTTGGCATGGCCTTCCATCCGGACTATGCCAACAACGGGCACTTCTACCTGCATTACACGGCGAACGTGGGTCCGCACGGGGTCAGTCGGATCTCGCGGTTCAAGGTGTCGCCGGACCCGAACGTGGCCTACCCGGACAGTGAGCTGGTGCTGATCGAACTGCCCCAGCCGGACCCGATCCATCAGGGCGGCGACCTCGAGTTCGGGCCGGATGGCATGCTGTATTGCTCGTTGGGTGATGGCGGTGGTGCGGGTGATCCGGGCGATCAAGGTCAGGAGGCCGGCACCTTGTTCGGGACCATCATCCGCATCCGTCCGGAGCCCGACAGCACCTACTCCATACCGCCGGACAATCCGTTCGCGCACGACACCACCGGCCGCCGGCCCGAGATCTGGGCCTATGGGCTGCGCAACCCGTACCGGATCGGCATCGACCCCTTGAACGGTGACCTGTGGATCGGTGATGTGGGCCAGGAGCGCTGGGAGGAGCTGGACCATTGGCCGGGAGGAGTGGCCACCGGCCCCAATTTCGGTTGGAGCTGCTATGAGGCCAACGAGCCCTTCCTGCCCATGCGTTGCCAGGACTCCCTCGGGCTCGAATTCCCCCTGCGCGCCTATGCCCACAACATCCTCGGCGGCGATGCCTGTGCGATCGTGGCCGGGGAAGTGTACCGCGGCCAGCGCTATCCCCGCTTGCAGGGCAGGTTCGTGCACACGGACTACTGCCACGGGCGGCTCCTGCTCACCAGCACGGACAGCCTGGGGATGTGGGTGGATTCGGTCGGGTTGGAGACCGGCCTGTTCGGCTTCTCGGACATCAGTGCCGCGGCCGATGGCGAGCTCTTTCTGGCCAGCCGCACCGACCAACGCGTGTACCGCATCGTGGACGCCTGCCCGCGCCCCAGGCCGGAGATCGAGGTGAACGGCGGTACGCTGAGCACCACCGATGATGCGGATACGTGGGAATGGTACTGGAACGGCCAGCTCCTGATCGGTGCCGACAGCTCCAGCATCGAAGCCCTGGTGAGCGGTGAGTACACGGTGACCATCACCTATGGCGATGGGTGCACGTCCACCTCACCACCGGTCCAGCATGTCTCCACGGCCGTTCCCGGCGGCGGTCAGGCCGGGCGTTTCCGGCTTTCTCCGGTTCCCGCCGCGGATCATGTGACCCTGGAGCGGGATGGGGCGGACAGCGCGCTGCAGGTGGAGCTCACGGATGCCTCCGGACGGCTGGTCCAGCGGACGACGTGGGAAGGACAGCGCACCGTGCTGGCCCTGGATGGGGTTCCCGGCGGCGTGCTGTGGGTCCGTGTCCGGACCCGGGATGGCCAGGTGCTGGAGGTGCTGCCCCTGCCGGTGCTGGGCCGCTGATCGTCACCCGGCCTGCCGCGGATGGAAGCGCAGGATGTTGCTGCGCAGGTACTCCCGGTCCAGGTGGGTGTACACCTCGGTGGTGGTGATGCTGGCGTGCCCCAGCATTTCCTGTACCGCCCGCAGGTCCGCACCTCCCTCCACCAGGTGGGTGGCGAAGCTGTGCCGGAAGGTGTGCGGTCCGATGGTCTTTCGGATCCCCGCGAGCGCGGCCAGTTCGCGGACCCGCTTGAACACCCACACGCGGGTGAGACCGTTCCCACGCCGGTTCAGGAACAGGATGTCCTCCGCCTGGCGTTGAACGGGCAGGTGGGACCGTTCGCGCTCCCGGTAAAGGCCGATCTGTTTCACGGCCTCGGGGCTCACCGGCACCAGGCGTTCCTTGTCGCCCTTTCCCGTCACCCGGATGAAGCCCTCCTGGAAATGCAGCCAGCTGATCCGAAGAGCGGTGAGCTCGCTCACCCGGAGGCCGCATCCATAAAGCGTTTCCAGCATGGCCCGATCGCGGTGGGCCATGGACCTGCTCATGTCGATGGCACCGACCAGCGCATCCACTTCGGACACCGTCAGGAAGGTGGGCAGGTGCCGGCCCAGTTTCGGGCCCTCGAGCAGTTCGGTGGGGTCGTCGCCGATGCGCCGGTCCAGACGCAGGCAGCGGTAGAAGGCCCGGACCGAACTGATCAGCCGTGCCTGACTGCGGGGGGAAAGACCCTGTTTGGACGCATGGACCACGAAGCCCTGCAGGTCCTCCAGCCCCATGCGTTCGGGGTCCAGGGTGGGGGAGAAGGTCTCCGCGTAGGTGAACAGCTTGTCCAGGTCACGCAGGTAGGCCTCCACCGTCCGGGCGCTCAGGGAACGCTCCAGCTTCAGGTACATGGTGAACATGCGCCGTGCTTCGGCCCGGTCCATGACACAAAGGTGTCCTTTCGTTACTTCGCTCCACCATGGCGCGCTTCGTAGTTCTCAACGGACCGAACCTGAACCTGCTGGGTACACGGGAGCCGGCCATCTATGGGGGACTCTCCCTGGAGGAATACCTGCCGGAGCTGCGCAGCGCCTTTCCCGGGCACACGATCGATCAGGTGCAGACGAACCTGGAAGGCGAGCTCGTGGAGCAGTTGCAGGCGGCCGAAGGCACGTGCGACGGCGTGGTATTGAACGCAGGCGGGTTCACGCACAGCAGCGTCGCCATCCGCGATGCCATCGCCGCCATCACCGTTCCCGTGGTGGAGGTGCACATCAGCAACCTGTTGTCGCGCGAGACCTTCCGCCATACCTCGTTGCTGGGCGGCGTTTGCGCAGGGAGCCTCATGGGCTTCGGTCTGGACGGCTACCGGATGGCCATCGACCACCTGATCAGGAGGGCCGCTCGAACGCCTTGACGTCCAGCTCTTCGAAGCGCTTCCAGCCCAGGATGAAGCGGTCGTAGGCCACGCTGCGGTGGTACATGCCGGTCAGGTCCGGTGTCCGTTCCTCCTGCAGCAGATGCCGCCGTTCACGCAGTACGCGGGGCAGCCGGCCGAAGAAGCTCCAGTGGGCCCGCACCACCTGCCAGGTGTGGCTGCCGTGCCCCTCCAGCAGGAACTTCGCCCCGGCGAAGAAGTCGAGCACCAGCCGGCGCAACAGCCTCATCGGAAGCCAGCCCTCGTGCAGGTTCCTCGTGAGCACGATCAGGCTGTTCCGGAAGTTCAGGAAGGTCTTGCGCGGGCTGCCGTAGCCCAGGGCACCTCCCCCCACATGGAAGACCGTGGCCTGGTGCGTGTACCCGATCCTGCGTCCGCGTCGCCGCAACCGCCAGCACAGGTCGATCTCCTCCATGTGGGCGAACAGCGAGGCATCGAACCCGCCCACGGCATGGAAGTCGGCCGACCGGATCAGCAGGCAGGCACCGGTGGCCCAGAACACCTCGCGGTCGTCGTCGTACTGTCCACGGTCCTCCTCGGTCACCTCGAAGATGCGGCCGCGGCAGAACGGATAGCCGTTCCGATCGATGAACCCGCCTGCTGCTCCGGCATGCTCGAAGCGCGTCCGGTCGTTCAACGCCAGCACCTTGGGCTGGCATGCCGCCAGCTCGGGGTGGGCGTCCAGGTACCTCTCCAGGACCTCCAACCAGCCGGGCGTCACCTCCACGTCCGAATTCAGCAGCAGGTAGCGGGTGGCGTTCACCTGTGCCAGGGCCGCGTTGTACCCGCCGGCAAAGCCGAGGTTGCGGGGAAGGGCGATGCGCTCCACACCGGGATGGGCGTCCTCCAGCCAGGCGAGGGACCCGTCGGTGGATGCGTTGTCCGCCACGATCACCCGGGCACCCGGCGAACAGGCCAGCACGCCGGGCAGGTAACGTTCCAGCCAGTGTCTGCCGTTCCAGTTCAGGATCACGACCGCGGTGCTGCCTTGCCGGTCCATGGCGGGCAAAAATGCGACGATCCTGCGCAGCGCCTCAACGCGGCATCTCGTAGAACTCGTCGGCCCTTATCCCGCTCTGGGAGTTCACCGGCGACACGTCCACGTTGTTCATGGGCACGTTGCGCGAGTGGATGATCTGGTTCCACCGCGGATTCTGCACTTCGCCGCGCATGTCCGAATGGATCAGTTCGTAGTCGTTGCTCACCAGGTCGGGCAGGTAGAAGACGAAGCGGCGGTTGTTGTATTGACCGGCCTTGTAGTAATGCCAGATCTGGTAGGGGTAGGCGTCCATCTCGTTCGGCCGGTCCATGATCGAGTTGGGCGGGCCGTACTTCAGGTGCACCTGGCCGCGGTCGGTCTCGTACCCTTTCTTGATCCGGGTGCCGTACAGCTTGTTCACCTTCACCACTTCGCGGTAGTAGCTGTCCCAGGCCGAAGCGGGGTCCACGGCGTTCCGGTTGTACCAGAAGCTGTAGAAGAAGCGCTTCATGAGGTCCAGGTCCTCGTCCTTCAGCCGGTCGTCGATCACCTTCCGTTCCAGGTCATCGCCGATGGGGCGCATGCTGCGGATGAACTCGGCCAGCGTGTCCGTGTCGTTGATCGCATCGGCGAAGGTGTTGCCCACCTGCACCGTCCGCATGTCGGCCAGGTCGTACGCCACGGGGTTGTTCCGCTGGAAGAACTGTTCGGCACGGCCTTGCAGCATGCCTTCGCGGTCCCTCACCTCCACGCTCAGCAGGTAGTTGCCGGTGGGCAGACCACCGATGTCGAAGCTCGCGATCACCACCTGCACGGGCTGGGCGGTGGCCCGCTGCACTTTCTTGTAGGCGCCGAACACACGCTTGTTCTCGAACTGCTCGATCTGGTAGGAGAGGGCGAAGGCCCCGTCCGCACCGAACTGCTCCTCGGTGCCGTAGATCTCCGCGTAGAAGTTCAGCCGGTCCAGCGCCGCCGGGTAGTACGTGGACACCAGGGGAACGGTGACATACCCGTTGCGCGCGGAGGGGTCCTCCGGGGCCGGGGTGATGCGCTCGGCCAGCAGGATGTCCGAGAAATGGACACCGGCCTCCGGGGCACGCACCACCAGCGGGCTTCGATACACCGTGGGCGGCTGGTCGGGCAGGGAGAGGTCCCTGAGCTCGATGGTCAGGTCGTAGCTGCCGGGGCCCACCTGCAGGTACTCCTGATGGAGGAAGTCCATGTACGTGGAGTCCAGCCGCTCGGGTCCGTGAACATCGCTCTTGGCGAAGACCACGATGGCGCTGTCCTGCTCCAGGGTCACCAGCACGCCCACATGGGCCTGCAGGAACCCATGCGTGTTCGCCGGGTGGCTCAGCGAGGCCCCCATGAAGGCCAGGTTCACCTCGATGCGGGGACCCCGCTCAGGCACGAAGTATTGGCGGGTCTCGATGAACGCCTCCACGCCGGCCTGTGCGTAGCCCGACAGGAGCATGGAGGCGGAGAGCAGGAGAGGCAGCGATGCGCGGCTGGGCATATTCCAAAGATACGGGCCACGCGCACCGCCCCCGGACCGTTCGTGGACCGGGAGCCGCCGTTCGTGCGTACCGGACTACCTTCGTGCCCGCCACGGAGAGGTGGCAGAGCGGTCGAATGCGGCGGTCTTGAAAACCGCTTTACCCGCAAGGGTAACGGGGGTTCGAATCCCTCCCTCTCCGCCACCCGCGCCGGCCGCCGGAGGCGGCCTCGCGCATCCGATTGGCAGCGAGCCAAGCAAAGCTTGCGCGAACGGACGATCGGATGCGCGATCGAGCGATAGCGGGCAGGCGCGGGTGAAGCCTCCCCCCTCAGGGAACGGCGGAGCGCAGCGCAGCCAATCCCAAAGAATGTCGCAGCTTGCGTGAACGGACGATCGGATGCACGACCGAGCGACAGCGAGCAGGCACGGGTGAAGCCTCCCCGGCAAGGAAGGGAGGTGCAGCGCCCATCCTTTCCTGCCCGCCTATCTTCGCCCGGTCCCGCCCAGGCAGCCGGGACCTCCCCGAATGAGCCCGCAGGAGTGGATCGTGCTGGGGGTGCTGGCCGGCGCCATCATCCTCTTCATCACCGAGAAGCTGAGCATCGACCTGGTCGCCCTGCTCATCGTGGCGGTGCTCGTGCTTTCCGGAACGATCACGCCCCAGGAAGGGGTGGCCGGATTCAGCAACGGGGCCACGCTCACGGTGGCCTTCATGTTCGTGCTCAGTGCCGCCCTGCTGCGCACCGGGGCCTTGGCCACGTTGGGCCCCAGGCTGGGTGCCCGCTTCCGGAAGGACCACACCGGCGGGCTCTTGATCCTCATGCTCGTGGTGGCCGCTTGTTCCGCCTTTCTGAACAACACCCCCATCGTCGCGGTGCTGCTGCCGATCGTGGTGCAGACGGCCCGCAGCGCCGGCATCCCGCCATCGCGCCTGTTGATGCCGTTGAGCTTCGCGGCCATCCTGGGCGGCACCACCACCCTGATCGGCACCAGCACCAACCTGGTGGTGAGCGGCATCGCCGAGACCCTGGGCGAGGCACCCTTCGGGGTGTTCACCCTCACGCCGATGGGGCTGGTGTTCCTGGCCGCCGGCATCGCCTACATGGCGCTGGTGGGGTGGCGGCTGCTTCCGGGTGGTGATCGGACCAGCGACCTGCAGGAGGCCTTCGGCATGCGCGACTACCTCACCGAGCTGGAACTCCTCTCCGCTTCGCCGGCGGTGGGCAGGCGCATCATGGACAGTCATCTGGTGCGCGAGCTCGAGATGGACATCATCGCCATCCAGCGTGGAGAGAGCCGCTTCACCATGCCCCCGGGCGACATGGTGCTGGAGGCCGGCGACGTGCTGAAGGTGCGCTGTGACATCGGCCGGATCCGGGCGCTCAAGGACCGCGCCCATGTGGCCTTGAAACCCGGCCTCAAGGTGGCCGATCACGACCTCCTGACGCGTGGCACCAAGCTCGTGGAACTGGTGATCACCAGCAACAGCGAGCTGGAAGGCAAGACCATCCGCGAGGCCGACCTGTTGCGGAAGTACCGCGCCGTGGCCCTGGCCGTGCGGCACCGGGAGGAGGTGGTGCACGAACGCCTGCAGGACGCCACCCTCCGCGCCGGCGACGTGGTGCTGGCCGAGGTGCGCAGCCACTACATCGAGCGCCTGAAGGAGCTGGAACGCAAGGCGGACAGCCCCTTCGCCATCCTGACCGAGGAGGAGGGCATGCCCATCTTCGCCAAGCGCCGGTTCGCCTTCGTGCTGGGCGTGCTCGCCTTGGTGGTGGGGCTGGCCAGCACGGGGATCATCGGCATCCTGGAGGCCACCTTGGGTGGGGTGTGCCTGATCGTGCTTACCGGAAGCCTGAGCATGAAGGAGGTGTACGAGGCCATCGATTGGAAGATCGTGTTCCTGATGGCCGGGGCCCTGAGCCTGGGTACGGCCATGGAGCGCACGGGACTGGCCGACAGGCTGGCCCTGGGGCACATCGGTCTGTTGGGCGACCTCGGCCCGCATGCGGTGCTCGCGGGGCTGTACCTGCTCACCATCGCCCTTACCGAAGTGATCAGCAACACGGCCACCGCGGCCCTGCTGGCGCCCATCGCCATCAGCACGGCCCATGCACTGGACGTGAGCCCGCTGCCGTTCCTCATGGCCGTCACCTTTGCGGCCAGCGCCAGCTTCATGACGCCCATCGGCTACCAGACCAACGCGATGATCTACAGCGCCGGTCAGTACCGTGCGGTCGACTTCCTCCGCGTGGGTGCGCCGCTGAGCCTGATGTTCTGGATCCTGGCCACGCTGCTGATCCCGGTCTTCTATCCGTTCTGAGCGGTCACGGCAGGTGGCCGTCGGGTGAAGCGCCGCGTCCACATCACCAGCAGCGGCACCCCGATGAAGGTGGGGGCCAGCCACACGAGCCACCAGGGCCCCAGGCCGGAGGCGTTCTGCACCAGGAAGGCCGTGGAGGCCGCGATGTACCCGCCCATCATGTGGCCGATGTGCTTCCGCAGCCAGGTGTTCCCGGGGACGCGCCGGCCGCGGAGCACGCTCACGTAGGTGCGCAGGTCCACGGTCACGTTCACGGCCGCGATGCCGCCGAACACCATCAGCACCACATTGCCCGTGGTCAGCATGGCCACGCCCGAGATCGCCCCCAGCGCGGTGATGGTCCAGTCCTTCCACTGCGGCCGCTGCGCCTTGTTCCGCAGGGCGCGCTCTCCGTTCAGCACCTGGTACAGCGAGAAGCCGGCGATCAGCAGCAGGAAGGTGCTCGGATGGATCAGCGTCATGGGCACCGCCGTGAAGGACACGCCCAGCATGCCGTAGAAGAAGACCCGCCCGGCGATGCGGTGCGTCCCGCCACCCTTCCGGGCGGTCATGGCCAGGGCTCCGCCGATCAAGGCTGCGGCGCCGGAAAGGATGTGAACGACGAGCAGGGACTGGTGCAGGGTCTCCATGGTGAGGGGCGGTGTTGGTCCGCCAAGGTGTGGGCTTACCTGCCTGACGGCCAAGGGTTCCGGGAGCAACGGGAAGCCGTGGGACGTCCGGCAGGGCCCGGGGACGAACGGGAAGCCTCAGGGACGTGCCGCCAGCAGTTCCGGCAGCTGATCGTTCAGGCTGCGCGACACCGGCACGGGATCCACCTCGGCCTCCAGGAACAGGTGGTATCCCTGGGCATTCCCGCTCACATGCCTCACCCGGTCCAGGTTCACCAGGTGGCGTTTGTGGCAGCGGAGCAGCGAAGGGTGTGCGGCAAGCGCCTCCTCGGCCCGTTTCAGGCTGCACCGCAATACGGTGCGTACCGGCCGACCCTGCTCCAGGTGGTGCACCTCCACGTAGTTCCCGTCCGAGCGCAGGAACAGCAGCTCGTCCAGGCCCAGTTCCAGGTCCTCTTGGGCGGTCTCGCTGGGGATGACCACGCGCACGGGGCTCGCGGCTTGGTGTTGGTGGGTCCCGATCCCGGTGTTCATGGCCGCCGAACTGTTCTGGTAGCGCCGCGCCAGCCGGTATTCGTTCCACAGCACGCCCAGTGAAACGGGGAAGATCCCGACCAGCAGCGTGTATCCCTCGAAACGGAGCAGGTCCCACCAGCCGAGCCCACCGATGCCGGCCAGGTGGCTGTAGACCAGGTTGGCCGCTCCGATCGACGCCAGGTTCACCAGCACCCACCCGATCTCCCGGCCCACGGTCCATCGCTCCTCGTCGAACCACTGCGGCATCAGCACGGGCACCACCACGTTCAGCAGCAGCATCACCAGCGTGGTGGTGGCGCCATAGCCGAGGGCCAGGAGCCACACGTTCCCCCGCCAACCGGTGAGGCCGAACGGACGGAACACCGCCAGGAACAGGAACACGAACGCACCGAAGATCAGGGCGCTGCGCCAGTGCATGCCGGCGGTGCGGTCGGAACGGTAGGGGCGGCGCAGGATCGGGAGCATCTTCCTCCGACGAACTTACTTCCAGGCCACGATGCGTTTGTCATCACTGCATGTCACCAGCGTATCGCCGAGCCAGAGCAGCGCGTTCACGCTGTGCGTGTGCCCACCCGCAGCCCGGTCCAGCCGCGCCAATGGGTCCAACGTGCCGGCATCCCAGACCTTGGCCGTCTTGTCGCGGGCGGCCGTGGCCAGCCTGGTCCCATCCGCGGAAAAGGCAACGGCGTAGATGCCGGCCTCATGGGCGGGCAGCGCCAGCAGCGGTCGGAAGCCTTCCTCCGTGTGCCAGCCCCGCAGGTGGCCATCCTTGCCGCCGGTGAGCAGCACGGGCTTGCCGGGATGCCACGCCGCGG
>Ga0116163_1001204_pt1 | contig 16319 bp, 18 predicted proteins | sample AD_UKC107_MetaG_FD_89889 | JGI IMG/M metagenome (GOLD analysis project Ga0116163, IMG submission 89889) | Active sludge microbial communities of municipal wastewater-treating anaerobic digesters from Hong Kong - AD_UKC107_MetaG | ecosystem: Engineered > Bioreactor > Anaerobic > Digestate...
AGAATGTGAAACCTTGTTGAAAATTCTGAAAGATATGGGAAAAGAGGTTTACATCGCGGAATTTACAGATATTGGTACCGCTTGTCGGATTCTGGTGCCGAATTATTCTGAAATCTATCCGGTAGAAGATTTGATTTGGGATAATACCAATAAGGCTCTGGATTTTAGGGAAGATATTCTCAATATTCATAATCTTACGGATGAACAATTGGCGAATTTGATAGAAAGACTAGAAGACAGCCAGTTGGATAATTACACCGATATTATCACTTTGATTGGTATCGAATTTGATGAAAATACGGTTTGGGGACAATTGACAATTCTTGAGTTGAAAATCTTATGCTATCTGGCGTTGGACGAACTCGAAGAAGCATTGGACTTGGTTGAAGAATTTTTGCAGTACAACGTCAATACCGTTGAGCGAAATCTCTTTTATCAGGCGATGCAAACGGTTTTGGAAATTGAATTGAGTGATCATTTAGAACTTGATGATTATCTAAGCAATCTCAATCGAATGTTCGGTAAAGCTAGACTGGATGAGGTTGTTGGTTCCGTTTATGGCGAAATTCGCTTTAGTGGCTTGTTTAAAACAGGCATGAATCTTAAAGGAATTGACAGGCATTTGAAGTTGCTGGAAAGTTATAAAAAACTGCAGAAGGCACGTGCAAAATTAACATCTAAAGATTGATAATTCTCAAGTTAATACCGACTCATTCTTTTTATAATTAACAAAAGTGATTATTTGGTGAGTTACTATGAAAAGAATTGTTTTTTTATTAATTGTTTTTTCATCGCATATTTTTGCGCAGAACCTGTTAAACAACCCTCATTTTGATACGGATACATTGGATATAGACTGGCCGGATGGCAATGGCACCGGGCGTAGCTGGGTGAGCGATGATGGTGCATTAGCTGATGGATGTATGGAAGTTCCTACTACGAACAATAATGGAGGGACTTTAATTTTGGCTTATTCTGAAAATATTCCTGTAGTTCCGGGTGAAAAATATTACTATGAAGTACTGACAAAGGTATTAAGCAGTTCTCAAGCAAGCGGATCGCGTATTTGGATTAAATGGCTCGACACCAATCAAAGCTATGTTGGATTTCAAAATAGTATTCCATCTAATGGTGTATTCGATAGTTGGGAACCGATATTAGGAATATTCACCGTTCCTGCAGATATGTATTTTGCGAAAATATATGTTGGAGTATCTACAACGAGCACTGGTTCACCCGATCCTTCTATTGCGAGGTTTGATGATATATTGTTTGAAGCCGATTTAATTTTCACTAACTCTTTTGAGGAGATTGTTGTGCCCTAGCTTTTTCTGCTTATAATTTATTATATGACGACTCATTTCAACAAAACCTCAGATTGCATTGAAGAACTAATCAACTCTGCGGGTAAAAATTTAATTATCGGGACACCACTGGGAATTGGTAAACCTAATCCATTAATCAATGAAATTTGGCAAAAAGCCAAGACTGATTCTAGCATTAAACTTGAAATTTGTACGGCTTTATCGCTTCAAGTTCCTGTTGGTAAGTCTCTGTTTGAGAAGCGATTTCTTAAACCATTTACCGACAGACTGTTTGGTGAAAATTATCCGCAATTAGAATATATCGATGATGTTGCGAATGACAAAGTTCCGAAAAACATGAAAGTCACGGAATTTTATATGCAATCGGGCAAAATGCTCAAATCAGCAACCGCCCAAAAGAGCTATACCAGTAGCAATTACACTCATGCAGCAAGAGATATGCTGAATAATGGTTTGAATGTGTTGATGCAAATGGTTTCAGTAAAAGAAATTGATGGAAGAAAGGTATATAGTCTCAGCAGTAACACCGATTTAACCACTGACCTCATCAATATTGCCAAACGCAAGAAAATTAAAAAACCTATAATTATTGGAATGGTGAATCCGAATTTACCGTTTATGGGTGCTAAAGCTCAAGTTGAAGAAGATTTTTTTGATATTTTGGTCGATGATCACACTCAATATTTTCTACCTTTTGCTACACCCAAAGCGGCCATCAACAATACTGACTACAACATCGGCTTGTTAGCCAGCAGCTTGATTAAAGATGGAGGAACCATGCAAGTCGGCATTGGTTCATTGGGCGATGCCTTGATTTATGCGATGAAGTTGCGACAGAATCAAAACTCTGAATACAAAAAAATTCTTCAAAAATTACACATTTTCGATAAATGCGATGAAGTAATAAAAAAATCTGGCTCGACCTCGACTTTCGATAAAGGTGTTTATGCAGCCAGTGAAATGTTTGTCGAAGGTTTTGCTCATTTGTTCGATGAAGGAATTCTCAAACGAAAAGTCTATCCCGATGCACAAATTCAGTCCTTGCTGAATCAGGAAATCATCACTGAGAAAATTCAAGAAAACATTATTGAAATTTTATTGCAACACGAAGTTTTGGATGAATTTATTACCAAAAAGCAAATGCAAAGATTGCAAAATTTAGGAATTCTTAAAGCTGATTTGCAAATGCAAAAAGGTTATATGATTGATTCCAAAGGAAAAAAATATAAAACCGATTTATTTGAATACAAAAACATCAAAGCCATTCAAGAAAACTGTTTAGGTGATGAATTAAAACAAGGTGTTCTTTTACATGGTGCTTTTTTTCTGGGATCAAGGTGGTTTTATCGTTGGTTGCATGAATTAAATGAAAACCATAGAGAGCTGTTCCAAATGACACCGGTCAGTCAGGTGAATGAACTCTACGGTGGTGAAGAACTCGACAGAGTGCAGCGCATTAAAGCACGATTTATCAATACTTGCATGAAAGTCGATTTGCTCGGAGCAGCCGCTTCAGATACATTGGATAACAATCAAGTTGTCAGTGGTGTTGGTGGTCATTATAATTTTGTCGCCATGGCACAAACTCTGGAAGACAGTCGTTCGGTTCTTATGGTGCGTAGCACACATGTGGGAGCTAAAGGTTTGGAGAGCAATATCGTCTGGAAATATCCATACTGCACAATTCCACGACATTTACGCGATATTGTTATCACCGAATACGGAATCGCTGATTTACGCGGCCAATCCGATGAAGAATGCGTCAAACGCATGATTTGTATTGCAGACTCGCAATTTCAGGAAGAGCTATGCCAAACAGCGATGCGATTTAATAAGTTGTCAGCTGATTGGGAAATCCCACAAAAATTTCGTAATAACACTGCTCAAGAATTGGATAAACAAATCAATCATTTCAAACATTCAGGACTTTTCCCAACTTTCCCCTTCGGGTGTGATTTTACCGATGAAGAATTAGTCATTGTCAAAGCATTGAAATATTTAAAATCACAAACCGGCTCGACATTTTCCAAAATCAAACTTCTGTTCAAGTCCTTATTGCACAAATCACAACAAGATAACTCCAAATATTTGCAAAGAATGAATTTACAAGCGCCGCGAAATCGTGAAGAAAAAATCTCACGCAAATTGTTAATCTTTGCGCTCAATCAAACTCAATCTCCATGAAAATACTGGTTCTCACAGGAGCGGGAATTTCGGCTGAAAGCGGTTTATCAACCTTTCGTGATAATAATGGCTTATGGGAAAATCATCGGGTAGAAGATGTCGCCACGCCTGAAGCCTTTACCCGAAACCCCGATTTGGTGCATAAATTTTACAATTTACGACGAGCCAATCTGAAAACTGTCGAACCGAATCCGGCACACTTTGCTCTGGCAGAAGCTGAAAAAAAGTTCAATAATTATTTACTCATTACTCAAAATGTAGATAACTTGCACGAACGAGCAGGGAGTCATAATCTTATCCACATGCACGGAGAATTGCTCAGTAAACTTTGTACATTTTGCAATCAAATCAGTCGTATAGAAGGAGAACTTAGCAAAGAGATGCCATGTGAATTTTGCGGAAAAGTTAGCGGACTCAGACCAGATATTGTTTGGTTTGGTGAAATGCCTTATGAAATGGATCGAATTTATCAAGAGCTTCTGCAATGTGATTTATTTGTATCCATCGGTACATCCGGTTCAGTCTATCCCGCCGCCGGATTCGTTGAAATCGCCAACCAAGCCGGAGCTCGTACCGTCGAACTCAACCTTGAACCGGGAGAGCAAAAAAGCCATTTTCAGGAATCAATTTATGGAAAAGCCAGCGATATTGTTCATGATTTTTTTGGGAATTTATAAGAGTATTTCATACTGAGTGGAAGCTAAGTATCTCCATAATACAGCGTGATTAATTTTAATACTCAAACTATCATCCCCTCTAGAGAGGGGTGCAGGGGTGTGTTTTCATGTTACTTTATTGCCACCCAATAAAGTAACCAAACAAGGGTGCCCCGAACTCTCAACCTGCGGTTTCCCTCAAGATTTCTGAAAATTTGGCGAGGTATTTGAACTCGCTTCGCTCAGACATAAATACCTCGTGACTCCAAATTTTCTCAAATATTTCGGTGAGAGTTAAGGGGTTATATTGCTTCGTTAGACAATATTAGTCATTCTTGCATAGGTGATTTCTGAATCATAGGGATTTGATTTAATTACCTCATAAATGCAATTTTGTCTCGATTAATCACGACAATGGAGCATATATGCTTTTTAAACACGATATTTGAAAATAAAAGAGCAAAAATATAAATATAACTGTCACTTTTTGGCAAAAAACACGGGAAAACATATTAAAAAAGTGTAATTTTAGCCATTAAAAGTGGCTATAATGAGCGTTTAATAAATTGTTAAACAGCTTAATTATGCCTGCAATTGAGTTTAAAAACATTGACCCTAATAATTTCGAAAAACTGCGTGGTATTTTTTCTTTTATTGCTGAGGGAAAGAGAGCTGGGCACATAGATGAAACAAAACTAGCGAGTATGCTCGGACAGCGCATAACTGAGCATTTTACTACTACAAATGCTGAAGCAGATGATTGGTTGGCTAAATGGAAAATTGACTCAAACATAAAAATGCCATGGGATTTCGGTTCCTGGGTTGATGCATTTTTGAATGCTGAAATAGTATTGGAATCAATTGAGATCAAACCCGATGGCACTGGAAAACTTATGTTTGAACAACTTGCATGGCCAAGTGGTGGTATTGAAGCAACAGAAGAAATCGTTAAAGTATTTGGTGGCGAGGTAGTGTCGAATGACGCCATTTAACAAGGCGCTCATGTGGGACGTTTCGCCGCGTTGCTGCTCGCGCCCCTCAGCTTTATCTCTTTCCCACGCTCTGCGTGGGAATATTATACGCTCCAACGCAAAGCATTGGAGCGAGACCTGAATGACTGAATATTGAGGAGATGCTGAAATAATTTCAGCATGACGATGTTCTTTTTATTACTCCTTTAACTCTCACCGAAATATTTTAGAAAATTTGGAAATACGTTTGCTTATGTTTGAATGTCGCTTGCGATATAAGTTTCAAGCAAACGCCAAATTTAAGGAAATATTGAGTGAAACCGAAGGTTGAGAGTTTGGGGCACCTTTTTTGGTTACTTTGTTGGGTGGCAACAAAGTAACATTAAGAATTATTTCCCACTCCTCGAATAAACCAAAGCTCCAATCCCGAGTAAAAAATAAATGGTTAAGATATATTGAAATTGCTCTCTGTTTTCGGTGAATTCAAAGTAAATAATCAGCAATCCGGCGATAACTAGTCCTAGCATTGCAGTAATTGTCAAAATTAAAGATGAACCGGTTTCGTGGCGTTTTTTGAAGTTTGTATAAGCCATGATGGCGGAGACGATGATAAAAGTGATGCTGCCGAATTCAAGGATGATTTGCAATCCGCCGGTTGCCAGTAACAGGAATGCCAAAGCACTCATGGTGATAATGGCTTTGTAGGGAATGTATGTCTTTATTTTTTGTCCCAGCGGTTTGGGGAAATATCCGTCGTTGGCAATCACAGCCATAAGACGGGAGGCTCCGAACAGAGTTCCGCTGATAGCACTCGATGTCGCCAGTAAAGCTCCGAATATGACGATAAATTGTCCGAATTTACCTAAATAAGTCGCTGCACCCGCCGCTAGTGCGTATTCTTTATCGCTGATGATGATTTCTTTGGGGATGGTCGCAAGCGTCGAAATCGCTAGGGCTACATAAAGAATTGTCGCTATGGCTATTGCCGAATAAATGGCTCTGGGAATGTTTTTTTGCGGATTTTCCATTTCGTTATAAGCGTGAATTACCAGTTGAAACCCCTCATAAGCGACGAAGGTGATTGAAGAAACGATAAGAATTTGTATTAATGTCGTTTGACTCTCAAAAATAGGTACGAGGTTGTGAAAATCTCCTTTTCCTGCAAGCAAGCCGGAGATAAATAACAAAATCACAATTTTGGTATAAACGAGTAAGTCTTCCAGCTTTCCCATGCCTTTGACGCTGACGAGATTGATAATTGCGAAAAAAGATATGATGGCAGCGGCAATTATTTTTTGCCCGATTTCTGTATTGAAGAATTCAATTTGACTGCAAAAATAGGATGAGAATGTGAAAGCATAAAGTGCCAATGTGCTGATATATCCAAAGACAATCAGCCAGCCGATGATAGAAGCCGCCAGAGTATTTTTGGGGAAAGATTTCTTGAAAAATGAATAGGTTGCACCCTCATCTTTATAAAGCAAAGCCAGTTTGACATAGGAATAGGCTGCTAATAATGCCAGAATTCCTCCAATCAAAATGGCGAGCGGTGTGGCATTGCCGATATTTTCAGTGGCAATTCCGAGAATTGAAAAGATGCCGCCACCGACCATTCCTCCCAGAGCGATGGCAATCAATTCGCCTAATCCTAAATCTTTTTTTCTGACTCTGGTGAGCTTGGTCATGGTAAAGTTCGTTTTGAAAAAATTATGGCAGTTTGCTTAAAGTGGATTTTGCCAGATTGATCCAGTATTTTTCTTTTTTCTGGTAAAACTTGGGTGCCAATCTACTGCGTTGTATAGAATCTTGCAGAACTTGCCTGGCTTTTTCTATTTGATTCTTTTCGATCAGTAAAAGTGCATAACGCACACGACCTTCTTCTCCGGGATAGTTGTCTGAAACAACGGCGTATTCTTCGAGGGCTTTTTCGTCGTTTTTTAACATTTCGTGGTTTCGTGCATAGAGCAAATGCCCGTCCGGAGAGGTGAAATTAGGATTCAATTCAATCAAATCATCCAATGTTTCCAGAGAGTTTTGGAATTGCTCTTTACCAAAAAAAGCAAAAGCCAGTTTAAGCATTATATTCGGGTCACCTTCACCTACACCTTTGAGGCAGGATTGATAAAGTTCTATGGCATCATCAAACATTTTCGCTTCAGAACATTCGTCAGCTAATTTGAGTTTGTTTTCCAGCGTGTTTGCTATTTGAAGTTGTTCTTTTCTTTTACGGAGTTCACGTTGTGGATCAATGGCTTTAATCAAACTATTGGTTGCATTGTGAACGGTTCTGGATTGTTGCAATTCAGGGAGAATTTGTGTAAAAACGTAAATTGCAGAGCCGATGACAGGAATAAACATGATAATATAAATCCAGTACATTTCTCTTTGAGTTTTAACCACATGAATGGCGAGAGCGATTTGTATGATGAGTGCTAAACCAATTGCCGGCATGATATTCTCCTATTAATATTAACCTGTAGAATAATCGTTATTCCTGTTCCACCCAACCGGACTCACCATCGGTCCAGTGTTCATTTTTCCAGATGGGAACTCTGGATTTGACTTCGTCAAGTATGTATCGGCAAGCCTTGAAAGCGGCATCACGGTGTGCGGCGGAAACTCCAACCCAAACTGCCATATCGCCGATAGCTAATGTTCCGATGCGGTGAGTGCAAAGAGCTTTTTTGATAGCAAATTTCTCAAAAGCTTCCTCGATAATTTGATTGCCTTCTTTTTCAGCTAATTTTGGGTAGGCTTCATAAGCTAATTTTAATACCGATTTGCCTTGATTGTGATTTCTCACCCAGCCTTCAAAACAGACAAAACCACCGCATTCATCATCCAGAGTTAGTTTTTTTAAATCGTTGTCGTTGATTGGATTCTCGCTGAGACGAAACACTTCAACCTCCTGAAGCCGGTGGCAAAAAGGCGACTTCATCACCATCTTCAATCGTTGTTGACCAATCGCAGAATTCATCATTTCTGGCAACTTTAATACTGGATTTGAAAGGTTCTGATGAAGCGGATTTTAGCAATTCGCTATAAAGTTCTTCAATGTTACTGCTTTCGGTTTTTAAATTCAGATGATTGTTTTCCCAGATTTCTTTGAGCTTTCCAAAAAACAAAACTTTTATATTTTTCATAAGGTTATATCGGATTTTCCACCGGTTTTCTTAATCAGCTTGGTTTCACTAATGACCATATCATGTGACAATGCCTTACACATATCATAAATGGTTAATGCCGCAACGCTGGCACCGGTCAGTGCTTCCATCTCCACACCGGTTTTATGATGCAATGAAACCTCACAAGTGATTTCTGCATTTCCATCGCTGTTAGTGGTGATGTTGATTTTACATTTTTCAATGGCTAAAGGATGACAAAAAGGAATCAATTCATGAGTTTTCTTGGCAGCCATCACTCCGGCAATAATTGCAGTGTGATAAACCGGACCTTTCTTTGTTACCAACTCATCACCTTGGAAATATTTTTTGATTTCATCAGGGAAAATAACGGTGCAGGTTGCTATAGCTGTTCGCTTGGTAATACTTTTATCGCTAACATCAACCATTGTTGGGTTATTTTTACTGTCTATATGGCTTAGTTCTGTCATTTTATCCACCTATTACATACATTTCGATTTTATCTTTGCCAGTTTCAATTTGGTGTCTGAGTTCGCTGTAACGATCGTCTCTGGCTTGCCAGATTTCAGCAATCTTTTGAGAAAGTAAATTCGGAGGATTATTTCTCAGGTATTTTCTGAGGTCGTGTGATTGATGTGAAAACAAGCAAGTATAAAGTTTCCCGTCAGCGGATATCCGTGCCCGTGAGCAATCTTGACAAAATGGTTTAGAAATTGAAGTGATAAAGCCAATTTCTCCGTCAAATTCTTTATACTTATAACGACTTGCCACTTCGCCGATATAGTTGGGATTGATTGGTTCTATTTTCCATTGTGATTCAATAATTTGTATGATTTCTTTAAAACTGAGGACATCATTCAAATGCCAGTCATTTTTGTTTCCAACATCCATATACTCGATAAAGCGGACCACAACATTGGTGTTTTGATATTTTTTCAAAAGCGGAATGATTTGGTTTTCATTCACTCCGGCTTGAACCACGCAATTCAGTTTTACGCTTTTAAGAGAAGAATTTCGTGCCGCTTCAATAGCATTGAGAACAATATCCAATTGACCTTTTTCGCCGGACATTTGGTGATATAGTTGCGGATCTAAACTATCAATGCTGATATTGACACGGTCCAATCCTGCATTTATCAAACTCGGTAATTGTTTCTCCAGCAGTAAACCATTGGTGGTTAAGGCAATATCCTCAATGGATTTGATTTTTTTGATTTTGGTAATCAGCTGATCGAGATTTTTGCGTAATAAGGGCTCTCCGCCAGTGATGCGGATTTTATTGACGCCATAGTTCGCAAATACCGCGACAATCTTTTCGATTTCATCAAAACTCAAACGTTCATCAGGTTTTAAAAACTGGTAATTGTCATCAAACTTTTCCTTAGGCATGCAGTAAGTGCATCGGTAATTGCAAGTGTCCATTACCGAAATTCGTAAGTCGCGAATAGGGCGATTGAGTTTATCAACTATCATTGAGCGCAGCGTAATAAGATTGTTTGAGGGATTTCCATTTTTTATGGTTTTCAGCTTGATGGCTCTCTTCAGTCAGTTTATCTATTGACCGCTTTAAACGCTTGAGATTCGATTTTCGCCATGATTTTTTAGGATTTTTAATGCTGCAATTATCAAAATCAATGAGAAAGATTTTGTTGGTTTCGTTCTCAATCAATATATTATGAGCATTCAAATCAGCATGATAAACACCTTTTTGGTGAAACAATGCAATAGTTTTTCCTATCGAGTTCCAAATTTCGGTATTCGCATCGGAATTTAATAATTGAGAAAATACTTGTGTATTTGGAATATACTCAATCAAAATATTTGCTTGATAAAACAAACCTTTTTTACAGGATTGTGCTGCAACCGGTTGCGGAGCGGGCAGTTCCAGTTGCTGAAGTTTTTGCAATAAGCGAAACTCTTTGAAACTTCGGGTTTTATCCAGAGATGACCAAAAATACTTATCTTTATTGAATTTGGCAGGCACACCACCGCGATAATAATGCCTGAGCATCATTTTTGTATTTCCTGATTTTACCATCCAGGCCGAACCACGTCCGCTGCTTGCTCCTAACAATCGACCGTTATTGAGCCAGAATTTATCATTAAACCACTCAGCGGTGACTTCATCTTTCAACTCATCTTTGGCAATAATCCAGCAATTCCCGGATTTTTTTACAAGGCTTTCTGACATACAATTCAGATAAGAAATAAAGCAGACAAGGATAACATATTTTAGAAAAATTTGATAAATCTATGCTAATATACATGGCTTTTTTAACGCTCGGGTTGAGATAAATAATGGATCACTCAAAGGTCATAATTGCTGTTGTTGTCACTATTGTGGTGGTGAAATTAATTGCTGTTCATCTGTATTTACGCACAAAAATCAATCAATCCGATACCCAAAAAGACCAATCTTCAAAGGATGGTTAACTCGATTTGCATTCTGCGTTTGTCTGCTATCGGTGATGTGACACATGCTTTACCGGTGGTTGCCACTCTGCAAAATCGCTTTCCTGATGCCAAAATCACATGGGTTATTGGCAAAATAGAATATAAATTAATGAAAGGGCTGAAAGGCGTTGAGTTTGTTTTGTTCGATAAATCCAAAGGCTCAAAAGGCTATAAAGAAGTTAAAAAGCAACTGGATGATAAGACATTCGATGTCCTGTTGCAAATGCAATATTCCTTTCGTGCCAATCGCTTAGCGTGGAAAATTAAAGCTAAACAACGCATCGGATTTGATAAAAAACGTTCCAGAGAATTTCATAGTTACAAATTAACACACCGAATCGCTGCTGTGGAAAAACAGCACGTCCTTGATAGTTTTATGGAATTTACTAAAGTTCTAGGTGTGACAAAGAATGAATTTATCTATCAATGGAACATTGAAACAGAAGCTGATGATCAGAAATTTGTTAATCAGTACATCCAAAAAGATAGAAAAAATGTGATTATCAGTCCGTGCTCCAGTAAAAAGACCCGTAATTGGTCCGTAGAAAACTATGCAAAAATTGCGGATTATTTGGTCGAAAAATATCAGGCACATGTAATAATTTGCGGAAGCCCTTCTCCGTATGAGATTGAAATTGCAGGGAAAATTGAAGCTTTATGCATAAATCCAGTGACCAATATCGCCGGAAAAGACACTTTGAAACAATTGTATTTAATGATGATGTCGGCTGATTTAGTGATTTCTCCGGATTCCGGCCCTATGCATATTTCCAATGCTGCTGGAACACCTGTCATCGGCTTGCATATTGCAACCATTGCAAAAAGAAGCGGTGCTTACAATTATCCGAATCTGGCAATCGATGTATTTGAGCAAGCTGCTGGTTTGGTTGGGAAAAATCCCGAGAAAATCCGCTGGGGCGGACAGATTGATCACCCTGACGCCATGAATCTAATCACTCAGGAAATGGTGAGAGAAAAGGTTGATTTGGTTTTGGGGAAATAAATTTTAATAGTAACAGAAAGTTCGCATAACAGATGTAGAATTATGAATATGAGTAAAACAATAAATAATTTAGCTGATAAAATTGAGGAAATTATTTCGAAAAAATTTAAGTCTTCTTATATGAGTAATTCAAAGTGGGATAAACTTTTAAAAAAACTCACAGATATATTTGAAGAAGTACATGTTAACTTAAAACTGATTTATGATGAAAAAGTGGAACAAACCTATATTGACATACCAGATATCAAACCTTTTTTTATAGAGCCAATATTGTATAAGGAAGTAGAATGGATAGAGTTTCCATCAATGTATGAAGATTATATTTCTAGAGATAATTTAAAAGCTGGTAAAAGGATATATTCCCAAGATATTAAGAAAATATTAAAAGTCATTAATTTAATTGGGAAGTTTAAACTAGATAGTAAGGAAGATTGTATAAAAATATACGCCTATAAGTAAAAGAAAAAGTTGAGATGAATTTTACCTACGTATCGCTTATTATTTAAGATTAATTTGGGTTGTTAGAATAATTTCTTGTTTTTATTCTTAATTTAGCTTGGTAAATATATGCTATTTCTTTCACAACTTTGCGTTACACAACTACTTTTGCAATTTATTCTTAACAGCGACCAAAACAGCCAAAACAAAGAATGCTCCGGGTGGTAGTATGGCAACCAGAAAGCCTTGGTATTCTTTAAAGATTTGACAATTTATTGAGTGACCAAATTCTCCAAACAGCAGATGGGCTTGTGAAAATAGACTGCCTTGACCGATGATTTCACGAATGGCTCCGATGATGAATAAAACCAATGCAAATCCCAAGCCGGTAAAGAATCCGTCTTTAACTGATAGCCACAGACCATTTTTTGAAGCAAAACTCTCGGCACGGGCGATGATAATGCAGTTGGTTACAATCAATGGAATAAATATCCCAAGTATCAAATAAAGTTCATGAAAATAAGCATTCATAAACATTTCCAAAGCAGTCACCACGCTGGCAATGATTAACACAAATAAAGAAATTCGTATCTCTTTTTTGGTGATTGGTTTGATGATGGAAACCAATGAATTCGTGACTGTCAGGGTAAATATGGTTGCAATTCCTAATCCTAAGGCGTTAATTGCAGAGTTGGAAACAGCTAAAAGGGGGCATAAACCTAAAAGCTGAACGAGAGCAGCGTTGTTGTCAATTAGACGCTCTTTGATAAATCCGCTCATGATGTTTTCTCCGCTTTGATAATTAAAACATCCTTGATTTGAAATTTTGCTTGATGGGTTTGGTAATAATCCAATGCTTGTTTGATTGCTTTCACAATGGCTCTGGGAGTGATGGTTGCACCGGTGATTTGATCGAATTCACCACCATCTCTTTTAACCAACCAGTTTTTCTTAGTTGGATATTGAAATGATTTTTGCGGAAATTGTTTGAGCCAATCGCTTTTGCTGGCAATAACCAAATCCCCAAGTCCCGGAGTTTCATGTTGTTCAATGATTTTGACTGTTGTAATTTCACCGTTGGATTTGATTCCAACCATGATGTCAATATCACCGGAATAACCATCTCTGGCTGTTACAGGAATAGCAACAACGGAGAGTTGATTATTTTGCATTCCTAAGTAAGCAGTTTGAGGTTTTCTGTGACCTAAAACTTCCGGCTCGTAAATTTCAATAACTGATTCAACTAAATTGTTATCGTGTAGTTGATTAGGGATTAAATCTTCCAGACTTTTTAGTAATAATTCAGTCTTTTGTTGCTCAATTCTGTCACGAGTCAAATCTTCGCTGAGCATTAATAGTCCTGCTGTCAGCATGGTAACCAGACTGAGAATGAGCGGAATTTTGATAAAACTTGACATTATATCTGACCGTAGGCTTTTGGAATGGTTAATCGGTCAATTAATGGTGCCGATAAATTCATCAACAACACACCGAATGCGACACCGTCAGGGAAATTTCCGAATTCACGAATCAAAACAGTCATTACTGCCACACCGATAGCGAAAATAATTTGTCCTTTAGGACTGGAACATCCTGAAGTTGGGTCGGTTGCAATAAAAAATGCACCTAACAACAATCCACCTGTGAACAAATGTTGAAGAGGGCTGATATAACCGTCCGGATTGTAGAGATAAAAAGGCAGAGCAAACAAAACAGTCGCAATAATAACTGTTGTCGGTACACGCCAGCTGATGATATTTTTCAGTATCAAAAATACACCACCAAGAATGTACAATGACGATATCCATTCCCAAGCCAAGCCACCAAGTTTTCCAAACTCAGGTTGTGCTGAAATTTCAGTCATTGTCAGTTCCTGACGCAAACCGTTTTTAATACTGTCAAGCGGAGTTGCCTGAGTTAATGTATCAAACTCAACATTTGCAGGAAAACTTTGAGTAAAAACAGCGGATAACACTTCAGAAAAGCTCATGTCATATAAAGCGATTGAATGAGGAGCCAGCCACATTGACATGGATTGTGGGAATGAAATTAAAACGACCGCAAAACCTACCATTGCCGGGTTGAAAATATTTTGTCCCAAGCCGCCGTATAAATGTTTGGCAACAACAATCGCAAAAAACATCGCTATTAAACTAATCCACCACGGAGCCAGAGGAGAAATACACAAAGCAAATAATATTCCGGTGACAACTGCTGATAAGTCAGAAATAAAGAGCCCGACAGGTTTTTTAAGTAGCTTCAGACTGATAATTTCAAACAAAAGTGCGAAGAATACACTCAAAGTTATTTGTAAAACGATACCAAATCCAAAGAAATAGACATAAGCAATTATGGCGGGAATCAATGCAAGAAGAACATGCAACATCACATTTCTCACACTGTTTTTCGTATGAATATGTGGTGCATGAGTTGTGGCTTTAGGATTATTCATCACCTTTTTCCTTTTGTTGTTTTGCCAGTTTTGCTCTTTCCACACTCGCCTGAATTTCCATTTTTATCTTTTCAGGATCTCGTGCAGTGGTGCTTCGGGTTCGTTTGCGTTTGTTCATGCGTTCTTGTTTGAGTTGTTCCAGTCTGGCTTCACGATTTTCGTGTCTGAGTTTGGCAGCATCGGATTTGTTCTTTTTGTAATCCAGATATTTCAATTCAGCTTTAGCGTATTGATAATATTGCACTAAATTGATTTGACTCGGGCAAACCCACGAGCAAGCTCCGCATTCGATACAATCAAAAAGATGATGTTCACGGGCTTTTTCCAGATTTCCGCCATTGATGTACCAATGCAATTGCTGAGGTAATAGTTCAGCCGGGCAAACACTGACACATTCTCCGCAACGGATGCACGGCATCGTTGGAGATTGTGGTTTTGGTTTTTTCGACATCACCAAAATGCAGTTTGTGGTTTTTTCAATTCCTGCACTGAGTTCCGTAACTGAATAACCCATCATTGGTCCGCCGATGATGACCTCATCACTGTCTTGGATATTACAATTCACTGCTTGGAGAATATGGTTTATCGGTGTGCCGATAGGAATTATAAAATTTTGTGGTTTAGAAATCCTGTCACCGGCAACAGTTACAATTCTTTGAACTAATGGCTTCGATTCGTTGCAATAGTCGGCAAGTGCTTTGATTGTGCCGATATTTTGCACGATAATACTTAAATTAAGCGGTAAACCTCCGGATGGAACGTCTTTTCCCGTAAGGACTCTAATCAGTTGTTTTTCACCTCCGGTTGGATAAATGGTTGGAACTTTTACAACTGATACCGAAGCCAGTTTTCTTTGGGTAATAATTTCATTGAGCTTGTGTTCGATTTTCCCGGTTTGATCTTCAATGGCTATGATAGCTTGTTTGGCGTTTGAGGCTTTCATCATTAAATCAATTCCATCAAACAGTTGCTCGGGAAATGAAAGCATTAATTGAGCATCACAACTGATATATGGTTCACATTCAGCACCATTAACGATGAGTGTGTGGATTTGATTTTTTTCGTTGTATTTCAGATGTGTTGGAAATCCAGCTCCACCCATACCCAATAATCCGGCTTGACGAATTTGTGTAATAATTTCAGAGGGTGTTAATGAATTTTTCTTTTCGGTATTCTTAGATTGTAACCACTCATCTTTACCGTCTGTGGTAATTTCAATAGCAGGAATGGCTTTTGCTGTTGGATTTGCTGTAATTCTTTCAGAAATATAACTAACAGTTCCTGAGCTTGTAGCGTGCACATATACACCGCTTTTGTTCTGAGGTTCTGCGATAATTTGTCCTTTTTTGACAGCTTCACCAATATTTACAACCGGTAGGGCGTAATTTCCTTTGCCAACTTCCAGAGAAATATATAATTTTTCTGCAAGTGGTAATTCGGACAATCCATTTTCTAATGAATCGGATTTGTGGTGCTCCAATACAACGCCACCATGAAATTGATACAATGTTTGAGTTTGTCCTACCATTGTTGTGATTCCGCAATCGTTGCAAAAAGTTTGGGTTTTTCAAGTCGTGAAATATATTGAGGAAACGGCATTGGAATCTGTATAATGCAATCAACGGGACACACAGGAATGCACAAATCACAACCGGTACAGGCATCTGTAATGACCGTGTGCATTTGTTTGGCA
>Ga0116163_1001206_pt1 | contig 16313 bp, 18 predicted proteins | sample AD_UKC107_MetaG_FD_89889 | JGI IMG/M metagenome (GOLD analysis project Ga0116163, IMG submission 89889) | Active sludge microbial communities of municipal wastewater-treating anaerobic digesters from Hong Kong - AD_UKC107_MetaG | ecosystem: Engineered > Bioreactor > Anaerobic > Digestate...
CGATGCTGTCTTAGTCCTGGGTGACACCAACAGCTGCCTCAGCGTGATAGGTGCCAAACGCCTGCACATACCTATCTTTCACATGGAATCACTCCAATACGCTGCTTAACTAATTGATACTCAGTTAAATATATCCCTTGCCGTATCGCTTCTCGCTCAACCGAGGTACTACCTGCCCAAAAATCACCAACATTGGACACAAAAGCAACACCGCAAACTGCCATTTTAAAGAACATATTGTTGTGCGTGTTTCACAACACCGTTGTGCAAAAAGCCAGCAACTTAGGCCCTAAACACGACTGCAAGATACGTATATTTTTTCAGCCATAAAAGGCCTGTTTCAAAGAAATCGCTGAAATTTCCAAGAAACCGAACCCAATCGAACATTAACGTCCTCCTTCACGGACACCCTATATACATCGGAAGTAAAAGACCTGAACACCCTTCGCGAACACTTCCAAGATGAGCTCCACCGCTCGCCAAATAAATACAAGAAAATTCGTTCAAAAACTATCATATAAATTCTGCGAATATAAATTGTAACAATTCGCACTGAAAAAATAAGTAAGATTTTTCAGACCAACAAACAAATGCCCAACTTCCAGCGAATACAAGACTGCATTGATCAGATTGCTCCCCTCATCAGAGAGGTGGAGGACCTGCAACCTATGTCCTCGACGATGATAGACGGGCTTCCCGTAGAACCCTCATATAGCGCAGAAGACCTTCGTAATCTGGAAGACAAGATTAAAACCTGGAAAGCAGTAACTACAGAGATACTTATTCAGGAAGTCGGCGAATCCAATCCCCGGCTGTTTGACTTCTCCTCCCGTTGGCGTGCACCACTGAGAGACTATAACTTCAAGACACGCCTCAAAAAGAAACTTCAAAACGCCAAAAGCGACCTCCGGATCCTGCTCGCGGTAGAAAAAGAAAAAGACGAAGCCCAGCCGAGATATGATGAAATTTGGGCAATCATTCATCCAGCCATTATAGCCGTTTCACGTGACCGTATGGAAGATGGCTACTATGCCGATGCTGTAGAAGCCGCCTGCAAGGGGCTCAACTCGAGAGTCCGCGAAATCGTCAAGGCTAAGACCGGAGAAGAACTCGACGGAGCCAGCCTGATGCAAAAAGCCTTCTCCCCGGCCAACCCCATAATCCGCCTCAACCCGGGCAAGACCGTCAGCGATCAGGACACCCAAAAAGGCTACATGCAAATCTTTGCCGGCGTCATGACCGGCATCCGCAACCCCAAAGCCCACGACAACGAGACCATCAGCCGGGAAGACACCCTTAGAAAACTAGCGATGATTAGCATCCTGATGTATAAACTCGACAAAGCGACAACCATATGATTTTCTTATCCCACAACAGCAAAGATAAACCGATTGTAGAGCCGATAGCCATGAAGCTTGCTGAAATTTTCGGTCAGGACAATGTCTTCTACGACTCTTGGTCTATCCAGCCAGGAGATGGAATCATAGACAAAATGGATGAAGGCCTGTCAAAGTGCAAATTCTTCTTCTACTTTGTTTCCGCGAACAGCCTTACCAGTTCCATGGTTAAGCTTGAATGGCAAAATGCTCTCGTAAGGTCTGCTCAAAAGCAGATTAGGTTCATTCCCGTAAGGCTTGACCGGTCATCACTTCCGGTCATAATGCTCCAGACACTGTACATTGACCTCTTCTCAAATGGAATCGATGTGGCTATAAGGCAGATGGTCGATGTAATAAATGGAGTCAACACTTTTCAAGCGGGCTCTATATCCTTTAGCAACCTGATAGCCTATAAGTACAAAGAGGGAAACAAACTCATTATCGAATGCCGTGCACTTCATTACTTGGAGCCGATAACTATGTTTTCATTTATGACCCATGCTGATATTGACCAGATAACCCACACTATTCCGTTGGAGTCATTCCATACTTCCGGGATGCATAAAGATATACAGTTAAACCCTTTTATTAGGGCCAATTTCATAACACTGGGACTTAGCCGGGGGACCTTACCGGGTTTCCCTTTTGTAGTGGAATTTACGTCAAATACGCTTTCTGCATTTGACATAGAAATGGTACTACATCAAGTTTCCAGCGACAAGTTTGCACCTATCCCACTTATAAACGGCCGTCCTTAATTATACTCGCCGGTTAATTAACAGATAAATATTTAGCATTTAACATATTATGTCAATCTTCAAAGACAAAACCCTCCTCATCAGTGGAGGCACAGGATCCTTCGGAAACGCTGTTTTGAAGCGTTTCCTCCGCACAGATATTGGTGAAATTCGCATCTTCTCCCGTGATGAGAAGAAGCAAGACGATATGCGCCACGAGTACCAGGCCAACTATCCGGATGTGGCACACAAGATTAAATTCTATATTGGAGATGTACGTGACCTAGAGTCTTGCCGTGCTGCTATGCCTGGTGTGAATTTCATTTTTCATGCGGCCGCCCTTAAGCAGGTGCCCAGTTGTGAGTTCTTCCCCATGCAGGCGGTCTATACCAACGTAATTGGAACAGACAATGTGCTGACTGCTGCTATTGAGGCTAAGGTCGAGGCCGTGATTTGCCTCTCTACCGACAAAGCTGCTTATCCAATCAACGCGATGGGTATTACCAAGGCCATCGAAGAAAAAGTCGCAGTGGCTAAGTCTCGTCAGACCAACACTACCAAAATCTGCTGCACCCGTTATGGTAATGTTATGTGCAGCCGCGGCTCCGTGATTCCGTTGTGGATCGACCAGATTCGCAGTGGTAACCCCATTACGCTTACTGAGCCCAGCATGACTCGTTTCATCATGAGCCTGGATGAAGCTGTGGATCTTGTCCTGTTTGCATTCGAGAATGGCCAGAATGGAGATATCCTCGTGCAGAAAGCTCCGGCTTGTACCATTCAGACTCAGGCCGAGGCTGTGTGTGAGCTCTTCGGCGGCAAGAAGGAAGATATCAAAGTGATTGGTATCCGTCACGGGGAGAAGATGTATGAGACGTTGCTCACCAAGGAGGAGTGCGCTAAAGCTGTCGATATGGGAGATTTCTACAGAGTGCCGGCCGATAATCGTGACCTTAACTATGACAAGTACTTCAAGGAGGGTGATGTGAAGCGTGTTACCATTGAGGAGTTCAACTCCAATAACACTAAGCGCCTTAACCTGGAAGAGACTAAGGCGAAAATAGCCGGGCTGGAGTATATTCAGAATGAGCTCAACGGTATTCCTAACGTGGCGAAGTAGTTCATATACCTCTTTGTAGATAAGAGATGGAACCACAGGCATTGAAGGATGCTAAAGAATAACAATCCCAGTGTTTAACTACAAGTTTAAACTTTTCTCAATTTCACTCTTGGCAGTGTGGCTTGTCCTATTCGTGAAGAATGTGGACATCCCCATGTATTGTGGGAAAGATGCTGTTTTTGTTGGATGGAATCGAATACTCACATATAGTAATATCGTTGCTGCGTTGAGTCTGATTATGATAGTTATTGCTGTCTACAGTTTAATACAACTAAGTCATAGGCTGAAAGGCTCTCCAACATTTTTGCCTGTCGAGGTAACGGGAGTTCAAGATAAGAATTCTGAATACATCAATACTTTGGCGTCCGTGGTGACATTATTAAGTGTCATTTTTGTACCATGTGGTACGCTTAGGGATTTTGTTGTTGTCGTGATAATGATGGCAGTTATAGTAATATGTTTTCTTAAAACGAATCTTTACTATAGTAATCCTGTTTTCGCGGCCTTTGGATTCCGTTTGTATACAGCAGGTTCGACGTGTAATTCAATACCATCCAATTCTATCGTTGTGTATCATGGTATTCTTAAGGATGGCGATATGGTGCATCCTTATTATGTTTCCGACAACGTTTATTTTTTGAAAAACAATGAATACTCAGCAGTTCGTAAATAGGCTCGAGGACCTGATCAATCAAGAAGGCTTCAGTGCGCTTGTATTCTTTGCAATGAAGAGCCCAGAAGGTATCGTTCTCAAAAAGGCTAATATTCTTGCAGATGTTCTTGCTAGCGTTGCGGAGGACTATAAGAATTCTATCATTAGGGAACTGGATAGATTCATGCATGACGACCAGATGTCGGTGTTAAATTTGTCAGATCGTGATGAGCGCGCAAATGTGATATATCGTTATGACATCCCAGATGATGAGCCCTCATTTTTTGCGTCAATGAGAGAGCCTTTCTCAGATCCGGCGATTAATTATACGGGCGATAAGCTTTTCAACTTCGATATAGATTCATTTTCGAATATTAGCTATTTCGTTATCGCTCTTGGCACAGATGCGAACCACATCGTTGTTTACAGAGATAATTTCAATGTGAACCTGATGAAACAAGGAGCAGGTAAGGTTTTCCTTAGTAAGTCAGGCACTCAAATAACAAGGGTAAGTGAAGATATCCTGCGAATGGATTCTCAGATAGACTGTATGTTAATAGATGATGACTATTTTATTGTCAATCTAAAGAATCTGGATACCAGTAGAGAGTTTGCATCAATCATTCAGCAGAGGGCAGAGAAATCTCTTGATGAGATTGCTCAATTGCCATTCGTTGATAACGTAGAAGGATTACGTGAGCATCTTGAAGATTTATCTTTTGCGCGTCGGTTGATGAGAGCAATGGATAATACACCTGTGACTCGCATTCCCGCAGAAGATGTCCTCAGTTTTGTTAGAAATCATCAGTCTTTGAGCCGCGTACTCCACATAGAAGGAGATAAGTTCAAGCTGGGCTCAAAACGAGCACAAAGTGCTTTTATAAGTCTTTTGAATGATGATTTTTTGTACTCGAAGTTAACGCAAAGGGATTATGAGTCATCTGCCAAAGATCAAATGAGGTAACCAATCATCACCCACCATGCCCAAATACAAAAGAGGCGATGTCGTATCGCTAATATCTGGCGGAATGCCAATGACCGTTACAGGCGTGTTTGTAGATAACACTGACGATATGAATATTAATATTGCATACGAATCTTTCCGTAAGAAATTCGGAGGTGCAAGCCCGGCATTCTATTCATGCTCATGGTTTGAGAGGAAGGCGAACAAGGAAAGTGTTTTCCCTGAAGAGTCTCTGAAGCAGATAATAGTTGAAAACAACAAGTAACATCTAATCCCATGTTCACATCCCAGGTTTACACCGTCCAGATTCTCTGCCTCAGCGGCATAATGGATTAGATGCATCTGGCGCAGGAGGTCACAAGAAAGTGTAACCAGGAGAATGTCCCGAGCAAGAGCCGCTAACAATGTATATGTGAGTATGGTGTACGATGCAATACGGTGAATAGTTGACGTATAGTATTCAAGGTCGATTCCTCCTAATCAAGAAGAGAGAAATAACACCATTTTACCACAGTAAAGAAAGAACAAACGACAAATAGAAGTTATAACCTCATGAAAAAGACACTTATCACATTGTTAATCCTCACTTGCTCTCTACCGCTTTTTGCACAGAAACGGATAGAGTTGAAGGAACTTCAACCCAAGGCTGCAGAGGTAATCCCGGTTAAGGTTGAGATGATAGATAATCAGGAAGTCCTCACGGTCTCCAATTATAATCACTCCATCCAGATTCCGTTAACAGCAGAAACAAAGGCTGAGATTGATGCCCTCCTGGAGGCATCGGTGGGTACCTCTATAAGAGTGAAAGATATAAATGGAGCCGAGGTCAGCGTGATGAAAGTAACAGCGAATATGAAACCGGCGTTCTACTTTCGGGTTCAGAATAAGTCGTCGTTTAGTTTAGGAATGGAGGCGATAAAAGAAGAACTACAGAAGTGGCAAATGAAGTAAAAATACATATTGTATGAAAGGAATAGTACTCGCTGGAGGTTCCGGCACAAGACTTTACCCTATTACAAAGGGTGTAAGTAAACAACTCTTACCAATTTATGATAAACCTATGGTTTATTATCCTATCAGTGTGCTTATGCTCGCTGGTATTAAGGATATATTGATTATATCCACCCCATATGACCTTCCTGGCTTTAAGCGATTGCTTGGAGATGGCTCCGATTATGGCGTTCACTTTGAGTATGCTGAGCAGCCTAGTCCTGATGGTCTTGCCCAAGCATTCATCATAGGTGAGAAATTCATAGGAAACGACAGTGCTTGCCTCGTGCTTGGTGATAACATTTTCCATGGTGCTGGTTTTAGTCAGTTGCTTCGTGAATCTGTCCGCACAGCAGATGAAGACAAGAAAGCCACTGTCTTTGGTTACTGGGTGAATGATCCGGAGCGTTATGGTGTGGCAGAGTTTGACAAGGAGGGCAATTGCTTGAGTATAGAAGAAAAGCCAAAGGAACCCAAGAGTAACTATGCAGTGGTTGGCCTTTATTTCTACCCCAATAAAGTAGTTGATGTTGCAAAACACATCAAACCTTCTGCACGGGGAGAACTGGAAATCACCACTGTGAATCAAGAGTTCCTGAAGGATGGCGAGCTGAAGGTTCAAACACTCGGAAGAGGATTCGCTTGGCTAGACACTGGTACGCATGATAGCTTAACTGAAGCCACCAATTACATTGAAACTATTGAGAAACGTCAGGGTCTTAAAGTAGCTTGTTTGGAAGGAATTGCATTGCGCAAGGGTTGGATAACCACTGATAAGATGCGCGAGTTGGCTAATCCTATGCTGAAGAATCAGTATGGCCAGTATCTTATGAAGATGGCGGAGGAGTTTGAAAAAAAAGGAGCTGGTAGAATAGATGAATTCTAAACAAATGATTCAAAGTTCATCTTTTGTCGGATATAAAGAGTATATGCCACCTTTGGTGGTAGTATTACATTTAGAGTTTAGTAAAAGCCTTCTTGTTGCATCCAATGAAGGTTTAGAATATGAAGATTTATTTGCTCTACAACAGCACTTATTCGATGAAGATCCTTTCCTACTTTAGCCACAATAAAGCTTATTTGTTGGTACTCTTGTTTTTTATTCTTGTTTCTTGTGAGCAAGAGTCTATTCAGGATAATCCAGCAACGGTAGAAACGCCAATTGTAAGGCTAACTGCTTGTCATGAAGATGAATCTTCTTCACTAACAAGGACTGCATTAGCTGAGGATAATCACACGATATTATGGACCGCTCATGATCAAATAAAAGTCTTCACTCAGCAAACGTTATCAGGATCATTATTTGAATCTCTGAATAATTCTCCTTCAAAGAATGCTGATTTTGAAGGTGAACTGGATATAAGCGGAGTTTCAGTAGAAAAACCTATCTATGCTATTTATCCATACTCCGAGAGTGCTTCATTCGATGGCACAAGTATTACTGCCTATTTAGCATCAGAACAAGTAGCAAAAGTAGATGGATTTGCTGACAACTTATTGCCGGCTATTGCCGTTTCAAATGATTTGAATTTGTCATTTTGTCAAGTTGCAACTGGTATACGTTTTCTTATTTCAACAGAAGGAGTTAGAAAGGTGATTTTCCGTGGCAATAAAGGAGAGGCTGTGTCTGGAACATTTAAGGTTTCAATGAATTCCGAAAACAGACCAGTTATTACGGACGTGATTGATGGGAGCCAATGGGTATCACTTGTTGCACCCGAGAATGGGACATTTGAAGTCGGGAAGATGTATTATCTTTCTGTATTACCACAGGAGTTTAAGAAAGGCTTTACTCTTACTTTTTTGACCGACACTCAAGCGGCTAGATATATATTTAATGAGAATGTTGTTTTTAAACGTGCAGTTTGGAAGAATGGTAAGAACCTAGAAGAAGGTATAGTTTACGATTCTCAAATGTTATCTAATGGCTTGCCTATAGTTGAAGTAGATGTTGAGGACGGAAAGCCGGTAGAGTCTAAAGAGACTTGGAATATTTGTTCCATTCGGATAGGTGAGAATTATTATGATTCGATAGTATCTGATGGTAAAATTCGAGGGAGGGGAAATGCTACTTGGTGGCTGCCTAAGCGACCTTACCGTATAAAATTTGATTCAAAAGTTTCTCCTTTTGGATTCCCTGCTAATAAAGACTGGGTGTTGCTTGCTGAGTATAATGATAAGTCTCTATTGAGACTTTCATATATGTGTGAAGTATCTAAAGCCGTCGGGGCCGAGTTTACAGTTAATTATAAGCATGTGAATTTGTATCTTAATGGAGAATACAAAGGAGTTTATGTATTAACCGATCAGGTAAAGGTTGGCGAGAATAGAGTTAACGTTGAATCAGATGGATTCTTATTAGAGGAAGATTTGTATTATGAGAGCGAAAACCTCTGGTTTACCACTAATCAAGGCTTTAACTTTAGTTTTAAATATCCTGACGCGGATGATGGCGAGATAATAAAGGATGATGATAATTATTCCTTTATAACATATTATTTTGCGCAGCTTGAAGCATCAATGTTGAATATTTCTAATGAGCCTGAAAACGTGTCATCTTTAGTAGACTATAGAAGTTTTGCGAAGTGGTATATTATTCAGGAGTTGACGGGGAATTGGGAACCCAATAGGTATTATGTGCTTAAATCGAGGACTTCAAAATTAATGATGTACCCTTCTTGGGATTCGGAATGGTCGATGGGGCTTGCTTTATATGGTAATCCTGATAACCCTTATGGATGGTATTATCCACCGGCACAGCCAGATAATGAGGTTGTGATATGGCAAGACCGGCAATATTTTAAATGGTTATTCTCGGATCCTAATTTTATTGTGGCCCTAAAGGAAGAATGGAATGACTTTAAGCCCAAACTCTCATCAATCACAGATGAGGTAATAAAAGTAGAGAATAGTATATCACAAGCGCAAAAAGACAATTTTAAAGTATGGCCTATTCTCGATCAATATACAAGTGTTGGCTTGATTGCATTAGGGAGTTGGGAAGCAGAAGTGGAATACGTAAATAACTTCTTTGCAAATAGATCTACGTGGATGGATAATTATATTAATTCCTTGTGAACCATTTATGCGTATTGTTAAAACAGATATCGATGGCGTTTTAATCATCGACCCCAACGTGTTTGGTGATAAGAGGGGCTACTTCTTTGAGTCGTTTTCTCAAAGGGAATTTGATGAAAAAGTGTCTCCAATCCTTGGACATAAAATCTCTTTTGTCCAGGACAATGAAAGTATGTCTTCGTATGGAGTTATGCGAGGCCTTCATTTCCAGCGCCCGCCTCATACTCAGAGTAAATTAGTCCGCTGTGTGAAGGGTACAGTACTCGATGTCGCTGTTGATATACGTAAAGGAAGTCTAACTTATGGGCAACATGTTGCAGTAGAATTGACAGAAGATAATCACCGCCAGTTCTTCGTGCCTCGCGGCTTTGCTCATGGGTTCGCTGTGTTAAGTGAAACCGCAGTATTCCAGTATAAATGCGATGATTTCTATCATCCGGAAGCAGATGGTGGTATCAGTATCCTCGATGATAGTTTGGGAATTGATTGGCGAATTCCAACAGAGAAGGCTCTGCTCTCCGAAAAGGATACCAAACATGCTTGTTTGAAAGACTTTGAAAGTCCTTTTGACATCAACGTAAATCTGTATTAATCATGGTTATTTTAGTAACAGGAGCCAATGGTCAGTTGGGCAATGAGATGAGAATCATTGCGAAAGGAAGCAATGATAAATACATCTTTACTGATGTGGTGGATGCCTCTGAGGAATCCATTGCCATGCTGAATAAGTTGGCAGGTGATGACATCAAAACGGATACCGAGCATCTGGATATCACAAACCTTAATGCAATTCGTGAGGTCGTGAAGAGAGAAAAGGTAGATGCAATTGTGAATTGTGCAGCCTGGACGAATGTAGATGGTGCTGAAGATCCTGAAAAGTACGCTTTGGTAGAAAAATTGAATGCAACCGCTCCAGAGAATCTGGCCATTGCCATGAAAGAAGTAGGTGGCTGGCTGGTTCAAATATCAACTGATTACGTGTTTGGCAAAGAACCATACAATACGCCTTGTAAGGAAGACCAAAAGGGTACTCCCACTGGTGTTTATGGCGCTACCAAGCTTCTCGGAGAGCAGAAGATCATTGCTACGGGTTGCAAGTATATGATTCTGCGTACTGCCTGGTTGTACAGTGAGTTTGGTAAGAACTTCGTGAAAACTATGCTAAACCTTACAGCAACGAAGCCCCATTTGAAGGTGGTCTTTGACCAAACAGGTACTCCTACGTATGCTTGGGATTTGGCAACAGTCATAGTTACAGCATTGAAGAATCCCGTTGAGGGTATTTACCATTATAGCAATGAAGGAGTATGCAGTTGGTACGACTTCACAAAGATGATTGCTGAATATACAGGTAATCGTGCTTGTAATATTCAACCGTGTCATTCAGATGAATTCCCTAGCCCAGTGAGAAGACCTGCATACTCAGTGTTAGATAAGACCAAGGTTAAAAAGACCTTCCAGGCTGAAGTGCCATACTGGACGAGTAGTTTAAAGCTTTGTTTGGCTAATTTATTGAGATGAAAAGAATTACTGCATTTTTCATTTCCTGTCTTTTGCCCTTTTTCGCTATTGCTCAGAATAGCGAAAGACAGTTTTTTATTTCCCCGGAAGACTTTGGTTGTGTTTCCGGGGGTGAGAATATGGCAGCTCACAATACAGAGAAGCTCCAGGAAATGATCGACTATTCTATACGAAATGGCGTTAAAGTTATTTGTAAAGCAAATCAACAATACTATACTAAAGGTAGTATTGTTATAAATGGACCGATAAGCGTTGATTTCAATAGGGCAAAGCTCATAGCTACAGATACGGCTGATATGGTAGTAATTGTAGGTCGTGATATTATTTATGCAGGAGTAATATCCGGATTGAATCTGGACATGAATAATATCGCAAGTACGGGCATTAATGTCAAGTATGCTATGAAAGTTAGAATTACCAATTGCTTTATTTCTGGAATACCAAGTAATGCGGTTGGAATGATAATAGAGCGAGGGGGCGAAGCGTTTATTGATAATATCCATTTTATGGGAGGTGAAAATATGGCGACAGGTTTAAGAGTAAATACCGCAGATTGCCATTTTTCAGATATGGTTATGATGGACTGCCATACAGCTGTTGATAACCTTGGTTTCAATTATTATGAAAGAATTCATGCATGGATGGGTGATGAGGGAAAATGGCTTGATGGAAGTGCCTTTTTTAGAGTGCGAGGTGGAGAAGTATTTCTTAATCAGTGCTTTTGCGATACATATGAGATAGGTGTTCAGATTGATAGCCCGACAAATCTGTTTATTTCACAGATGAGGAATTTTCATAATATGGTTATGTGGAATAGGAATGAAGAAACAATTCACCCTGTTCTTTTTAATTTTGCGGAAAAGGGCATTGCGGAGAATTCCTTCATTTCATTAACAGATTCGTTTATTGGTGGATTGTTTGTAAATGGAAGGAATAAACAGAAGTTCGCTAATGTTGAAAACCACAATATTAGGATTCATAATACGCGAATAGAATAAGTATATGGGAACTTCTCATACTCAAGATAATAAACGTCTCGCGAAGAATACAGTTGCATTGTATTTGCGATCAATCCTCGTTTTATTTGTTGGCTTGTATGTCTCAAGAGTGTTGCTACAAGTCCTTGGCGTGGAGGATTATGGCATATACAATGTAGTAGGAAGCGTTGTTATTTTCTTCTCTTTTCTAAATGCGGCTATGACTGCATCTTCGCAACGTTTTCTAACATTCGAAATTGGCAGAGGTGATGATGAAGGCGTAAAGAGGGTTTTTAGTGTTTCATTGACTTCTCAAATTGTATTATCCATTGTGCTTGTTGGCATAATGGAAGTTGTAGGGATTTGGTTTTTGAATAACAAATTAAATATTCCTGCAGAGAGATTACCAGCCGCCAATTGGGTATTTCAATTATCAATAATAACTTTTGTTATTAATATGATTGTTGTACCATATAGTGCTATGATAGTCGCCTACGAGAAATTAACATTCTTTGCATATGTAAGTATTGTTGATGTCTTATTAAAGTTAGGAATAGTACTACTTCTTTCCACGATAGAATGCGATAAACTAGTCTTATATGCATTCCTCATCATGATAGTAGTCCTTATCATGTTGGTGCTAAACGCCGTGTATTGTAAGAAGAGGTTTCAGTCTTGCTCTTTTGTTGTTGTTAAAGATGCCGAAAGTTATAAACATTTGTTCCTTTATAGTGGATGGAGTTTGCTTGGTAGCTCAACCAACGTTGCGACACAGAATGGATTTACATTTATATTAAATATTTTCTATGGCGTTACTTTGAATGCCGCAATGGGAATTGCCAATCAAGTCAATACCGCAGTATCGAACTTTGTAAATAGTTTTCAGACATCATACAGACCCCAAATAGTTAAGGCCTACGCACAAAACGATCACAATCATCTTGTAGGGTTGATATTTACTACTTCAAAAATGTCATACGCGCTCATGGTAATACCAACTCTACTTTTGATTTTTAACATGCCTATTATACTTGACATTTGGCTAACTGAAGTACCACCGTATGCTGTACAGTTCTGCCAAATTATTTTGATATGTACATTAGTAGATGCCGTGACTAGTCCTTATAATGCGGCAATAATGGCTACAACACAAATTAGGAACTATCAAATAGCTATTAGTATAAGCTTCGTTGTAGATCTTTTAGTCAGCTATCTGTTATTCGTGGTAGGATTTAAACCGTATTTGATTTTACTATCCAGACTGGTTACACGCGGGGGCGTTAATATGGTAATTGGATGGTATTACATGGTAGAGTTATTGCAGTTTCCTCTTAAGGATTATCTTCAAAAGTGTCTTAAACCGATATTAATAGTTTCTGTATTAACGATTCCCGTGCTTGTCGTGTTTTACCACTTTTTCTCTGGCTGGCTAATGCTGTTGCTATCAACACTTTTCGTTATAGTTTCCTACTATTATCTAATTATGTATAAAGTTCTAACGGAACAAGAAAGAGCACATGTTATAGGATATTTAAAATCTAAGCTTAAGAGATAATTTATGGAATTCGTCCCTTTTATATACTTTAGTATCCTTTTTTTAGCTATTCTTAAGAAGAGAGGGTTTGATGTTGGAGCTTACGTAACACTCCTGTATGTCATAACTTCGTTCGCTGCAATAATTCTATTGCAATATGAGCCTAGTTACAGGGTTTATGTTTCTTTTTTCCCAACCATGGAATATTGCTTATTATTAACGCTTTTTATAATGCCGTTAATACGCTTTGCTCCGACTAAAATTTCCAAGGTTACTTTTTGTGATACAAGATTTGTTAAGTCTTTGATTGTTTTTTATTTTGTTATCACGGTATTAATATTGGTCGCTTATCATGAAGATTTTGTTGCACGTTTTGTTGCGACAGAAGTCCTTAAAACCAGAGGGTTAATAAGTGAGGGAGATGCCTTTTTAACTCCCTACCCCAGAATGATACAGATTATCCTAAATTTTCTGATGATTTTTGGCGCGATGAGTTATATGCTTATATTTGTTTTCTTTTTTAGTATCGGTTATTTACATCTAGGGAAAATATATAATCTATTAACTATACTGGGTTCATTATGTGCAATTGTAGTCGGTATTCTCGGAATGGACCGAAGTAAGACGTTGTTTTGGTTGTTGTTAAGTGGTCTTTGTTGTGTGATGTTTTGGAAACACTTGGAACCGAGAGCTAGGAAAGGAATCGTTGTGGGAGGAACAGTATTAATAGTTGTTTTGTTATCTTATTTTGCTTTTGTGACAATTAACAGATTTGGGCAAGGAGAGGATAGAGAGGAATCTGCCAATTCCATTATTGAATATGCGGGACAGCCATTTATTAATTATTGTTATTTTTCGGAGAAGCTTCATAACCCAGAAGGCGTTACATTTAAATACTTACTGCCATTGACTCATAAATATATTTTAAAGGACTATAAAGGTAGTGTAGACCATCAACAAATAATTACAAAAAAGACCGGTGTGGAATGTGGCGTGTTTTGCTCTGTTGTTGGGGACTTCATTGTTTCAGATGGTTTTCTTGGGCCTTTTATAATTACACTGGTTTATTTGATACTATGTGGACTAGTGTTAAGACGGAAACGAGACACAATTTCGTTCAGAAGGTTTTTTTTATCTTATGCAGTAATGATTATTCCGTGTGTGGGAATCATCACGTACCTTTACAACAATGAGAATACAACATTGCCTTTGTATTTGATGGTGATAATTATGTCATTAATGAGAGAGAAGAAAGTTCACGTTTTATGTGCAAGTTAAAGGGATATAAGTTTGTTCTGTTTTTTAGCAATACGGATTACAATAAAGTAGTGTATTCCGATTTTGAGAAGTTGGATTGCGTATCGTTATATAGGGAATTCCGCCCTTCGAATTCTTTTCTCAAATGGTTACATAAGATTCATTTTTCAGAAAAAATTAATAAGATTTTCAGACTTCCCTTTAAAAGTATATGGTATAAGAAATTGTTTGGTTTAAAGAAATTAGACAAATCCCAACCGTTATGTTTCTTATTCATGTACTCTTTTGTAAATGATTTACGAATAATAGAGTTTATAGATTATTTGAAGAAACACTTTCCAGAAGCAAAGTTCGTATGCTATTATACGGACATTATTTCGAGTTTTTCCCCTCATGCGTTTGTTAGAGATGTAACGTTTATGAGAAAATATTTTGATTTGTTAATTAGCTATGACAAGGATGATGCGACAAATTATGGTCTATCTTTCTTCCCGACTAGTTTCTCAGACTACAAAGTAGATGAAGATTTAACAATACCACATAAGGACATTCTTTTTTTGGGAGCTGCAAAGGATCGATGGAATAAGATTCTTAATACATACAAATACGCGACCAGTTGTGGATTAGAATGCGATTTTTATATTTATAAATTGCCTAAAGAAAAAGAAGAAGACCAACCGGGTATTCATTACATAGAATCCCCCATGCCATATAAAGAATATTTGAAACATGTGGTAAGGAGTAGGTGTGTTCTTGAAATAGAGCAGGGGTCTGCTACTGGATCGACACTCCGGAATTGGGAAGCCATTAATTTTGACAAATACTTGTTGACGGATAATTCTTCGATTAAAGCATCACTCTTCTATGATGAGGGTTATGTGAGGTTGATAAATCCGGACGGGACTTTCGATAGTAAACGTATTTCTCAAGAATATAGCAATAGTAATCCATTAAAAGAAGTTATTAGACCTGTTAGACTTCTAGAGTTCATTGTTGGTAAATTAGAAGGAGAAAAGGTATGTTAAGTATTATTATATCAGTATATGACGTTGGCCCATATATTGAGGAGTGTGTAAATTCTGTTCTTGAATTGACTATTTCTTGTGAAGTGATTATTGTCCATGATGAGCAGAAGGACAAATCATTCAAGGGGGATGAGGAGTTTCTTAAAGATAAGCGCATCATTATATTAAACCGCCCTAATGCTGGACTTGGTATGGCTAGAAATCAAGGCCTTGAGGTTGCCAAGGGCGAATATGTTCATTTCCTTGATGGTGATGACAAAGTATTTGCTGACAGAATGGAAAGATTGTATCATAATGGTGTGGCAGCTGGGGCAGATATAATATGTGGAAATTTCGATGATACGGATACTCCCAAAAAATGCCAAGGACCGAAAGGTAAGGAGGCTATCAAGGGTTCTGAATTCCTTTATCGCTATTGTGACACAATGAATACTTGTGTATGGCGATACATATTCAAAAAAAGCTTCTTGACAGATAACAGTTTGGTATTTGACAGTGTAAAGTATTTTGAAGATCTTGCATTTCTGCCAAGAGCTTTGTATCAAGCCAACACGATTTATTTTGAAGATATTGCCTTCTACTATTACCGTTATACAGAAAATACTTTGTCAAACGTGTTTAACAAGAAACGTACGTTAGACATCATGACTTGTTATATCATCTTGAATAATGAGAGTAAAAATATGATTCCGGAAGTAGGAGGAGTGCTTCGGAATCTTATTAATGAACTGGTACTTGGAACCATATACAATTCCAGACACAATAAGGGGTTTGACTTAGACGTTATACAAGCCTCAAAATACTGTGTGGATTCAATGCAAGCAAGCAATACCAGGGAAAGATTGCTTTTATGTGCCAATCATTTAAACTGGAGCTTGTTTCTGTCGTTGAACGATGCATATTTTGGAACTCGCATTTTATTAGGAAATGTAAAACAAAAAATAAAGAACAAATGAATATATTAATTACTGGCGGAGCTGGTTTTATAGGCTCCCATCTTGATGATGCCTTAATTACTAGGGGGCATCAACTTACCATAGTTGATAACCTGGTACTTGGTCGTAAAGAAAATATTGAGC
>Ga0116163_1001212_pt1 | contig 16248 bp, 19 predicted proteins | sample AD_UKC107_MetaG_FD_89889 | JGI IMG/M metagenome (GOLD analysis project Ga0116163, IMG submission 89889) | Active sludge microbial communities of municipal wastewater-treating anaerobic digesters from Hong Kong - AD_UKC107_MetaG | ecosystem: Engineered > Bioreactor > Anaerobic > Digestate...
AATAAGGCGGTGCTTGATCCACCACTTGAAATCCTTTTTTCTCAAAGAATTCCTTCTCGGTGAGAAAAGGTTTGTTTTTTGAGGATGTAATCACAGCAATCCCGTCTTTGCCCTTTTCCTTTGATTCTTTGATGCATTCATCCAGCAATGCCGTTGCAATCCCTTGTTTTTTGAATTTTCCAGATACCCATAGGCAATGAATCATGGTGTAATTTTTTCCAATCACCGGTTTCCAGGCATTCTCTACAGGCATGTATTCAATAAACATCTTTCCACGATCATCTAATCTTTTAAAAACCAACCCATTATCCAATTCTTTTTTCATCCAGTCTTTCTTGACTTGTGCCCTCGCCTGATTCCTTTTATCATTACCAATGGCACAACATATATGTTCTTGTTCAATATTATTCTGATCAACGTTCATGATAACCACCGTAAACCACTCCCTTCAAGTTTTACTTGATTATACAGGGGATAGGCGTCAAAACCTGTCAGGTATTAAGCATCCATTACCTCCGTCACTGTTGTTTTTTTAGTAACAACAGTGACGGACTTTTTTGTCCATCAAGGTTTGAGATATTACAAGGAATACAATTTAAGAGACTTAAAATGTTTTTGGATATGCTTGAAATGTATATCATTAGTCCAAAAAAGTAAATCATTTGAAATCGCAAGAAAAGCTAATAAAACATCTTGAAAAGGGATTTGCAATCCTATTTTTTTCAACTTGTATAACATCAGACCGATTTCATACCAATCATGATGAGTTATTTCAAGAAAAGTAAAATCCGAAAGTGCCTCATATATTCTCTTAATTTCTTTTTCTGTTTTTGCTCCGTGAAGTAATTCTGCTAGGATGATCCCGCATGTGGCAATTTCATTTGTTTGGAATAACTCAATGGCTTCTTTTGTTGGCTTTTTCCAGAAGTCAATGATAACGTTTGTATCTACAAATATCATAGTTTGCTATTTTCTCTTAGTTCGCTTATTGCTGAGTTATCTAAATCTATCTTCCCGGCTAAATCCAGAAATGCTTTGTTTTTTTCATCGGTATCCTCAAGAAGGATTATTTCCATTGTTTTCCCGATAAATTTTTGAAGTTCTGGTATCTTAATCGTGTCAGAATCAATAATGATTTTTTTTCGGATTGCCTTCATTTTTTCGCTCCTTTTCTGTTTCTTTAATTATATCATAATGAATAACTAACATTTACAACAGGTCATACTTGCCATTTACAGGATATAAATGTCAGCTATTCTCGGAACTTGTTTTCAGAAAACAGTTCATAGGCAACAAAGTCGCCATTGTCATGTATTGAATACCTTCTAACCTGTTCGCCAAACTCCTTAACTCCCTTTTTCTTTTTGTTGATCGTTTTCATGATAAAATTTCATGAGGATATCTAAAAAACCGCAAAACATGGAAAATAATGGTAGACTTATAATGATTACAACCGTTATATGAGGAGGGATAAAATGAAAACAACCGACTTAAACTTTAAAGTTCCTGAGGAAATCCTCTATACCCTAAATGAATCAAAAACTGACTTCATTAAGAAAATGAAATTCTATACGGCGATAGAGCTTTACAAAATTCATAAACTGTCAATGGGAAAAGCTGCAGATCTTGCAGAGATGAACAAGGTTGACTTTATGCATGAATTGCATAAATTTGAAATACCTGTTATAGATTATGAAGAAGATGATTTAAAGAAGAAATAGAAAGGATTAAAAGAAATTGATGATTGTTTCTGATTCATCACCATTGATTTCACTGGCAATCATCGGGAAATTGGATTTACTTGAAAAACTTATAAAGAAATTGTTGTTCCTTCTGCGGTTTATCAAGAAGTGACGGAAAAGGAAAAACCGTTTTCAAAAGAATTAAGGCGTTTTTTAAGCAACCGAAGCGAACAAATTGTAAACAGACTTGCAGTAGAGGTGCTGATAAGTGATAAAGGAAGTTCGCAAAAATGTATGGCCTTGAAATCATAGGAACAATGGGGATTTTATTAGAAGCAAAGAAAAATGGTTTAGTTACTGAAATAAAACCATTAATATCAGAGTTACTCCTAAATGGGAAAAGAATAGGCAATAGAATTATTGAAATGACGTTAGAAGCTGCCCAAGAACTATAAGAAAAATCAAAATTTCTTAAGTTACAGGACATAAACAACAGGGACTCAGTGAGGTGTTTGCTGAATCCAAATCCCCCATTCTTCAGAATATCCTGGTACCACTATGGGATAATCTCCCTGAAGCCATCGAAATCCTCAAGGTTTCTGTTGGCTTTTTCCTTCATATTCAAAACATCTGCTTTTCCAAATGGCTATGACCAGAATAAGTCAAAATTATCTTTTACATAGGCAATAACGGCATCGCCATGATCGATTCTTAAGGTAGATTCCTCATATTGCCTGAGCTATCGCTTCTTTTTCGGGAGCTTGCTTGTTTTCGGGGTGTGTTTATCCTTATTGGTTTTTTTTAAAGTTAATCTCCTGAAATTGCCGTTTATACTTGACAAACACATCTGTATATCATATCATATTATATAAAAAACTAAATTTCGATTAGCTAATTAGTAATAAGAACCGAGAGAATGATGGGGGTTGCATGAATAAATATTTTAAACAATATAAATGGTCTAACATTTTTGCGATGTTGCGTAATCTAAAATTAGACCCTGAGATATGTACATCTGATTTTAAAAATCGCTTAGTCGTCATTACCGGGGCCACTTCCGGCATAGGTCGAGACACCGCAAAGAAATATGCCTCTCATGGCGCAGATATTATAAGCATCAACAGAAATGAGGAAAAATCAAAAGAACTGTGTCAAACCCTTCAAAATCAATACGGTATCAATGCTTCCTATATGATAGCGGACTTCACAAAGTTAGCGGATGTGCATAAAGTCGCAGAACAATTGGCAAATCTGAACAGAACCATAGACGTTCTCATCCACAATGCGGGTGTCTTTGTCACCAAAAAAACGTTTACAGCAGATCATCTTGAACAGGTTTTCCAAACCAATTATTTGAGCACCTTTATCTTAAATTATTATACGAAAGACAAGTTTATCCGGCAAGGTAGCGGTCGCATCATTTTCGTCAATTCTGAAGCACACAGATTTGCCGTTTGGGGCTTACATCTGGATGACTTGGCTTGGGAGAAACATGCTTATTCCGGACTAAAGAGTTATGGGGTTGCAAAAGCTGCACAACTCCTCTCCATGATAAAGTTTAATGATCTTTTTAACGGGTCCGGTGTAACGATCAATGCGATGCATCCGGGAAATGTGAAGACGAACAGCGGAAGTAATAATGGCAAGTTTTACAAATTACACAAAAAATGGTTTGTTGATAGAAAGGCACGACCGATAGACATTTCGTCTCAAGCCCTTTATTATTTGGGTGTTTCCAAGAAAGTTGAACAGATAAGCGGTCGGTTTTTTAATCTTACAACAGAAGAGGAACCGGCACCGCCTGCCTTGGACAGGGAAGAAGCGGATAAATTGTGGGCGCTGAGTCTTGAATTAGGGGGATTAAAATGACAAATGCCAAGAAAAAAATAGTCATTGTGGGTGCCGGCATGGGGGGATTAACAGCTGGCGCTTATCTGATCAGAAAAAAATATGATGTGTTACTGCTCGATAAGAATAGCCGAAGCGGGGGATTAGTCCATACCTTTGAACGTGATGGATTTTCATTTGACACCGGACCCAGGGCCTTTGTAAATTCAGGGATGGTAAAACCCATATTAAAGGATTTGGGAATTGATTGGGAAACATTGGACAACACAATTTCAATCGCCGTTGAAGACCAAATGTTCCGCATTGATACCATGGATTCCCTTGATGACTACAAACGTATTTTAAATAATCTGTATCCGGAAAAGGCTGACGATATTGAAAAAATCATGTCGAGTATTTCTAAACTCTCCGAATACACAAAAGTTTTATATGCGTTCGATAATCCTTATTTTGTGGATTATAAGAAGGACAAGAAATTTCTGTTTAAAAAGTTACTCCCCTGGACATTCAAGTTATTGTATGTTTTAAGGAAATTCAATCAATTTGATATGCCGATGGAAGAATTTCTTGATGGTCTAACGGATAGCCAATCCTTAAAAGACATTCTGACACAGTTTTTTTTCAGGCAAACCCCCACATATTTTGCACTGGGTTATTTTTACGTTTGGCTTGATTATTTTTATCCAAAAGGCGGAACGGCCGTTTTACCCAAACTACTGCATGAGAAAATATTAAACGAAGGCGGAAAATTCAAATTCAACACACAAATAGAAGCCATCAACCCATCCGAATCAAACGTTGTCGATTCAGATGGCAATCGTTACGATTATGATCAGCTGATTTGGGCAGCTGACTTGAAAACGCTGTATCAGAAACTTAATCCGGAAGGATTAGACAACACAGTTATTCACAACATTAACACCCAGACCCAGCATGTACTTTCCGCCAAGGCCGCTGAGTCTACTTTCATGATGTACCTTGCGGTCAACCGCCCGCCCGACTATTTCCAAAAAAGGGGTGGTGCTCATGTGTTCTACACGCCGTCTAAAAATGGTCTGGGCGATACCGTTCGAAGCGCCAAGAAAGCGCTATTGGAAAAATTTGGAGAAAAAACCAAGGATGAAATATTGGCCTGGTTAGACGATTTTTGTAACTTCAACACCTTCGAGGTGTCCGTACCCGTCCTTCGAGACCCCACTCTCGCACCTCAAGGAAAGACCGGACTGATGATCAGTTGTATTTTCGATTATGAAATCATTGAAAAAATCAATCAAGCCGGCTGGCTTGATGAATTTATCAAAGAAATGGAAAATCGTCTGATCAGACTATTTTCTCAATCTTTCTATAAGGATTTAGAAGATGATATTCTCTTCAAATTCTCCGCTACCCCCCTGACGATCAACCAAACGGTGGGAAGTTCTGAAGGCGCCATTGTAGGCTGGTCTTTTGAAACAAAAGCCCCCGTTTTCAACAAATTAAAAGACATGCCCAAATCTGCCCGAACCCCTATTCCTGGTGTCTTTCAAGCCGGACAATGGGCATACGCACCCGCAGGCGTTCCCATAGCGATGTTAACGGGCTGGCATGCCGCTCAGGAAATCATGAAAGGGTCAAAGAAAAACAGGGGGAAAAAGTAAATGATTCCACTGCAAAAAGGGAGATTTCGCAGTCATTTCACCAAAATCAAGCAATATTTTTCTTGCAAGGGGATAGAGTTTTTGCCACTGGCAAAAACTCTAACAATAACAATAGTGACGGCGGTCTTTGCCGAACCTAAACCAACCATTTTCCAGAATATTCCCGGTACCACTTCGGGATAATCTCTTGGAAACCATCAAAGTCCTCAAGGTTTCTAAGGGCTCTTTCTTTCATATCCAAAACATCTGATTCTCCAAACGGCAGTGCCCAAATGATTGAGTACAGTGAGGCATGTGCCACATAAGCGGCATTGATCCGCCAGAATTGATCATCGGGATCGCCGTTGAAATAGCCCTTGAGATAACCGACTGAAAAGGGAATGCTCAATGGCACATCGAACATTTGGAGCTTGTAAAAATCTTCATAACGGTCTCCACAGACGCTTCTCTGGAAATCAATCACACCAATTTCCCCCTCAGGAGTATAGAGCATATTACCGGTGTGAAAATCACCATGACGATAGGTTGGAGGTTGTGACCAGAATAAGTCGAAATTAGCCTTTACATAGGCAATAACGGCATCGTCATCATCGATTCTTAATGTGGATTCCTCGTATTGCCTGAGCTGTTGCTTCTTTTTCGGGAGCTTGTTTATTGTCGGGATGTGTTTATCCTGTACGGGGATCGTATGCATGGCGTTGAGTATCTTTCCGGCTTGAACCCCCAGAGAAAATTGTTCAGCTTCATCAAGTGAGACGATGACATCTCTCAAATCGCATCCTTCAACCCATGTATAAAGAATATAAGATTTGTCCGCAAGAAGGCCGCTCCCAACAACTTTTGACATCTTAAAATCAAGCTGGTTAAAGAGCGACACGATCTCCCGCTCCGTTTGTTTTCTCTCAACCTTGTCAGCCGGTGTCAGTCTGAGAAGAAAGATTTCGCCATTTGATTGTTCAATATAATATTTCTCATCAAAAGACCAACCGGCTGTAATCTTCTCGTATCTTGTGATCTCATTCAATTCGGGGATTTCTGAAAAGCGTGTTTTCATTGTCTCATCTCCCAGGTATAAATTTGGGGAGATATTATAGCACCTCTCATACACATTTCTGCCACATTTTTTCCACAAAAACCGCAAATCTCCTTGATAGAATGAAAAAGCATGGTTATTAACGGATGCTATAATTGGTTAACCACTCAACCGAATCAATTACCTCCGTCCCTGTTGCTTTTACAGTTGTGCCAATCAATTTCCAGAGACAATACTGATCATCTTCTTTCTATCAGCTTCTTAATTCGAGGACGATTAAATCTTTGAACAATGATACAAGGTAAATTAACGGCTAACGCATAAATAAACATATATATTATGATCTCAGCAGGAGCAAATAAACCAAAAATCCAGAATGGAACAATCGCAAGCAGATGCATTAATTCCGCTCGGCATGATTCCACTAAAAAAAGCTCCAAATTTTCTGTTGAAAAATCCGTTAAATTTTTCTTCCGATAACCATTTTTCCTGGCTGCAGCCCCATCCGGAAGAAACCTTTTCCATTTTTTTACCTTGAAAACCTTTGAATAAAACGCACCCCCTTTTTCCCATCTTCTTTCTTTAAACAGAAAGGCATTGGGTGATATCCACTGATTAGGGATTTTATGAGCAATATATTCTGCCACATGCTGAAATGTAAACCATAAGACAACTGATAAAATCAAAATCCATTCAGTTGATATGAAGAAAATCCTCATCTGTTGCCTCCATGTCTCAAAGTTTATCCTTCATGTTTTATTTTTCTGTCTTTCCAGGCCACATCCATTTTAAAAAGCTTTTTAAATAAAGAGATAAAAAAAACCATCATAAAAAAAAACAAATAAATGGGGTAAGCAAAAACAGTCGTTTTTTTAAATCGCCCGACTGCCTTAGATACTCTAAAAAGCTCCAAAATCCATAAAAAATAGAGCCCCATTGCCAACAGAAAATGAGTCATATTGAAATCCAATAGAGATTGGACCACAATAATAACGCTGGCAATACACGATGTAACCCATAAGAAAACCAACCCAAAAATAACAGGGGCCGTTTTTAATGCACCGGTTGCATAGTTTTTTGTCCATCCCTGAAAAAGGGATTTGAAATGATTCCCGTACATGCGATAGGTGATATCTTTAGAGCCCATAAAGAGCTTAAACTGAAATCCCATTTGCTGTAATTTTTTCCCCAAAGCAATATCATCAACGATGCTTTTTTTCGCTGATAAATGTTTATCAATAGAAATATAGGTTTGTCGATCAATCAAAATAAGCGGTCCGCATAAACCCGCACATTTTTGCTCGCCTATCACACTTATGCCGTTGCCGGCAACCTGAATCAAGTTGAAAAAGAAAGAAAACTGTTCATAATGCTTATCCGTATTATGATACGGTTGAACGGAAATAACACATTTATTCTCATGATAGGAATGAATAAGGCTCGAGATTGCATTCGGACTCAGTCTAACATCCGCATCTAAAAATAAGAGAATATCACCTGTTGCTGAATCCGCTCCTGTTTGACATGCCCAGGTTTTTCCCGTCCAATCACCCGGTTTGTCTTTGATGGAAATGGTTTTCACATCAAATGACGATGCCACGTCGAACGTTTTATCGTCAGAGCCATCATCCACACAAATGATCTCATGAATCGTTGCCGTCTGACCCATTAAATCCTGTAATAACAACCGAATATTTTTTTCTTCGTTGCGGGCTGGAATAATAATCGATAGCTTATGATGCGACTCCCCTGACATGTTTGTTTTGATGGATGGAAATTTATAAAACAAAATAAAGCTGGACAAAAGGCCAATCACAACAATTATAATCAAATCCAACATATCATTTTTATCCTTTCAAATTTTTTTTACGTTCAAAACTTTTGGTGTTAATCCCTTTCAATTCCCTTTTGTCTGCCTTTAACCCAAAGTATTCATATGATCTTCTTCATCCTTATGCCATTGGCTTCTTTTCAATCTTCACATCCAGAATATTTCTTGCCAAGATTATACCATTTATTTGAAGGCACGCCCCCCTGAGGAAGACAGAGATCCGGTCGAGGATCATACTTTCAAATCGTTCTTCTTGTGCCCGTTGACGGTCATCGACTGCAACTCTTTTTTTCCTCATTCCACACCATTTGAGTTTAACGCCTCCGGAAAATAGACTCAAAACAACGTCCGTTTAAGCTGTCGATAGTCGGGCCCATCGATTTCCAAAAAGAAATTTTTGACCATGAACCTTGAGTGAATGGACTTGCACACCTTTTGAGCAAAGGTCTGTTGATTCATAGTCGTGGTAATCAGGATGCTCTTATTGGAAGACAACCGCCGGTCAACCCCCCCGGCGATAATTCCCTTTTTCTGTGACCATTCACCGGCGGAATAATCAATCATCCTCTCCTTTTTCAAAAAGTGAGCCTTTACATAATATATCACATTATGTATAAGTATATCACATAGTGTGTATTTTTCAACAAATGCCATCCCCATAGGAGGAATCCCGTCGCTTAATTTTTTAGAGGGGTAGCGCATCGATTGTAGGAGAATCAGGTAAATAGGCCAAATTACCAAAGGGTTAAGAATGCTATAATAGCAAAGCGTTTTTAAAAGTTTCTTGAATGTTGATCCGTCTTAATTAACAAGAATCATTTAATTTTAATTTGCTCACTAAAATGAAACGAGGTGTATGTTTTGAAAAAGAGTCTGATCTGTTTAACTGTTTTTTTCATGGTTTTTATATTCAGTTCTTGTGGTGTCAGTGGACTCATCGATATCATCGATGCTTTGGATATTCAGTTCGTCAATCCCCTTCCGGCATCAGGCAGTACTGAAATTGAAACAGATGTCGCATTGGGCTGGGATGTTGATACAACGGTAGAAGATGAAATCGTTTCTTACTCTGTTTACCTGGATCAGAACCCCAACCCGAACACACTGCTCGGCACTACCGAAAATAAGACTTTTCAGGTCACAGGACTGGCCTACTCCACCACCTATTATTGGAGAGTTGTCGCCAATCATAACAGCTCGATCAGTGTACCCGGAGCCGTTTGGCATTTTACTGTAAAGGACGAACCGATAGTACAAGGACAACGGCGGGGGATCACACTCGGAGTCACTGATTATGGTGGCCCAGATGATCTTGACTATACGGATGACGATGCCGATTCGATGAAAATAACCTTTGAAAATCTTCAAAACGCTTATACCATGCAAAAGCAAACCGGCACCATCACGAAAAACCAAATTCTGAACTGGCTGGCTAACTATGTTGAAGGTAGTTCTGCCAACGATGTGTTTGTCTTTCAATTTTCAGGGCATGGCTTTTACGAGGATGGCCAATCATTCATGTATCTATCCAACGATAACGAATTAGGCATGTTGGAATTACGTGCTGCGCTTGATGCCATAAACGGAACTAAAATTGTTCTCATCGATGCTTGTGAATCCGGGAACTTCATCAATTTATCCTCACAAAGGCAAATGACCCGGCAAGAAAAAATCGAGCAGGCAGCGTTGTTTAATCATGAAGTCATTCAGGCCTTTGAAGAAGATCCCGAAAGAAGGGGGACATTTGATTCAAACTATGAGTATTATGTTCTGACCGGCGCTGCAATCAATCAATTTTCGTTTGAGGATGACACGCTTAAACAAGGCTACTTCAGTTTCTTCTTCGCCGATGGATTAGGTAATGTGGGCGCTTCAAATCCAAACGCACCTTTTAACTACACTTACAATGCCGACGGATATGGGCCGGACGGCGTTCTGGATTCAAAGGTGACTTATACAGAACTTTATCATTATTCCAAAGATAAAGTTCAACAATACATCAACATCAATTCACCCGGAGATGTGCAGACCATCCAAGGCAATCACATCCATGATGATTTTGTAATCGGCATATACTAATCCATCCGGATCCTTTTGAAGTGGCGTTATCAAAAATATATATGCAACTACTTTTTATAGGATTCGGTATATTTTATAGAACGATGTAATAAAATCCTGTGATCTGTCGTCAACTGTTGTGATAGTAAGGAAACGAAATTATGATCAACGGGAGGGATTCATATGTATCGATTGACCAGAAAGCTTAATAACACACATAGAAAAAATGAAACCGTCAATGACATAAACGAACAGATGAAAGACAGATTTTTTTTCATGTCTCATGGTATCAACGGAATCAGATAGGGCGTGATGTGAATGAAACGTTATGCAAATGACAAATACTACTACTGGAGAGATGAACTGACCAACCCACAACCGGTGGAAAACAAAAAAGAAGAAAAAGATGAGCGGCAGAAGCTCTATTGGATATTCCCGCTGATCAGATAAATCACAGCGGACAGCTAAAAAGAGGCCTCAAAAAGGCCTCTTTTTTGTTTGGCGCTTTGAATCCATCAAAGAACGTCTCAGTCTTCACGGACAGCCCCCTAATGAAGGCCTTTCATTTGCAAGGCCCTTTCGACTAACTTGTGATAAACCGGGATAATCTCTTTTTCACCACTTTTAGCGTCCATTTCTTCAATATTGATCCAAGCCACATCTGAATTTTCGTCAGGGCGGATGCTTAAAGGGTCATGTTCGTCTGCGATCAAAACATATGCCGCAGACAAATGCAAGTGGGTGCTCACATACTGCCCCTTTTTATAATGCCCCTGCACGGTAAGAATATCCAAAGAAAGCATTTGCGGGGTTAATGGAATAATGGTTTCGATGCCGGTTTCTTCCTTGGCCTCTTTTATGGCGATTTCAAGGAGATCGGGATCGCCGTCCGCATGCCCTCCCGTCCAAGCCCAGGTTTGATAGATATTATGATGGACCATGAGTGTTTTTGTCATGGAGGGATTTAAAATAAACCCCGATGAGGTGATATGTGCCAGCCGGCTTTTCCGGTAGAGGATATCCCCCCCAATCAGGCTGATATAGTCCAGGATGATCTGTTTGTCGCTTTTTTCGCCATCCGTCACCGCTTGAAATTCACTGATCTGGCTGATATAGTTCATCTTCTCCTCCTTCAATCTGTCACGTCATTCTCAACCCCAGTATACCATTGCCCCTTTTTTTGAACACGTTTTCTTTTTTTATGGGTTATTGACTATTTTTACAAAAAAACCGGTATAACCTGTCACAGTCTGGAATTTTTCCAATTAGATGACTCTCAATCCACTTTAAATATCATATTTATGTTATAATAGAAAAGATAAGTTTGATTGATTCAAGTATTTTTCCATGAACAGGAGGATGACTATGACAAAAGCGTTAATGAACGCCATCAAGCAGTTTGAAGCCAAATGCGGCAAGGATTGGCTGAAGGAAATATCGAATTTAAAATCGTTGGATGAACTGAAGAATATGGCACAGCAATGGGGCATCGAATTGAACGATGAACTTGCCCAAGAGGCGTATGCTTTGTTACAGGACCATTCTACCGATGAAATGTCTGAAGAAGAACTGGTAGCCATAGCCGCCGGCACCAAGGCGAGAATTTTCTGATTGCCCCCCTTTGGCATAAGGAGGTTGACCTCATTAAACCGGAGCCACGATTAACCATATATAAATACGATACCGATAACGCCCTGGAATTTCTTCTGTACACCTCGATTTATAACAATGGTGAGGTAAAACGGATCATCTACCATCTGTATAGGGGCATCATTTTTGCCTTGGGACTGGTGGTCAACAACAAGCCCGCCGGTTTTCTTTTGGTTGAAAGACGAAATGAGGTTCATTATGTGTGCACCACCTTTTACCTTCAACCCGATGCCAGAACAATGGCGTTTGGAAGGCGATTGCTGGAGAGGGCTTTGGAGGAAGCAAAGGACGAAGGTGCCGCTCATTTTTATATCAGCTACTTCCAAGATCACAATGAAACGGCTTTTTTTAAGGAACTGTATCAGAGCCTCGGTTTTGACCCTTCCGGGTATAAGCGGCATACCTTTGTCATGTACCGGGACGAAGTCGGCAAAGCGATTGAGCAGATCGGCATCAAATACAGCCGGTACCTCAATTCCTACCGAACAAAAACCAGAACGTTTCAACAGTTGGACCCGGAAACGTATAAACGGGTTATTTCCCAAAGAGGAACCGAGGTTCCGGACAACTTCTACCCATTCACACCCGCCTATTCTTCCGAGTGCTCCGCTATGATCTTTCGGGATGGCGATCCGGCGGGATGGATTGTCTTTGAAGCCAATGGTGAACAGGCCCTTTATATCAATCAGCTGTTCATCAAAGAAAAGTATCGCAACAACGGGTTGTTTGTTCCCTTGTTGATTTTTGCCTATCAGAACCTGCCAAAAACGATTAAACACCTATTCTTCTATGTTAACTCAGACAACGTTAAAATGCTGGGGCTCATGAGGTTGTTCGCCGATTGCCACACCCGGCAAGACATCATGGTGGAGATGACTCGAGCCTGTTAGCCTTTCCCCCAATAAATCCTATCCGATAGCACACGGCCGGTTGATTAACCATCAATTTTACTCCTGGCCTGTTCAGGCGCTGAAAAAGGCGTCAGGTTTTGTATTCATCCTTTAAAAGGTTATAATAAACCGATAAAATGTAGGGTGGGTGAGTGTTGTTTTGCATAAAATAATTATAAAAACAGGAACACAAATCAAAAAGACGGGAACCGTTCATTGCGTCATCAAAAACGGGAAAGTTCAAAAGCATAAACCCTGGCTGGGTGACTTGTTTGCTTTCAGTTATGACTTTTTAATGGAAAAAAACGTCTTTCCCAAAAAATTGACTGCGATTATGGCGGATCATCTGAAAAAAAACCAGGATGTGTTCAACGGCCTGAGGGAAAAGAACATTCTGGAATTGGGAACCGGTTCAGGCAGTATTTGCACGATGATTGATCCTTCCAACCATTATGCGGGCATTGATGTGAGTAAGGGGCTTTTAAAAAAGGCTGGAAAACGCTTGACCAACCTGAAATTTCAAGACTATAGCCTGTTTTTGGCCAGTGCCGAAGATTTGCCCTTTTCCGATGGTTTGTTCGATTGGATCATTTGCAACTTATCCTTTAACTTTTTTAAAGACGCCCAACAGGTCGTCAATGAAATCAAACGGGTTTTGAACCACAGGGGCCAATTCTTCTGCAGTGTGCCCGTTCCAGAAAGAAATACCAAAAAGACGCAAATCCACGGCGTTTTACGCTCACAAGAAGAACTGAAAAACCTTTTTCAAGCCAACGATTTTGACTTTACCGAAATGCCCCCCCATAATGGGGCGATCTTTTATTTTACGGCATCGAAAAGGGCTTAGAAAGGAATAGAGGTTAATAAGGCTTAAGCAGATGAGACAGTCTTTTTTTTCGAGTAGATTGAAAAGACAACGATCATGACAAATACCCCCACAAACATTACAAACGGGACAAAATAGCCTGCTTTCAGTCCGACATTGGTACTGAGTGTTCCGATGATAAAGGCTGTCAATGTAGAGCCGGCAGATGCGGAAAAGGAAAAGAGGGACATGGCCAACCCGATATTTTTCTTGACTTTATCCACGAGGATGGATTGTAATGTTGGAAAGATGGAGGCGTGAATGAGCCCGGACAGGAAAATAAACACAGCCAAAAACACAAAAGAGTCTAATGGAAGTTGAGCGAAAAGGGTGATGGGAAGTCCGACACAAGCGATGAGCAACAGCCATTTCGTTTTTCCCACCCGATCCACCAGTAAAGCCGAAGCAAAACGACCGATAAACAACCCAATCCAAAACAGCGAGGGAAGCAAACTGGACAGTTCTTTGCTGTATGAACGATAATCTGCTGAATAGGTGGGAGCCCATGAAGAAATGCTGCCTTCAGAACCCACGTAGAAAAATATGGCCATGATGATCAACCAAAAATATTTATTTTTAAACAAGGTCAAATAATTCGATTGGTTATCCCCTTGTTCATTTTTTACCCTTTTGGGGATGTGGGTTTTCAGCTGTGTGGAGAAATAAAGGGGCACACAGGTGTAGCCGGCAATGATAAACAAAAATGCCATCGTAGGCAAATTTTGGGCAATCATAAAAGAGGCGATAAACGGGCTGGTCATGGCGCCAAGCGCATAAAAAGAATGCACTAAGTTTAGCAATTTACCGCTTTTACCCTTAAAAGAAGCACTCAAAGGGGGTACGGCTATTTCAATGACCGCCGATCCCAATCCGATCAAAAAATGGCCGATGATCAAACCCATCGCTGTTTTAGACAAGGCAAAGATTAAAATGCCCGCCGGGATGGAAAGGTATGAAAACAGCAGGGGTTTTTTTGTTCCGATGAAATCAATTAAAATCCCTATCAGAAGGGCCCCGGTCAGGTAACCGACAGATTTGGCCCCGAAAATCATTCCCACCTGAGCATATGAGAGGGATAGCGATTCCCTGATCAGAGGCATAACAGCCGAGATATACGTCGCAGCCGCTCCCATGGTCAAAAACGAGTGATATCCAACGCCTTTATAGCAGGACAAATTGTTCATGTCTTCCCCCTCTTTCGTCAGGAAACCTTATTTTTCAACTCTGATTTTATCACATTGAAAGTCGATTCGTGTGTTTTACCCTACTTTTTTTATAAAAATGGAATATAAATCATTCCCCGATCCGTCTATGTTTTAACGGCTATAAATCAAGTAAAAAGCATTAAACTCAAAAGGAGGAACGGAAATGAAAAACGTCATTATTTCATTGATAATCATGATCAGCACCATTACAATGTTTGCGGCAAATCCAACGATCGAGGGAACCCTGGACGGCGAAATGGAGGTTTACAAACACCCTTCGGGCACTTACGAACTGTATTGGAAAGTCATCAACGATAAAGAGATTTACATGGCCATCAACGCCAAAACCACCGGTTGGGTATCAGTGGGGTTTAACCCATCGTTCATGATGAAGGATGCGGATATCAAAATCGCCAATATCGTGGATGGAAAAGTCACACTTGAAGACCATTACGGAACATCTGCCACCGGTCATAGGCAGGATAAAGACAACGAAATCCAAGGCTTTGCGGGGTCAGAATCCGACGGCTGGACTTTTGTGGAATTCATCATGCCCCTCAATACTTCCCAAGCGGATGACAAAGCCATCAAATTGGGAGAAAAGACAAAAGTGATCATTGCTTATTCGTCATCAACTGATGTCCTGTGGAGAAAACACAATTTCACGAGCTCCGTAGAATTGGTGTTCTGACATGGACGCCATTCTAAGATTTGCCTACACAACCTTTCTGGGGATGCCCATGATCGCCTGGCTGGGTATCGTGACCTATGTCATCTTGTTCTTCACCGCTTTTTTGCAAGTGTTGAAGGTCAAAAAAAAGATCAAGCTCAGCTTTAAAGCCCATAAAACCATGGCTTATATCACCATCGTCTTTGCAACCATTCACGGGCTGTTGGTTATGTTTACATATCTGTAAAAGCCCCCCAGACCTCGTCTAAAAAATTTCCGACACCTGTGCAAAAGTCGATGGTGGACTGTTGGTTCGCCAAGGCATTAGGATGGCTGTCCCCGGTGTTTCCGCCGTATTCGTTTTTGAGCATGTTGGGGTGTGTGGCATGGTCATTGTCATAGGCCAGAAAGTCAAACCAGTCGTAAATGGCGACGTTGTTTAATCCGGGGTTGGCTGTGTTGTAGGATACCAGCCAGTCGTCTTTCAGCCAGGTGTAAAATTTTCTGGCATTAGCGGATTCGACTGTGTTGGTGTCCGACCAACAAAGGGGTGGCGCCGTCACAAAGATGAACAGGGTATCGGGGTGTTGGGAGAAGATGATTTCCAGGGGCTGGTATTGTTTACCATTAAAGGTGTATGGTGTTGTGTCGTCGGCATAGGTAAAGACAGCCCGGTAGTTTCTGGAGGTCTTTTCAGGAGAAAAAGGATCGCCGTCAACCCCCGCTGAAGTGATGGCGTTGGCAGGATAGCAACTTTTGAACATGACGATTCGGTTCTCACCGTTGGCACAGCCGTGGTTTAAAATCGAAGTCAAATAGTCGTTGAACCACAATATCCAATGATTCATATCCGTGTTGTCCCCCGGCGTCCCACCTAAA
>Ga0116163_1001226_pt1 | contig 16171 bp, 16 predicted proteins | sample AD_UKC107_MetaG_FD_89889 | JGI IMG/M metagenome (GOLD analysis project Ga0116163, IMG submission 89889) | Active sludge microbial communities of municipal wastewater-treating anaerobic digesters from Hong Kong - AD_UKC107_MetaG | ecosystem: Engineered > Bioreactor > Anaerobic > Digestate...
GGTTCGTGCTGGAAATCTTCCAGACTTTACAATCTTGGTCAGTTGCTTGCGATCCGTTGCAGACAAACTCACCTCGTACTTCTGTATAGGCATAATCGTATCGTGTTGTGTTTGATGGCACAATAAAGATACAACTAATTTTGATTATATACAAGTTTTAGATGTTACAAAGCACTAGTGGTAGGGTTAATTGATTCTTTTAAATATGAAAAAGAATTATTTCGAAGTTTTTCAAGTTGTTTAGACACAACACCATAGTCAATATTTTGAAAATCTGATGGTTTTCTTAGTGAATCATTGTTAGTTATTAATCTATGCTCGAGAGATAATTGTATTAATATGTTTTCTATTCTTATGCCTCGTCTTGAAGCTGGTACAGTAAAAAACTGCTTTTCAAAAACAATTGAAAATACAGTGCCATGAAATGAACTTGTGCAAATAAATTCAGCATGTCTGAATAACCATACAAAATTCCCAGGTGATAATGAGGTAAGTGAATAATCAGACCAAAATTTATCTATTGGATTCAAATTTATGTTGACAACTTTATATTTTAGTTCTTTACGAACAGAAGATATAACCTTAGTAAAATTTGAACCAGAAGAAAGAGCATATATTAATATATAAGGGGCCGGAATATCTAATGGTTCTTCAACAATCTGCCATTCTTCTTTTGATAGCAAAAATACAGGGTCTAATACGTGACTAATTGGTTTATTTAAGTACTCTGACAACTGATTAGCCGATTGCTTTTCTCGCATCGATAATGAAGTGAAATGCTGAATGTTTTCTGCAATTTCTTTTAATTGTTTGGTTGTCATTTTTTCTGCGATACTGGGTGCGTAGGCAATATATTTTGTTTTTGGATATTTGTCTTCAAACCTTAAAAAAAATGCAGGTTCATTAAAAAGATTCAAATTCCAAATTTGGTCACTTCCGCAAATTAAACAATCATAAAACGGCAGATTTGATTTTAATTCAGAAAATGAATTATAAGTTTCTTTAGATAAACTACATTTTTGATGTAAAAACAAATCAAATTTTATATTTTTTTTCTTCTTGTTATTTTTAAACTTTAAATTTATAAATAATAAAACGCTGTACAGTGAGCTTTTTATGGTTTTAAAGTTGTAAACAAATTTACGGCCATCAACCTTATTGAGTGGATGATAATGTATTATTTCGCATTGATGCCCCAATTTTTCAATTGATTTCCTTAAAGCATAAGCTTGGAGAACAGCTCCATAGTTGATGGCAAAATGTGTAGTGAATATACCTATTTTCATTTTTAATCTAATGATTTAATAATTTTTGCTGGAACACCAGCATATATTTTATTTGGCAGACAATCTTTTAACACAACAGAACCTGATGCAATTACACAACCATTTTCAATTCTAACTCCTTGTAAGATTGTTGAATTTGCTCCTATCCAAACACCATCTCCAATTGCTATATCTTTAGCTATAATCCCCCCCCCTCTTTTTTTATGATTTTCATACAAATGACTTGTTGTAATAAAAGTAACATTAAAACCTATTGAGCAATTTTCACCAATTATCACTTTTGCACCAGTTCCATTATCAATATAACATCTACGGTTTATATATGAATTTTTACCAAGAATAATATTTTTTGAACCAATGTAACAATTACTCTGAATGCTAGCATTTTTGTGAAGTTTTAATCCTAAACATCTATAAAAAAAAATTCTTAAAAAAAGTGGAAATAAAGGTAAATTAATGAAACCATTTACAATAGAATCCCAAACATATTGTCTTATACTTCTAACTTTTTGATATTTTAGAAATGTCTTAATCATATAGGAAAAGCCTTTTATTATTGCGCTCTAGGATTTTTTGTGGTTGTATCTAAAGAATCAAAATCATTGAATTCCAATTAAATATAAAAAACATATAATCAAGTATTGATAATAAATGTCTACTAATGATACTTTATATTTATGCATTTTCCTAAACTGCAATAAGCGCCTTGAACCATTTTTAATACGGTCTAAGTAAGTGACTATCATCAATAAGTACTTCTTTCAACGCTTTTCGATTTGATTTTGTAACCCAAAATTTTTCTTTTAAATGGCCCACAGCAAGCATCATAATCGGCTCTTCATCAAGTGGCAATGATATAGCATTCCGTAAAGCTTTTTCGCCTTTCACTGTATAGGAAGTATTTAGTGCACACACTCCAAGACCTAAACTGTGTAATGCATAAATAAGGGACATGGAGAATAAACCACCATCAATCCATGCTTCGTGTCTTTCACTGTATGAAAAGGAAGAAGTTAAGCCAGTAATTAAAAGTATTGTGTCTATTGTTTCTGCAAATCCTCTGTTTCCGTTTTGGAATTTCAAAATATGTTCTTTTTTTTCTTCTTTAAATATCCTGACCCTCCAGGGTTGGCGATTACAAGCCGAGGGAGATTTCATTGCTATCAAAATTGCTTCTTTCAACAATTTTTTATTAACTTTTTCTTTGGAAAAATCACGTGTGCTCATTCTTGAAGCACTGAAGGATTTAAAATCGAAGGCAGTTTTTTTCAGCCAATCCGTTTTTGAGATTAATATTCGTCCCCCGACTTTCTGGTTGTTTGCGGATTTATATTCTTCTACCTCATCTAAAAGGTTTTCAATGCTATTTTTTATTTGTTGAAAAGAAGCATCGTTATAGTTTGAATTATAAAATAAATATTCATTAAGATTATCTAATACCGTTTGTACTAAAGCATCATAACCAAATTTTGAGTAATAGGTGGACGTATTTTGTACGAGCGCAGGGATTAATGTTTTTCCAAAACCAAGTCTTGGATTTGGAAGCGTTAACGCTTTTTCAACACCATGATATTGCCTTGTTAAAAGGGCAACTAATTTTTGTTTATTATTTTCAGGTGAAAAATCAGTTGCGGTTCTCAAAAATTTATAAATATCGTAACTAAATCCCCAAACTATATGAATTGAAGGGAAAAGCCCCGGAAATATCTTTTTTATAAGATTAATCATTTTTTTCATTGATTATTTGTTTGTAAAAGTCGCTATATTTTTCTGCCATTTTCTCAAATGAGAATTTTTGTGCATAATTTCTAATAAAAGCTTTGTCCCATTTTTTATCCAACATCTCAACTATACCATTTTTAAATGCCTCGTCTGTTCGTTCATATACTAAAAACATGGCTTCCGGATGATAAACATCTTTTACTGCGTCCAAATCTGCAAAAGTGACTGTAGGAAGTCCGTAAACAAATCCTTCAATTATGGATAAGCCAAACCCTTCACTAATACTGGCTACGATATTGAAATCAGCCTGGTGATAATAATCTTTCACTTCTTCTTTTGGTATATTCCCACACATTTTAATTTGAGAATTTAAGCCAAGCGAATCAATTTCATTTTGTACCAAACCGTTTGTTGAGTCACGACCTAACAATAATAATCTCAACTCATTTTTTAAAATATCAGGCAAAAGCGAAAATGAGCGTACAATTTGAATCTGATTTTTCCTGAGACCAATATTTCCAACACAAACAATTATTCTATTGGTTTCGGGAATATTGTATTTCTCCCGAATATTAAAAAAATCAGGAAATTCTTTACTATTTACCTCACAAGCATTGGGTATTACTCTAAAATTATCTGAGTCTTTAATCTTAAAATGATTTAAAATTGTTTGTTTTATCCCGATACTTATTACAGAAACAGGAATATTTTTTTCCAAGGCTTTTTGCAGAAATAATTTTTCGTTTTGTTTCTCCCATTTGGAAATATCGATACTATCGCTGAATGAATTTAACCCGTGTAAGGTAACAACATATTTTATGTTGTTTTTCTCACAAACATTTATAATGGGTAGAGTATAGTGGCCTATGCCATGAATATGAATCAAGTCGTATTTGTTCTTTCTAAGAATATGACAGAAATAGCCCATCGAAATATTATAGAGTACAACATTTGGTATTTTCTTTAGTGCAACATGGTCTGTAATGATTGTTTTAAGAGTCATCCAAATATCAGATAATCGAATTTTTGATAAGATATTCCACCATGTTCTCTTTAAAATATTAACATTTTTATATTTAAGACCTTTTGTAATATTGCTTTGCGTAAGTAAATCAACATCAATTCCTAGATTAGCAATAGAGGTGGCAATATCTATGGTCATGTATCCGTAGCCACTCGTGCTTCTTAAAAATGCTTTAATTCCATTAATCGTTATATATGCAGGGAAATGTAGTATTTTCATTCGATCTCAGAAATAATGGATTTAAATACAACTCAAAATTAGATTGCAGTCCAGCCACCGTCAACAATTAAATTTTGCCCCGTAATATATTTTGCTTCATCAGATAATAAAAATGAAACCGCAGGAGCAATATCCTCTGGCGTTCCCATCCTTTTGAGAGGGACTTTCTTCTCATAGTTTTCAACAAACACTGGATTCTGATTATCGAAAATACCACCGGGGGATACGCAGTTAATTCGTATATTATCTTTCCCAAAATAGGAGGCTAAATAACGGGTAAAGTTTATTATACCCCCTTTAATGGCAGAATATGCAGCGGCTGATGTTAAGGATGTCCCTTCGTAAACTGTAAAATCATTACCGACCACACCATAAATGGACGCTATGTTAACAATGGCAACATTTTGCTGTTTGGCCATGTGTTTTAAAACTTTCTGACAAAAAACAAAATAACTGTTCATTTGCATATCTATATTTTTTCGCCAGGAGTCAGGGATAATGTCTTCGAATTTATTGCCCCAGTCTTTTGTGCGGGGATAAGCATTATTTACCAGCCCATCGATACGGCCGTAATGCGTGATTACAGTTTGAATTCCCTTTTCAATAGAATCATCATTTGTAATGTCCACATTCAACAAACCCTTATCAAGATTGGTTTCAACTGAAATATCTGCATTTATTGCAATTCCGCCTTTTTTTGTAATGTCCTGAATAATTGCACGCCCAATTAAGCCAGAGCCACCTGTAACAATTATAATTTTTTCAGAAAGCATATCAATCTCCTGTTAATCGTTTAAATCCTGTTTGAATTATATCGCCCTTAAGATGCCGTTTTATATTATTTTCTTGAATTGCCAATGACAACTTTTGAAAAGCAGGTAATGAATCAGCAATGAATTTATCAATGATTTCATAATTATACGCATTAGAAGCATACACGCTTGCACCCACCAAATACCCTTTTTCGAGCATCTCCTGGGCATAAAGAGTTTGTGCTGCATTCTTGTCGTCGCAATCAAAACTAATGTGAGTAAGTGGTGGTATGCCAGAGATATGAATTTTAAAATTTGCTTCTTTAGCTATTCTTTCCCATCCGGAATTAATATAATTACCATATTTGATCAAGTTTTCCTGGACACCCATTTTCTCCATTTTCTGAATCGTATGCAAGGCAGCAACAAATCCAATTCGTTCTGTCCACATTGTTGAACTAATAAAACTATTTATTGATGCCATCATTGTTGCCTTTGTGCCAATTATAGCTGAAATGGGATATCCGTTTCCTAAGGCTTTACCAAAAACAGCAATGTCAGGATTTACTCCATAATTCAGATGAATTCCTCCAAGATTCATTCTGAATCCTGACGTTACTTCATCAAAAATGAGAACAGCCCCAATTTTTTCCGCAATTTTTCTCACATTTTCCAAAAAACCAGGTTCCGGCTCAACATCTCTAACAGGCTCCATAATTATTACACCAATCTCATTCGGATATTTATCAACAATAAGTTCAAGTTCCTCAATTTTATTGTAATTAAATGGAACAGCAGATTCTTTTAGATTCCTTGGAACACCCGCAGGTTTTAATCCAGGTAAGAGCTGACCATCTAAATTTGAGGTATCGGCAATATTTGCAGCCAAATACCAGTCGCTCCACCCATGATAACCACAAAATGCGACTTTATCTTTACCTGTGGCTGCCCGACCAATTCTTACTGCAATTGCACAAGCTTCTCCTCCAGTTCGGGCGAAACGAGCCATTTCGGACCAGGGATGAAGTGAAATTAACTTTTCAGCAAGTTCTACTTCTTCATATGAATTAAGACTACTCATAGAACCATTACGAATTGCGTTAATTACAGCGTTGTCGATATCGTCATCTGCATATCCAATTATGCAAGCCCCGACACCCATTTGAGCAAAATCGAAATAATGATTCCCAGCAATGTCCCATACTTCATAACCCTTTGCCCTCTGATAGTAAGCTGGCCAAAAACCTGGCAAAAATCTTTCAGCTTTTTTTGATAACAATTGATTGCCGCTTGGTATAATTGTTTTAGCTTTTTCCCAAAGCTGTTGACCGTTATTGTATTTCATATTCATAATAATTAGTTATTTCCAAATTTCATTTTTTTCGTTTCTTATGATTATATGATGGTCTTTTGGATTTCCAACATATAAGGAATTATCTTTTAAGTTTTTATCAAGTATTAAAGCATTTGCTCCAATTTTACAATTATTCCCAATATTACAATCTCCTAAAACAGAAGCCCCTGGATGCAAGGTAGTATGTTCTCCAATTGTAGGATATATGTTTTTATTAGCACCAACATTACATCTTTGATAAACAATTAAATAATTTGAGTAAGTTGCCCGCCCTAATACAGTACCTAAAGGATGAACAAAAAGAAAGATATCTGGCAGTTCAATTTCATAAAATATATCTATGCCATGTAATGATTTATTCAATAAAAAAAGTTTTTCCAAAAATGTTTTTTTAAAACCTTCATTATATAACGTATTGGATAGAAAGTATAGATACATAGAGTATTGGTCACCATTTAGATGATTGAATATCGAATTTTCTCCATCAGAAAAATATTTATTATCAATTTTTGAAAAACAATACTCCATTCTTTTAAGAGATTTGTTAAAATAAGGAAATATCTGATCTTTGTTATAAGTTTCTCTATCAGGGAATAAATTTTGAACCTGGTTAATTGTATAGTCCAACAAATCCTCTTTTTTTATTGAAAATATCATAGGTTAAAGATTTTGTTTACATCAATAATTTTTTCTTTGATTAAAAATTCTGCCCACAACCAATCAATTGGTTCATCAATTTCTAAAGAACATTCATCTGGCACTAAGTAGGGCATTGTGTTTTCAGTATAAAATGTTTTTGATTCTAAAAATGTTTGCCACTTTGATATATAAAAACCGCCAGATGGAGTTATTTGAGTATTAAAGTTTTGACGGCCAGTTTTTTTAATTTCTTTTAATCTTAAGGCTAAATAATTAAGATATTCAGTATTATCTTGTATAAAAAATGTATTTGGTCTTGTTTCCTTTACAGCTACAATTCCTGTTGCTTCAACATTATTTCTGAGCTTCTCTATTGCATTTAATAGATCTGTGAAATATATGAATGGGGATGTTGGTTCCAATAGACCAATATAATCGTAATTTCTTCCCATTTTATTGGCATATCTCATTGAATGTAAAACAACATCATTAGAGGACGAGGAATCTGCTGCAAGGGAATTTGGTCTTAAGAATGGTACTGTAGCTCCAGATTTTTTTGCAATTAAAGCATATTTTTCAGAATCAGTAGAGACCCAAATATCCTCAGCTGAAGAAATTGATAGAGCACTTTTAATTCTAAAATTAATTAAAGGCTCATTATTTAAAGGCTTAATGTTTTTATTAGGAATTGACTTTGAACCTGATCTGGCTGTTATAAGCCAAAGAATACGAATATTTGATAACATTGCTATTCCTTTATATGTTTTACAATTTCCTGTGCTTTCCGATAATCTTCATGCTTACCAATATCTATCCAATAACCGATAAGAGGGTACCTGATTACTTTATGATGTTTTGCAATAAGCGTATCGATGAAATCAGTGGCATTATAAAACACACCATCAGGAATTAGATCTAATAACTTTTTCTTTATTAAGTATATTCCTGCATTTGCATAATAATTATGGGTAGGTTTCTCCTTTACACCCTTGATATCTCTACCTGACAATTCAAAAATGCCATAGGGTATATTTACAGAATATGGAACCGCTGCTACAGACATATCAGCATTGTTTTCCAAAAATTGAAGATAAAAATCTTCATAATCAATATTTGTGAACAAGTCTGAATTCATCACCAACACAGTGTCATTGACAAATGAATCCACAAACTTAACAGATCCCATCGTCCCAAGGAAATTGGGTTCTCTTACACACTTGATATGAATATTATACCTTTTTTCTTTATAGTGTTCAACCAATTGTTCACCCAAATAATTAACAGTCACACTAATATTCTCCATCCCATAACTGATTAAGGCATCCACATTATAATCAATAATGCATTTATTGCCTAGCTTTAATAAAGGTTTGGGTGTGGTTAATGTCAAGGGACGCAATCTTTCACCTTTTCCACCCGCCATGATAACTGCATCTATGGGGAGCAATGATGAAATCTTATTTAAAGCATATACTTTTTCAATTTTACCATCTTTAGAAAGATATGGAAGTAATTTTATTCCTCTCTCCCTATATTCTTTGATAAGCTTTACTTCTTTTCTATCTTCATCGATGAATCTAAATGAAGTATGCATAATAGCTTTGACATTATCAGCCAGATCTTTCCCTTGAATCAACCCACGACGTACATCTCCATCTGTTAGTGTACCAATCATTCGCTTATTCACATCAACTATTAGTAATGTTAGAATATCGTCAGAATTTCTGTCTAAAGCAATCAAAGCATCTCTCATATCAGATGTATCAGGTAAGATATATCTTTCAAAATTATTCATGTACATATGTCGAATGAATATAATTAGTTATTTAAAATCAATATCAAAAAAATGTTTTATTTGACTGGAACCCATTTTTTCTTTTAAGATTTTAATTATTTTATCTGAGGTGTTTCCATCGCCATATGGATGATCATAGTGACTAAATCTGTCATAATTCAAAGCACCTTTTATAGATTTTATAATTTCTTCCTTAGTTGGTTTACAATTAAAAATAGTCGGACCAATTATTCTTCCTTTTTGGCGATCGCCAATATTTACCGTGGCTGTTTTCAATGCAGGTGCTTCAAGAATTCCACTGGATGAATTGCCAATAACAACATCAGCTATTTTCAATGCAGATAAATAACCCACCTGCCCTAAAGATTTAAAACATTTTGCTTTTTCTGAATTCTTTGAAACATACTCCTCTATTTTCCTTATAATCAGGTCTCCATTCTTGTCAGTGTTCGGATAAGTAAAAATTAACGAGGTATTTTCAAAATCATCGATTGCTGCAATGATATCATCAAAATGTACATATACCAAATCAGCACTTAAAGAAGTTTCCGGATGATAAGTAATCAGAAATACTCTATCTTTAAAAGTAAATCCTAATTTCTTTTCAAGTTCTGATTTGCTCAAATATTTTATTTTTAGAACGCTTTCAATAGCTAATGCACCCACATTAAAAACGAACTCAGGATTTTCTCCCATCTGAATTACTCTGTTTCTGTATTGTTCCGTTGATGTAAAATGTAGATTACTTAATTTTGTGATGGCATGTCTTATTGAATCGTCATATGCACCTTCTGTAACTTCACCACCGTGAATGTGGGCAATTGGAATACCAGCAATAAGTGCAACAGATGCTACAGCCAGCATTTCAGCTCGGTCTCCTAATATTATTACTATATCAGGATTTATTTCCTGAAAAGTTTCGGAAAATGATATTTGAGCTAGTCCCATTGATTTTGAAATGCTAACAGGTGAATCGGAACTTAATATTATTTCAATTTTTTTTATTATTTCAAATCCATTTTCAATTATTTCTTTGTTCGTATTACCAAAAGCAGGAGACAAATGAGATCCTGTTACAATCAATTGTAGATTTAGTTGAGGATCGTTTTTAATCTTTTCTATTAACCAAAATAATTGACCAAAATCGGCCCTGGTACTCGAAACAACGCAAATATTGTTCATCATCTTTCTATCAATTCATCTGTTGCAAAATCACGTATTGCAGTTTTGCCCATAATACTATCCCATTCAAACGGAGATAAACCTGAACCTGGTCTCTTTATTGTAAGGTTTTCTGGGGTAAAATGCTCTCCTTTCTTAATAGGTTTAGAGGCTACTATACTTTTACGGGCAATATGAATATTTTCTGCTTCACTTGCTGTTAAACATTTGATGCCATTACCCAATGATTTTTCTATGTTTCTGATAGAAGTAACCATAGATTTTAGTTCATTTGGTTCAAGCGATGCTTTATGGTCAGGTCCTTCAAGATTCTTGTCTAAAGTAAAATGTTTTTCAATTACTGTTGCTCCCATGGCTACTGCAGCAATTGGTACTTCAATTCCAAGTGTATGATCAGAAAAGCCAACATTTACATTAAAAGCACTTTTTATTGTTTGCATAGCTTTTATGTTTGCATCGGAATATGGGGTTGGATATTGGGTGTTACAGTGCAATATTGTGATTTTTTCTTTTGTGGTTCCTGATTCTGTAAGAATTTTCAAAGCAGATTCAATATCACCCAAAGAACACATGCCGGAAGAAAGGATTATTTTTTGGTTTAATTCTCCGATTTTCCTTAAATAGGGCAAGTTTGTAATTTCTCCCGATGGAATTTTCCAAAAGTCCAGATTAAAAGAATGAAGCAGATCAATACTTTCCAAATCAAAAGCAGTTGATGAAAACTTTATATTATGCTTTTCACAGTGTTTAATTAACTCTTTATGGGCGTCAATATTGAGTTCATACTTTCTAATCATTTCAATTTGACTCTCACTATCTGATTTTAAGTTTTGCTTTTGGTAATTTGCAGTTTTTGCAAGAACTGACACAACTTTTTCCGATTTAAAAGTCTGGAACTTTACATAGTCGGCCTTGGCATCGGCAGCGACTTCAATTAATTGTTTGGCTAGATTGATATCACCATTGTGATTTACTCCGGCTTCAGCAATGATAAGAACAGATTTATTCATTCTTTAAATATTTTTTTATTTTGCTAAAATCAAAATATGATTTTGAACGATTTCCTTTATCCTCTAAAATTATTTGTGAATTTTCGTTACCATATTTCTCAATAATCTGTTTTGCCAAATCAAGGTAAGTTAAATTCTTTTCCCCCAGGATAAACGTTCCTTGAAAATCGTCTTTTAATAATATTGCTTTTATTGTCTCAATCAAATAGTCAATAGAAATAAAAGCACTTGTTCTTTTTCCATTTCCCCAAACACTAATTGCATTTGTTCTATTCAATTCATCCAGCATAACAGCATATATTCTGTCGTTACGCATTCCTTCTCCAATTGTTTGTGCATTCCTTAAATTAACAACTTTTATATCATCACATAAGAATGAAAATAGTTCCTCGCTGCAAAATTTTGAAAGTCCATAAATAGCTTCATAGTTTTTCCCCGGATTTATTTTTGATTCTTCAGTAAAAACACCATCGGAATTTGGATATACACCAATTGTGGAAAAGTTTACGATTTTAGATGGATTAATTCTTTTGGCTAATTTGATGATACTTTCAGTTATTTTCAGGTTATTATACAGCAATTTAATATCTCTATGGTTTTCAGATGTTGCTAAAATTGAAGCACAATGAATAATGACTTCAATTTCAGGAAAATTCAATTCAGTTAATTTTTGATCAATTTCTTCTGGTTTTAATAAATCTAAAATGAAAAATTGAGGACTTTCATGTATTTGAACAATGTCGGTGGCGTAAACATTATGAAATTTACTTAATTCTAATCTAAGAGAATTGCCTATAAATCCTGATGCACCTGTGATTAAAATATTCATATCTATCGATTTGGAGTATAAAACTCATCAAAAAAACGAACAACTTTTCCTGCTTTCAGTTTTGGGCTGGGTGTTTTGATATTTAAAAAGCTTCCGATTATTAATTCAACCTCATTAAATCCAAAAAGCGAGCGAATATAAGTTGTTCCGGAATGACGGGCATTTATTTCAAAAAGTTTCGGAATTCCATTTTTATCCATTCTTAACTGAAAATTACATGCACCAAAAGGTTTTAATTTTTCTGCAATTTCTTTTACATAATCATAAATAATCTGTGGTGTGTTTTTTTCATATTCAGCGATACTGGTATTCCCTTCCTTCAATTTTCTTTTCAAAACAATCGAACCGATGAATTTTTCAAGGTAAACCACCCCACAAGTATATTCTGAATTTTCGTTACCTATCAATTCCTGAACTATTGGATTTTTTATTTTCTTTCCCTTTTCCTTTAGTTCTTGTTCAGAATTTATTTTATACACCCCTCTGCTTCTGAAACCAATTCTGGGTTTAATTATACAAGGGTATTCAATTTCAATGTTTTTTGAATAATCGTAAATAAAAGTTTCAGGGAAATTCAACTTATTTTTTTTCAGAAACTTAAAAGTAAGGTATTTGTCATCAGCAATTTCTATTACTTCTTTTCTGCTAACAACTATTCTACATGAAGTTTTTTGTTCAATCTTTTCTTTAAATATTGCAAAATGAATTAATTCAAAATCAACGCCAATAAATAATATCTGAATTTTATTTTCTGTAATAATGTCAATAATTTTATTTAACCATTCATGAATTAATTCATCTTTTAATAAGTCTGGCAGGATATAGTTTTTATTACACCAAAAAGAACCCACTGTTTCTGTGAAGTAATCCACTCCAATTAGCTCAACTTTATCTTTAAAAATAGAGTTTTTTATGGATTTTATAATTGCCTGGCCTACCAGGCTACCTGTGCCTGTAATTCCAATTACTATGTCTTTAGCACTCATAAACGTTTTTTGTTTTTGTAATAATTGATGCAAATATCAGGATATTTGATTGATTCCATTTTATTTATAACGTAATCAACATCATATACAATTGAACATTCTTTAAATTTTTCTTTTTCAGTGTTCCAAATTATGTAATTGATTTCGTTAATATATGTCCTATTCTGTCCGACACTTCCCGGATTAACGATTTTATAGCCGTCAATATTGGTTATGAATTGCTTATGGGAATGTCCAATAATTATATTCTGGTCTGGTACTATATCTGAATCAGGAAAAATAATCTGATTGTTAATTGTATGTATTAATTTAAATCCCTCGAATTCTAGTTCTTCTACATAAGCTTCAATTTCTTTAATTCGATTAAATTTATCAATACAAAATTTATGAAACGTTTTTGCAATGATGTTGTTCCCAGGATAATTATTTGAAATAAAATTTTGCTCGTGGTTACCAATCAAAAGAATTTTTTTATTCAAATTTTCTAACAAATCCACGCATTCGTTGCTCCATGGTCCATAATTAACAACGTCGCCCAATGAAATATATAAATCAACACCTTTTGTTTTTTTTAAAACAATTTCTAAAGCTGGTAAATTGCCGTGAATATCAGAAAATAAACATACAATCATATATAAATGTTATTTTACACTACTTGGTATATTCACAACTCTGTCTGCAAACCACACCGTGTTCTGCAATCCATCTGTTTCGCAATCCTTAAACATAGGCAGTCTGTTCATCAGTTCCCATATAGGCCGGGTCATGACTGCATGATCGTTTGTATACTCCAGAAATTGATGTTGATCTTTTTTATCGTTCAAAAGGACTGCATTCAACCAGTAATTGGACTTTGAGCCTTCGGGTTCGGTAAAGAATTGAATATTTTCTCTGTCTGAGAAAAACTGTTTGTATTTCTCTGCCGTTTCACGTTTGTTGGCTAAGATATGATCGATCTCTTCCAACTGGGCACATCCCAAGGCTGCGTTGATATTGGGCATTCGGTAATTGTAACCGATATGATCATGTACAAATTCCCAACGGTGTGGAACCTTAGCTTGTGTAGTTAGATGTTTGGCGAATTGACCCAGTGTTTCATCCTGAAACAGCAACATTCCTCCTCCACCGGTTGTAATTGTTTTATTCCCGTTGAAACTGATTACACCAATCTTTCCGAAAGTACCGGTATGTTTACCTTTGTAAAAGCTTCCAAGACTTTCAGCAGCATCTTCAATCAATTCAATGTGATAGCGATTGCAGACTTCTACCAGTTTATCTAGATGAACCGGATGCCCGAAAGTGTGCATCGGCACACAGGCTTTGATTCTTCTGCCGGTTCTTTTATTGTAAGAGCTTTCGCCTTTTTTTTCTGCGTTTTCCATTAACCAGGCTTCCAACGCATCTGGCGATAAACCCATGGTGTCTTTGTCCACATCAATAAATAAAGGGTGTGCACCGATGTAACTAATCGCATTACATGTAGCGATAAAGGTTAAAGCCTGTGTAATGACCTCGTCTTCTCTTTCCACACCGACCAAAAGCATGGCCATATGGAGTGCATTGGTGCCGTTCACACAAACTACCGCTTTTTGTGTGCCGGTGTATTTCACCATCATCTCTTCAAACCGATCGACAAACTTTCCCACACTGGATACGAATGTAGTGTCTATACATTCGTTCAGATATTTCTTTTCATTTCCCCTGAATGTTGGAACATGAAGCGGAACCATTCCTTCGGTTCCGTATAACTCATGAATAAAACTGACTATGTCGTGATACATTTCCTAAATCCCAATTACATTTTTGCATCCAGATATTTTCCCTTTTCGATATAGTCGAAATTGGGAATCATCTCAAAAAACAGTTTGACCAACTGTTCCTTGGTCCAGCTTCTATTTTGTTTAAACGATGTGATTGTATCGGTGAAATGCTGCATCAGCTTCTGGTCATACAAAGCTTCATTTTTTACAATACCCAGATTCTGAAACCTGTCCAGATCAATGACTTCATTCTCGGTGAAGAATTCCTCAAAGTCTTTTTCACCGGTCGTGTCGCTTTGTGTAAAGAGACAAGGCCATTCTCCTTTCTCGGGTAGTGTGTGTGCCAGCTCTCTGGCTTCTTCTTCACTCTTGCACAAGTAGGGTTCGTACCCATTGTGTTTAAGATACCTTACAGCAATATCCGAGAACGTGATCAGATGTAGACTCTCACTTAATTTGGGAAAGAAAATATCCCTGTTTTCCCCGAAGAGGGTGGACATCAGACAAAGTTCGCCCGATTCCTTGGGAATCACGAAATATCGTTTTACGTCGTTGGGTGCCACAATGGGCTGTCGCTTCTGTATCCTCTGGTTGAAGCCGTGCAACAGGGAGCCATCGGAAAAAGCCACGTTGGCGAAACGGGCGGTGGAAATGGTTATCTGTTCACTGTACTTCATCAGGAACATCTCCATAATCCGCTTGGAAGCACCCATCATGTTGGCAGGATTGGCTGCCTTGTCTGTAGAAACGCAGAAATATTTCCTGACACCCTTTTCGATGGACTGACGAATTGTTTTTTCTGTATTGAAGATATTCACATCGATCATCCGCATCATGGTGAAGGGATCTTTTTCACTGCGTACGTGCTTTAATGCGGAGAGGTTCAGTACGTAATCATATTCCCCATCGTTGTTCCAAAAAGCATCGTATTCAGCAGACCCGATATCCAACGCGAATGTTTGAAAATCGCCATCGATATATCCAAACGAACTACGGATATCACGCACCAGCTCAACCATGTTGTTCTCACTGATATCAACCACATGTAGCTTGAGCGGACTGCGTTTGAAAATTTCTTTCGTAACTGCCTGTCCAATTGAACCGGCTCCTCCGATAACAAGAAAACGAGATGACCTTACGACATCTGACAGCTCTTTTTCATGTTCTCGGACATCCTCAATAAAGAGTTCTTTGTCACGTCCGATCAAACTAAGTATGTTCATCTGATAAGACTACGACTGATGCTTTATTTTGCTATATGTCTCTTTCACATAAGGCATCCCCAACGCCCACCCCGCTCCAATAATCAATCCTAAAAAGGTATAGATGATTAACATCCGGGCACGGGAGGGACCTGATTTTTCAACAGGAACGATTACCGGTTCAATGACAGTAAGAATTGGAGTGGTTTCGGTAACAGCGATTTTGGCCTGTTCTTTTTGTTTGGCCAGTTCAGTATAGACGCCCAACAAGAGGGTGTATTCGGACTGGAGTTTTTCTTCCCGGGTGCGGGCCATGGCGGAGGTTAAGTTGACGTTGGCATCACGGAATCGGGCCAATTCTTCCTGTTTGGCTTCAAAGTTCTGCCTTGCTTCTTGGTAACTGCCTTCTAC
>Ga0116163_1001230_pt1 | contig 16132 bp, 15 predicted proteins | sample AD_UKC107_MetaG_FD_89889 | JGI IMG/M metagenome (GOLD analysis project Ga0116163, IMG submission 89889) | Active sludge microbial communities of municipal wastewater-treating anaerobic digesters from Hong Kong - AD_UKC107_MetaG | ecosystem: Engineered > Bioreactor > Anaerobic > Digestate...
AATCACTGCATCGGCCAAGGCATGGGTTAGTGAGGCATATAAAAAGTTCGTTATCCTTGGGCACCAGATTTTTGCCGGCACCGGCTTTATGGTGGAACACGAAATGCCCATGTATTCCAGACGTGCGCGGGCTGCCGAACTGGCATTCGGAGATGCAAATTACTACCGCCAGATAGTTGCAGGCGAGATAGACCTCTAAAGCCCTTTTTCAGCTCGGGGGACCGGCGTCTGCCGGTCTCCCTCATACTAAGGGCCGGGATGATGAAGGAGTGTGAATCGTGAACTTGCAAATTTTGAAAAAATACAAGGACAAGTCAGCGTTTGTGGAAGATGTGAAGAAAAGAGCCTTTGAGATGGAAATGAATTCTCATGGCTGCTCTCAGGTGGTGGTGCAGACTTTTCTTGACGTTTTCGAGCAGGAAGATCGCGCTCTTTTCATGGCAGCAAGCCCATTTGCAGCAGGAATGTCCCTGACCGGGAATAACTGCGGGGGATTGATTGGCGGGTTGATGATTCTCGGAACAGTATTTGGGCGAAAGAGTGTCAAGGAAGGGATGCCTGGAATCCTAGAGGGTATTCGACCCATGCGGAAACTGGTTAAATATTTCAACGGTCTTTATCCATCGATTGACTGCCGGGATATTACCGGGACTGACCTGGCTGATCCTGAAAAGTCAGAGGCCTTTTTTGCAGGAGGAGGTCTGGAAAAGTGTGCCGGAATTTTATCAGATGTAGCTGGGTTCGTTGCTGGAATTCTCTATGACGAATATGAAAACGGCACGGACACGGATGCATGATTATTATTGGGGACAAGGCATCAAGGAACAGTAACGGTGCATAAAGAGATGAAAAAAAGCGGAGGATGTAACATGGAAAATATGAAAGCAGGACCATTGAAGGGAACAGTAATCTTAGATTTTACCTGGGTTTTGGCTGGTCCACATGCAACCAAAACCTTTGCAGATATGGGTGCCACAGTCATTAAGGTTGAACGGTATTGCGACGGAGCCAATGAGCGGTGGCTGCCTCTGAGAATAGAACATGACGGGGTTACACAGAGTTCCTACAGCATCAACGTCAACAGAGGCAAAAAGAGTATCTGCGTAAACTTCAAGAAAGAAGAAGGCATGGACTTGATCAATGAACTCATCAAGAAGAGTGATGTGGTGGTCGAGAATTTTGCACCCGGTGTGATGGACCGGATGTGCCTTGATTATGATTCGGTCAAGAAGATCAAGGAGGACATTATCTATTGTTCCATTTCATGCTTTGGCCACTGGGGGCCATACAGCCACAAACCGGGATATGACATGATTGCCCAGGGTGCAAGCGGATGGTCGGATCAGAGTACACCACCTATCATTGCCCCGGTATCTATCGGAGACATGCTCGCATCCATGCATGCTACCACTGCGATACTGGGAGCATTGATCCATCGGCAGAATACCGGTATCGGGCAGAACATAGATATCTCCATGATGGACTGCCTGTTCTCCATGCATGAAAACACGCTTCCGTGGTATCTGCTCAGTTCTGCAATCGGAGACCCTGTTGATCCGCCTAAGATCGGCACGCATCATCCGGGCTATGCGCCCTATGGTATCTACAGCGGTAAGGATGGCACCATCTCCATAGCCTGCCTTACCGAACCGCGGTGGGTTCCCATGGTGAAGGCAATGGGGCCGGAGTATGAATGGCTGCTCTCCGAACCAAGGGCAAAAGATGTATCGACCCGGTGCACAACCTCTAATGCGCCATTTATCCATGAACAGGTTTCAAAGTGGGTGATGGAACAGGACTCAGTTGCAGAAGCGGAAAGAAAACTCGAAGAGGCCGGAGTGCCCTGTATCCGCTGCAGAAGCATCAAAGAGCTGGCAGACGATGACCCGCATGTAAAGGCACGTGAGATGATGGTCATCCATGACCAGCCGTTTATCGGACCCATGAGACACTATGGCAGCCCGCTGAAGATGAGCGAAACCCCGTGTGGTGTGGCAGGACATGGACCGTTTCTCGGCGAACACAACATCGAAGTGCTCACCACCATAATGGGCTATGGGGAAAATATGATTGCCGAGCTCTACGAGAAGGAAATACTCCACCACGACCCTGCAGTGGATAGACTGCGGCAGGAGGGCTAAGTCCGGGACTCTGTTTGTAAATATACCGAGTGGTTAACCCTCGGTAGTTTGTCAGCTCCATAGAGACTGATGTGAAAAAATAATGCAGCAGGAGAGGAGAAGAGATGACGATATTCAAGTACTGGCACCTTATCAAGCGTAAGATACGCAAAGATGATGTAGCAGACCTCGGGATACCGACCCAGGATCTGATCTGTCGTGAGATAGACGAGGGCAATTATGAGCTTGCTAAAGAACTTGCCTATTATACGGTCTCAGAATCAAAGGGACTGCATGATCTCTATGCTGACTGGACCTATGATCTCTTTGATAAGGTGGCCAAAAAATACGGAGAGATCGCCATGTACGAGCTTCTCCGCGAAACCCAGAGCACATGGATGATGAGACGGACGTGGAAGGGATTATTGAACATGACCCCTCTGGAACGGCTCGAGATCAATGCAGAGGTGTTCCGGGCGCATCGGTGTGGTCCTAGGCAGATGGGCGAACTCGATATTGTCGAGGACAAGGAGAAGTATATCCTTTCCTGCGATCCCTGCGGGAGCGGCGGCAGAATGAGGCGCGGAGATCCGGTGGATCTGACGCCGTCACGACTCGAAAAGCCCTATAATTTCGGCAAGACATCCCAGCCTTATTCGTGGAGTTGGAACCAGGCCGGTGTTCCCTACTACTGCATACACTGTGCGGTAAATGAGATCTTGATGATCGAATGGGGCGGATGGCCGTTGTGGGTTACCGAATATGATCCTGATCCGGATAAACCCTGCAAATGGGTGTTCTACAAAAAACCCGAACTGATCCCGGAAAAGTACTGGAAGCGTCTGGGGTTTGAAAAGCCTGCCGCTTTTTGAAGGATGAAATTCAGGTTCCATTCATAAAAATACGAGGCATTCCAGAAGAATGCCTCGTAGCAACATCATCCAGAGAGGGATCTGAAGGCTACATGGCAGCGGGATAACCCCGGGGAATAAAAGGATTCTCTATGATAGCGGTAGATTTAGGGATTCTCGACTATGGAACGGCACTGTCGCTGCAGAACACGATTCATGACCTACGGGCAGGATCGTATATCGAGGACACCGTCCTGTTTGTGGAACATTCACCTGTCCTCACTATGGGGAAAAGCGGCGGGTATGATGATCTTCTTCTGACAGAAGAGGAACTGAACAGCCAGGGGATATCCCTGTATCATCTCAACAGGGGAGGGAAGATCACCTGTCATTATCCCGGACAACTCGTGGTCTATCCTATCATGGATCTGGAACGGTTCGGAAACAATGTACCCGGTTTTGTCACAAGTCTCGAGGAAGTGATCATCCAGACCATTGCGGATTTTGGGGTTGAAGGAGACAGGATTCCTCAACACCGTGGGGTCTTTGTAGGCCGGGATAAAATCGCTGCGATCGGGATAGAGATCAGGGGCGGGGTTACCATGCACGGCATCTCCCTGAATGTATTCGAAGACACCAGTTTGTACGGTCATTTTGTCCCCTGCGGCATAAAAGATAAAGGGATTGCATTTCTTAAACGATGTTGTCCACGTGCGATATCTCCGAGTATGAACGCGGTTGTGACCTCATTTCTGTACCACTTCTCGGATATCTTTGACGATTCCATACGATTTGTCCTGGACAGGGTCATGTTTGAAAAACTGTTTATCCACCCGGTCGAACAGCCGGAGTTATTGACAGGCAATGCCGGTGCCCTCTGAGAAGGGAGAAGGTTATAGAATGAATATACTCGAGAAACCTCCATGGCTGAGAAAAAGACTCCCCATGGGGGAGGTGACCCGGCAGGTGGAGAAAGACCTCATGGAGAGAAGACTCCATACCATCTGTCAGGAAGGGTGCTGCCCGAATCAGGGAGAGTGTTTCTCGAAGAGGGAGGCGAGCTTTCTTATCATGGGCAGGATCTGTACGAGAAATTGCAGATTCTGTGCAGTTGAGTCAGGAAGACCACAACAACTCGATCCCTATGAACCGCAAAGGCTTGCGGAAGAAGTGAATACCCTGGGCCTGCGCTTTGTTGTTATTACCTCGGTTACCCGTGATGATCTGCCTGATGGCGGTGCGGGTCATTTTGCCCGTGTGATCAAAGAGGTGAGACATCGATGCCCCGACGTGGGAATTGAGGTGTTGATCCCCGATTTCAAGGGGTCTATTCCTTCTCTGGCCATTGTGATCCATGCACAGCCGCAGGTGTTGAACCATAATGTTGAGACCGTGCCGAGGCTGTATCCTCATGTCAGGCCGCAGGCAGACTACTCTCAGTCGGTCAGTATGATCGAAAGGGCAAAATCGATTGATGGGACTATCGTCACGAAATCAGGGATCATGGTCGGTCTGGGTGAGACATATGAAGAGGTGCTGGCAGTTATGGATGACCTGCGGGACGCCGGATGCGACCTCCTCACTCTCGGGCAATACCTGCAACCCAGTGCCGGACATTATCCGGTAAAAGAATATGTGCATCCCGATGTATTCAGGGCATATGATGAGGATGCAAGGAAAAAGGGATTTAAAGGCGTCGTGTCATCGCCGTTTGTACGAAGCTCTTACAAGGCTGGTGAACTCTATGCACAGGTGGTTTCTTAAGTAAGCCTGTAAGCCTTGAGAGTCCTTTATCCAAAAAAAATGCACTTGTCGGAAAGAACCAGATAAGTATACCTGAGATCGGTTCACAGCCGATCTCCTTGCTGTCTGATTCGTTACCAGGTACCGGATCTTTTTGAGAAGAACGTTGTTGTCTCTGACCTCGATATGCTGAAGGATTGCTGCGGATCATCCACCTGAAAAAATAAACCGGGGGAATGATCCCCCGGTCTATTTGTATGGCATGATCCAAGTTTTCTCTAGAAGTTAATCTGCCACTTTGCACCGAAATAGGTGTTTTTGCCCTGAGAAGCCCCGGATGAATTGTCGCCGTAATCCACCACACCGACCTCAGGCACGATAAAGAATCCCTTGTAGATATTATATGTTGCCTGTACGTAATACGTCATGTTGTCGTCTTTCTCATAAGCGCTGTCATCGACTTCACTGGCGACATAGCCAACACCGGCCTCAAGCTGGATTTTATCGCTGGCCTTGTATCCTGCCACGAAGAGACCGCCGATGGTGTCATTGTCAATGAGCTCGCCCCCTGAGTAGACGGCATCGTCTGCAGTAATGTGGAGCAGCCCGAACTGGCCTGCGTTCCTGGCCATATAAGCCCCGGCCTTCACATACGCATCACCGAAATTCAAACCACCGCCCACACCGAAGGTATAGGAGGAAATGGTCTCATCGCTTGCCCCGGGAATATCCTCGATCTTATAGCTCTGGTAGCCCCCAAAGATATCCGCAAAGACGTTATCTTTTTTGAAATGATACTTCAGCTCAATCTTGGGTATTATGACATCAACATCTCCCCCTGACCCGAGAGCGGTTGCAGTCTGCACTTCCACCAGGGCTATCTGAAGGCCTTTTGTGGAGAACATGATCAGCGGGCGGCGGTAGTCCCAGATCTGACCGACACCCAGCATGTCCGTATCCCCGGCGATCCAGCCATAGACCTGGTTGCTGTAGAACATGTCGGCAAGTGGGGTATAGCTCTGACCGATAAGCAGTGTCCCGGCATCGGATCTGTAGGTTGCATAGAGTAACCGTGTGTTAACAGATTCTTTGTTGGCAGATACTGATTCATCAGTGACAGCAAACTCAAAACCGCCCCCTATAGCATCGTCCACCTTAACTTTTGCACCGATTCGTGCATTACCCTGGAGATCCCAGTCAGTCCCGGAATCATCCCCTGCATCCTTATCATTGTCACCATAGAACGTTGACATACGCACGCTGCCGTAAAAATTCCAGTCAGCAGCCATGAGAGGTACAGTAAAGGCTAACAGTACTATTGTTAGCACCCCAGAAAACAGTAACTTCCGCATAATAAACTCCTCCTTTGGTTTTGTTGAAATACTTTGATTCGCCCACATGTACTGAAACCTGTTTTTCACCCCATAATGAATTTTCTGGGGGGAAGCTTTAGCAGGAGCGCTGGTCGACCGCGAAAAGACTCTCCTGATTTTCTTGTGCGTTTACGGATAATTCTTGGGCTGTTTTTTCATAGAATGAATAGTATGTGCCTCCTCTGTCTACACGTGCATTCTTGGTTGCTTGCAGATGTATAGAGCAAGCATTGTACCAATCAGGAAAATGTTAGAATATTGAATAAAAACAGATTGCTGGGTAGATGGTTGGTGGTGGAGTCCCATGGTGTTGTTTTGTTATGGGACAGATGTGTTTGATAATAGTACAACTGCATGATTACATGGTGTGCTCAGTGTTAATAACAAACCTTTATGGAGTATCACAGCACCGCAGCAGCTGTAATCACATCCTGCGGAAATAGGCCATGATAGGAAAAAGAATACTTCAGAAAAATCAGATAAGAGAAGGAAACACCGACTCCAGGAAGATCTCTCGTTGCTGATGCCTGTCTGATAGAGACATTCATCAAACAGGCACCAGCGATAGCGATGGACCGGGAGCTGATCAGCTCTTCACAATAAAAACCGGTATGGTCTTGTCCTGATGAAGGACACCGTATGAGACACTCCCGAAGATCGAGCCTCCCAGCCCTGATCTTCCCTTTGATCCGAGGACGATAAATCCTGCCCCGCTCTCTTCTGCTATTTTTATGATCTCATCCACCGGATGTCCTATTTTCCGTACCTTCACACACTCTATGCCGTTTTCCTTACAGAGAGCTTCGGCAGTATCGAGATACTTCTGTGCCTCTTCCATAATCTTGTCATATACCCGTTTTGCAATCTCGCGTGGCGTTGCCACAACATTTTTAAAGGAGGAAAAATCCACTACATGTATGAGTATTATCTTTGATCTGCAGCGCTTGGCCAGTTCTATGGCATAGTGGGTCGGTTTGCTTGAGTGCTTGGGGTCGTCTACTCCTAAAACAATAGTTGAAAACATAGTGTTCTCCTTTTGTCTGGTATGGTTCTCTCAATCAGCGATTTTCTCCTGTCGTACGTGCGCATCTTTCAGAAAAAAGCAATTTATATACCACCAAAGGGAATATTTTTAAGGAAGCATGTCCCGGCTGATTTTAATAACAGTGTTTCAGCCAGGTGTAGATATAAGAGCCTATAAAAAGGGATAAAGATCGACTTGGTGCGGACTTGTTCAATGATCTTTGTATCACGGGTTGTTCCCGAGACAAGTGGCGCATCGTAGGGGATGGATCTTTCAAACAATCACAAACACACAGTATCTGTCCCATAACAGAACGGCACGTACTATTATGCGACAGATATAGACCTACATGTGTTGTAAGAAATGATGAGGATTGGTGTAAGCAAAAGGAATAACTAATAAATATAGATTGTTGGGATAATTGGTACGCTGTTTGCTCATTGGCTGTAGTCTTGACAGAGCGGTGTGGGGGAACGAATCGATGCAACAAAGATAAACAGGAGGTATTATAATGGGTAGAAAGTGTACAGTTTCACTATTGGTCTTTGTCATGGTTATCGGTTTGTCGTTCAATGTTATGGCGGCAAAGCCAAAGCCGATTGTATGGAAGATGCAGGCATCATATCCACTCGGCACAACGGTCATGATGCACGGTGAAGAATGGCAGAAGTATATTGAACAGATCACCGACGGCAGGCTCAAGGTTGAGATCCTTCCTCCGGGTGCCATGTGTGCGGTGGGGGATATCGTCACTTACCTCGAGCAGGGTGTGTTTGACTGTGCTGTCTCCTACGGCGGGTTCTATACCGGGTTGATTCCTGAAACAGACCTGGAGATCGGTCTGCCCATGGGACACCAGACATGGGACGAATACTGGGATGCCTACTGGAACAGAGGACTTGGCGAAGTTATTCGTGAGGCCTACGCTGAGCATAATATCATTCATTATCCTTGTGCCGCAGGCTGCTACTATCACTTCAATACCAACTTCCCGGTCACGAAGCTTGAAGATCTGAAAGGCAAAAAGATCCGGGCACTCGGTATTTATGGGAAATACGTTCAGGCACTTGGCGGATCGGCAGTCGTCATCCCCGGCGGCGAACTTTATATGGCAATGAAACTCGGGACCATCGATGGGGCAATTTACGATGCCTCCGGTCTCATGGATGTGAAGTTCCATGAAGTTGTAGAGTATTACACCTTTCCAACAGCCGCCCAGATTGCATTGTCTTTCCTGATCAACAAGGATTCTTTCGATAAGCTGCCTGATGATCTCAAACCTCTGGTGAATCTCGGAACCCGGTTCATACTCGAGGATTCCGGTAACCGTTATATAACCGAGACCAAAGAGTCCTTTAATGCTGCACGGAATATGGGATCAGTGCAGGCATGCTGGTTGCCGGAAGAGGAACTGGTAAAGGCAAGAAAGCTGGTGGCACCGTTATGGGATGAGCTTGGTAAAAAGAGCCCGAGGATGGAAAAAGGCGTAACAATTCTCAAGAAGCAGATGAAAGATGTCGGAAGGCCAATGGATTAACTTTTCTCATAGTAATGGGATGAGGGCACGGTGATTGCCCTCATCCACCCCTCACTTAAGTCTAAGAAAACAAGGTATTAATGGAATGGAGAAGAAATCATGAGATGGTATATTCACGCTGTAGATACGCTAAGTGAATGGACGGGGAGAATTCTCTGCTGGCTGATGGTCCCGTTGGTATGCATCACCGCCTTTGAAGTCTTTATGCGCTATGTAATGAAACAGCCCACCATCTGGGCCTGGGATGTGAATATTCAGATCTTCGCTGCGATAACCTTTCTTGGTGGTGGATATGCACTTTTAACAAAAGGGCATGTAACGGTGGATGTGTTTACCATCAAGATGAATAAAAAGAAACGTGCCCTGCTCGAAATCATCACCTCGGTCTTCTTCTTTTTCGGGATGGGAGTGCTGATGATAAAAGGGTGGCAGATGTTCCTCATGTCCTGGAAGGTGAAAGAGAACATGCCTTCTATCTGGGCCCCGCCGTATTATCCCATGAAATTCCTCGTTCCGCTGGGGTGTTTCCTGCTCATACTGCAGGGGATCTCCGAGTTTCTGAAGAACCTGGATACCATCTTGCGTAAAGACAACGAAGAAAAGGGAGCATAATATCATGATTACGGCATTAATCATTGTTGGTTCACTGCTAATCCTTCTCATGACAGGATTGCCCGTAGCATTTGCATTGGTGGGGCTGTCTTCGCTGCTGCTCTTATACTTTCTCGGTCCCAATGCGCTTTTCATGGTTGTGTCCGCTTCCTTTAAGCAAGCCCGCACCGAGGTTTTTATCGCTATTCCGCTCTTTGTATTAATGGCCTCCATCCTGCAATTTTCCGGTATAGCAAAAACCCTGTACACCACTATGCGAATGTGGACGGGCCGGCTCAAAGGCGGTCTGGCGATTGCCACGACCATTATCTCGGCTATCCTGGCCGCATTAAGCGGGATCGGGGCTACGGCCACCGTGGCCATGGGTTTGATCGCCCTGCCGGAGATGCTGGAGAAAAAATACAATAAGAATATGGTGGCAGGTTGCATCACGGCCGGAGGGGCCTTGGGTCCGCTTATCCCGCCGAGCAACCTGATGATCATAGTGGGCGGCTATGCCTCGCTGTCGGTCGGCAAACTCTTTATGGGAGGAGTCGTCCCCGGTATTATCTGTACCTTCTTTTATAGCTTATACATATGGATGCGATGCAAGGCTCATCCTGAAGACGGACCTCCTCTGCCTGAAGAGGAGATTGCAACGACATGGGAGAAAATCAAGGCTATCCCGCCTGTTCTCATGCCTATCATGCTCATCTTCCTGGTACTGGGCGGTATCTATGGCGGTATATTCACCCCGACGGAAGCTGCGGGATTCGGTGCGATCGGGGCAATGATCATAGCTGCCATAAACCGGCAGTTGTCAATCCGGAACCTCTATGAAGGGCTGAAACTCTCCTTCAAGGTGACCAGCATGATCATGTGGCTTGTCATAGGGGGAGGGTGTTATTCGACCCTTATCACCTGTACCGGTACTGCGGGACTGGTAAGCAGCTTTTTGGCCGGCATTCCTTTCGGAGTATACGGAGTCATTATTGTTATGCTCACGATAACGCTCATTATGGGTATGTTCATCGACCCTGTTGCCATAACCATGATATGTGTACCGGTCTTTCTCCCGGTGCTTCATACCCTGGGGATAGATCCGCTCTGGTTCATGCTGATGTTCTCACTGGCAACGGTAATCGGATACATTACCCCGCCCTTCGGGCTGAATATCTTTTACATGAAAGGGGTTGTGCCGGACAATGTCACCCTGTCCGATATTTATAAAGGCGTGATACCTTTCGCGTTAATAAAGATTGCTGTCCTTTTCCTGTGCCTTTTGTTCCCGCCCATATTAACCTGGCTGCCGGGCCTGATTAAATAATGGTGTGGGGAAATGGGTGAACTCGACGGAAGGATCGCCGTAGTTACCGGCGCCGGCGCCGGCATTGGAAAGTCTATCGCATGTGCCCTTGCTTCTGCAGGGGCGCATGTAGTCATCCCTGATATCAACCATGATGCAGCAAGACAGACTGCTCATGAAATAGAGGAACTCGGACAGCGGACTCTTGCACTAGAGATCGATGTCTCCCGCAAGGATCAGGTGGATCTCCTGATTGATATGACCCTGAAGGAATTCGGGAAAGTGGACATCCTCATCAACAATGCCGGCACCTCGCACCCGACTGAGTCGATTCTCGATCTGGATCTGAGCTATGTAGATAAGATCTTCGAACTTGACTACAAAGGACTCTACCTGTGCTGCAGGAGGGTCGGCAAAGAGATGGTAAAGCAGAAATCAGGTTGTATCGTGAACATATCTTCTATTGCCGGGCTCACTCCACTCCCTCTAGTGATGTACGGTCCAATGAAGAGTGCAGTGAATATGCTCACGAGAATCCTCTCAAGGGAGTGGGCCCAATTTAATATCAGGGTAAACGCCATAGCCCCCGGATACGTCCTGACCCCGCTCATACAGGACATGATCGAGAAAGGACAGAGAGATCCCAGAGCGCTGATTGAGATGACCCCCATGAAGACCATGTTGGATCCCAAAGATATCGCTGATGCTGCCATGTACCTTGTCTCTGTCCATGCGCGGCATATCACCGGGATTATTCTCCCCATAGATGGGGGGTGGATGACTGACGGCGGTTGGGCGGCATACAGGAGATAACCTTTACAGGATTTTGCTTGCCCGATGTCGGGATGATGGGGGTACAGGTGGATGACTTAACAGGGTGATCTCCTGCGGGAAGGCTTATGGCAGGGAGAGAAAAACGCCCTTAAGGCATCAGATGAGGGAACTAATGATGATCAAGGATATCAGCGGGCCAATTGATCTAAAGGATATGATTTCCCTGGTCACCGGTGCATCCCGGGGAATCGGCAGGGCGGTGGCAGATGCCCTTGCCCGGGAAGGTGCGCATGTTGCGGTGTGTGATGTGAGTTCATGTACCACAACTGCTGCAGACATTCAGGGCAGGGGGAGGGAGTCCTTTGAAATCAGCTGTGATGTGCGCAAGAAAAGCGATGTCCATGATGCTGTGGATCAGGTCGTCCGGAAATGGGGACGGATAGATATTCTGGTCAGCAATGCAGGCATACTCGGGGTGTACGATAAGGAGTTGGAGGAATATGAGGAAGAGGAATGGGATCAGCTCATCGGGGTAAACCTCAAAGGCACCTTTCTCATGACTCAGGCTGTATGGCCGCATATGAAAAAGCAGGGGCACGGCAAGATTATATGCATGGGGTCCATTGCCGGACGGGTGGGCGGTGTTTTGGCCGGCCCCCACTATTGTGCCTCAAAGGGGGGCATACACGCATTTGTAAAGTGGGCGGCAAAGAACGGGATGAAGTACGGGATATCTGTGAATGGCGTTGCTCCCGGACCGGTGGCCACCCCCATGACGGAAAATGAACCATACAGGGATGAAATGGTTCCCCTGGGCAGATTGGGACAGCCGCAGGATATTGCCGAGGTGGTTGTGTTTCTGGCGTCTCAGGCCTCTAACTTCATTACCGGCAATATCCTGGATGTAAACGGCGGGATTCTCATGGTGTGATGTCTTGTGTGCACAGGCGCTCATGGAATCTCAATACCAGAAGTTCCCGCAAAAGAATGAAAGGACACACCAGCCATGGAAAAAGAGATCGAACGTCTGGAAGATCTGACGCATGAACGATTGGCAGAGCTCATTGTTGTGATGTTCCATCAGATACTTGTGCATCATGGCCTGTACTTTAATGAGGCAGTGCATCAGTTCGGCATGGAAAAGGCCCTGGAGATCATGGATTCTGCCTGGAAGAAGAGTTATCGGGTTCAGACCAGGAGGCTGGCAAAAACCCTCGGGTTTTCTTTTGAGGACGGTATTGTGCAACCGCTGTTGAATATGTCCCGGGATGATCTTCTCGGCCTCGTCAAATCACTGGGAGCCAACTGGCTCGCTTCGGACGGTATCTGGTTCCAGTCTGTGGAGGCCTCCTACAGTATGCTCGATGCCCAGAGGTGTGCCGGGGGGTGTATCGGGCGATTCTGCGCGTTTGAGGCGCATTCCATTAAATCATTCCTGGGGCTAGAAGATCATGCAGGGCTTGACGGCCTGAAAAAGGCATTGCGGTTCCGCCTGTATCATCAGATCAATGTCCAGTCCATCATTGATGAAGATCCAGACAGTGTCGTGTTCCGGATGAATGAATGTATTGTACAGTCCACGAGGAAAGACAAGGGACTGGACGACTACCCCTGCAAGTCCACAGGCATGGTGGAGTACCGATCGTTCGCACAGGCCATCGATGAGAGGATCATTGTTGAATGTCTTGGATGTCCCCCTGATCACCATCCCGATGACTGGTATTGTTCATGGCGGTTCACCCTGAAAGAAGATAGCGATACCTGAAACCGTCTTCACATTCGCTTTCCTCCTTCCCGCTTCGTCTGTGGCTTCTCTCTTCGTCTTTGACTACGCAGGACAAGCCTCCGGACAGGAAGGTACAAAGTGCAGGAGCGCCTTTCAGTTGCGTTCAGTTTTGTTTACGAGCCGGTGGCTTCCCTCCTTTGTCAACAAACCTGACTACGGAGGGGAGGCGAAATCTGGATTCTGACTTCTGAATTCTTTTCAACCCCGTGGTTTGTCGAAGATCAGGCTGGTTTTTTAGGGCGCTGTTGCCGGTTTTTTCGTTCCTTGGAACCGTGAAAGGACCATGGCTAAATACACTTGACAGATGCTTTGCAAAACTATATTTTATCAAAAAGTATAGTACTGAAAACTAGTTGTGATTAAAATATTATGAGAATGGACGGATGCGGGCGAACGTGGCCTCTACGATCTATTACCCCTTTCTTTGTTTTGCGGTCTTTATTCTGTCAGTGCGCACATCTGCCGCATGCAGACAAATCATTTCGTAACTGATCAGGGCGCCTCAAACAGAGTTGAGCTGTTTTTTAAGAACAGGGTAATATGATCGGGTCGTGTTTGACAGGTGCATTTTCGCCACAGGCTTGATGCGGGTGAAGGTATATGTGTGATGGTAGTGGGCATGTCATGATCGTATGTGGGATATGGGCATAACGGCCCGTTTGGAGGAGGATAATGATTGATGAGAAGTATAAGGATGCACCTGCCCTGATAGCAGAGGCAGTGCATGTCATTCATGAAACAGGTCTGGAAATCGTGGGGCTGAGAGACAGGTATGCAAAGCTGGTCATGCCCCTCAAACCCAACCTCAACCATATCGGCATCATGTACGCAGGTTCGCTCTTTATCCTGGCCGAGTGTTCGGGAGGGATTCTCTGGTATGTCTCATTCGACATCAAAAGGTTCTATCCCATTGTTAAAGAAATATCAGTCAAGTACAAGCGCCCTGCAACCACGGATGTGACCCTTGAGGTCCAGTTGAGCGAGGAAGAGGCCAGGGCGATGCAGGAAGAGACGGACAGAGTGGGGAAAAAGGACTGGGTCATGGACCTGGAACTCAAGGACACAGAAGGACAGGTGTGCTGTGTTGTTCACGGCACCTGGCAACTCAGGAAATACCCTGAATAAAATCAATAAAATAGATAAAGGAGTGGCATCATGGCAAATCAGATTCTAGACGAGAGAGACCAACAGTTTATTCTCTATGAGATGCTCGAGGCCGAGAAGCTCTGCGAGCATGAAAAGTATGCTGACTTTTCCAAGGATATGTTCGACATGATCCTGACCGAGGCGCAGAAGTTCGCGACCGAGGAGATCCTGCCGACCCTGGCAGAGAGCGACAAGCAGGGGTGCCGGCTGGAAAACGGCCAGGTATATGTGCCGGAATGTTTCCACAAGCCCTACAAGCTCTTCTGCGAAGGGGGCTGGATCGGAATGTCTGTTCCCCCTGAAGAAGGCGGACAGGGTCTTCCCCAGACAGTGACAACAGCGGCAGTGGACTGGTTCTACCACAACTTCGCCTTTGTGGCATATCCGTTTGCAACCGAGGGAGCAGCGCACCTCATCCTGACCTATGGCACCGAGGAACAGAAGAGAAAGTACATGGACAATATGCTGCAGGGCATCTGGGGCGGTACCATGGCACTGACCGAGCCCAATGCGGGATCGGACCTCGGGAATATGACCACCAAGGCCATCCGTCAGCCCGACGGAACCTTCAAGCTTCAGGGCACCAAGATATTCATCACCGGCGGCGATCACGACCTGGCGGAAAACATCATTCATCCCGTTCTCGCCCGTATCGAGGGGGATCCTGCAGGCACCAAGGGCATCTCCATTTTCATATGTCCAAAGTATCTGGTGAACGGCGACGGTACCCTGGGAAAGCGCAACGATTACGAAATAGCCAACATCGAGGAGAAAATGGGCATTCACGGCAGCGCAACCTGCCTGATCAACTTCGGGGACAACAATGACTGCTACGCCGAACTGCTCGGTGAAGAACGCCAGGGCATGAAGATCATGTTCCAGATGATGAACGAGGCGCGTCTTGCCGTCGGTATGCAGGGACTCTGCAGTGGTTCCATCGCATATCTGCATGCGCTGCAGTATGCCAAAGACCGGCTCCAGGGCTCATCCCTGATGGAGTTCAAGAACCCGGAGGCCCCGAGAGTGCCCATTATCCAGCATCCGGATGTCAGAAGGATGCTCTTGTGGATGAAGTCTTCCGTGGACAGCATGCGGGCACTCATCTACTTCACCGCCTACTGTTTCGACATGGAACACCTTGCTGCGGATGAGGCCGAAAAGGAAAAGTGGATTGGCTTTGCAGAGATTCTCACCCCCATCGTCAAGGCATACAGCTCTGATATCGGGTTCAGAGTAACCGAACAGGCCATGCAGATCTATGGCGGGTACGGGTTCTGCAGCGAATACCCGGTGGAGCAGTTCATGCGCGACGAAAAGATTGCATCCATCTACGAGGGGGCAAACGGTATCCAGGCCCTCGATCTGATCGGCAGAAAGCTCGGTATGAAGAAGGGCACCTACTTCATGGGGCTGCTCGGCGAGATGAACAACACTATCGCCAGGTATAAAGATTTGAATGGTATGGCAGATATAGCCGGTGACGTACAGAATGCAGTGAACAAGCTTGCCGAGATGGGGCTGTACTTTGCCACATGCGGCAAGGAAGGGAAGTTCCTCATCCCCATCAATAACGCCTATCCGTTCCTCATGATGATGGGCAAGGTTGTATCCGCATGGTTCCTTCTCTGGCAGGCCGGGGTTGCCCAGGGCAAGCTCGATGCTCTGGCACAGGGAGCGGGAATCGATCCCGCCGACAAGGCTGCGCTTGCCGGACTTATAAAGGACAACAAAAACGCCGCATTCTACTCAGGCAAGATCTTCAGCGCACGGTATTTTGTCAAGAACGTGCTGCCCGAGATCGATGCTGCAGTTATCGCCATAAAGAACGAGGATATGTCCATCCTCGAGATCGCGGAAGAGAGTTTCGCATCATAATGAACC
>Ga0116163_1001232_pt1 | contig 16121 bp, 12 predicted proteins | sample AD_UKC107_MetaG_FD_89889 | JGI IMG/M metagenome (GOLD analysis project Ga0116163, IMG submission 89889) | Active sludge microbial communities of municipal wastewater-treating anaerobic digesters from Hong Kong - AD_UKC107_MetaG | ecosystem: Engineered > Bioreactor > Anaerobic > Digestate...
ATCTATTTTGAAAAGATGGTGGAAACTATCGATGACTGAAGGATTAAAGGCTATAAAATTTGATAATGATTTGCCTGAATTTGAAATGGTTTACTGGTCTGACATTCTTCATAAAAAACCTCTTGACCCAAATGAAAAAGACCCTGGCAGTCCTTTATACATTGATGAAAAATACCTTGAAGCTTCCGGAAATTTCGTAGTTGAAGACCACAGTACACGCAAAAAAATAGTTGATTATCTGGGAAGACAAATGAACAGGATATTCCTCAATGAGGATCTCTCCCTTAATTATTCATTTGTCTACGATACTATAATGAGAAGATATTTCTCAGATCTTGAACAATACTATTTTGGAAATAAAACAGATCATGATGTCCATTATATAAGAGATTTAATCAGAAACCGCTTATCCGAAAAGATAAGAAAACATGAAAAAGATAATATAATGTTGATCGGACACTCAATGGGTTCAATAATTGCTTTTGATGTTCTTACATTCCTGGTGCCGGATATTAAAATAAATACTTTTATAACAATGGGATCTCCCCTTGGCTTACCTTTCATTCTGGGCAAAATAGCTGCAGAGGAAAAAGAAAAAGGCATTAATACTCCAATGCTTCAAGCACCTCCAGGAGTAACCAATAAATGGTTTAATTTTTCAGATATTCTTGATAAGGTTGCTTTCAATTATAAAATTGAAGATTATTATTCCTATAACTCTTATGGCGTAAAGCCTGTTGATTTTCTGGTTGTGAATAATTATAGAATAAACGGCATCCCTAATCCCCACAAATCATTCGGATATCTGCGCACACCTGAATTCTCAAAAATTCTGAGTCAGTTTATACAGGAGGGAAAAGAAGCAAAAAGACCAAAGCTAATTAAGAACTTACTGGATCCTGTAAAAAAACTGTTAAGCCGCTAAAACCCTGATCTGCAAAACAGTTAAAAGCGCTGATTATCTTAACCGATAATGATTATAAGAAAAAACTATGTAGCAGACGACTCTGATTGCTCATATCATAGGCAATGTTTTCTGAGACAAAATAAAAGCTAAGCTTCAAATATTCATATTCTTCCGTATAATGAATGATTATCTGCAGAAATTTATTATTTTTAAATAATCTGAGCAGCTAAGCTACTAACAATGGGGAACCTGATTGTAATTATCACCCTGGCCTGTTTCATGTCCTCCGCTATTAACACAACTTATATCTTTCAGTATGAGGATATTGACACTGCTTTAATTAACAATAGTACCCGGCAGGCTTATACTACTGCCAGGCAAAATCCTGATCTGGCCATTAGCGAGGCCCATAGAGTCCTTTCGGCATCGAGGGCCGCCGGATACAAAAAGGGCATTGCCGATGCCAGTCTGGCACTTGGGATGGCTTATTTCACAAAATACAACCCCGGTGACAGTTCGTCGTACTATAATTTTCTGGCACTTGATTTATATGAGGAACTGGGAGATATTACCGGTCAGGCCAGGGCATATTACTGTCTTGCATACGTTTACAGTGTTAAAGGTGACCTGGTTGAGTCTGAACACTACAGCAGACTCAGCCTCAACAGTTTTGAAAAGGCCGGAGACAAGAGAGGGATGGTCAATTCCCTGAGTGCACTCACTTATTTGTTCAGACAAAAAAATGATTTTAACGGTGCAATAGAGATGACTAACATGGCTATCGACATAGCCCGTTCCATAAATGATACTATCCCGTTAGCTGATGCTCTTAATACCCTGGGTAATATATATAAGGATATGTTGCTCTTTAATGAAGCCATTGACTCATATTTTGAAGCACTTAATTTATGGGAGTTGAAAAGAGACACAAACGGAATGGCCATTGCCTATGGGTCGATAGGACTGATGTATTACTATCAGGAAGATTATGATATGGCTCTCACATTCAATTTCAAGAAAGTTCCAGTATGTGAACGTTCGGGAGATCATTTTGAATTAAGCAAGTGTCTTAATAACATTGCCCAGATATATGCAGCAAAAAATCAGCCCGACAGCTCTATTCACTATCTTAAAAGAAGCCTGGATCTTAACGAAAAAATGAACTATCCCTCGGGCGTCGCTGCTACTTCACAGATCATTGCATCAACTTTTCTTATGAAAGATGAAAGCGATTCTGCATCTGTTTATATTGAAAGAGCTGTTGCTATAGCTGAAAGGTTAAATGACTCTGAATTACCGTCTTACCTCATTACACTTGGGCAGATACAAAAGAGAAAGAAGGATTATAACAGTGCTCTGAAGAACGCCAGAAGAGCCTATTCTGAAGCCGGTAAACAAAATAAATCTATTGTCATTGCTTCGGCTGCAGCCCTGTTGAGTGACCTGTACAATGAAACAGGCAATAAAGCTCTTGCTTATGATTATCTAAAAGAATATTACACTATTAATGACAGTATAAGCAATAACGAATTTCTGAAAAAAGTAACACGACTGGAAATTGAAAATGAGTATAACAGAAGACAGGAAGAAGCTGATTTTGAACACAGACAGGAACTTCTCATACGTGAAAACAGGATCACACAACAAAACCTTTATCTGAAAGGACTTATTCTTCTGTTAGTGTTACTGGCCGTTATTACTCTCTTTTATATACATAACACCCGCCTGAGAGCAAAATATGAACGTATTGATCTGGAGCAAAGACTACTAAGGGCACAGATGAATCCTCATTTCATTTTCAACTCCCTTTGCGCAGTACAGGAACTCATCCTGTCCGGACACCCTGAAAAAGCAAATGTTTTTCTGGTCAAAATTGCCAGCCTTATGCGCAATATCCTTGAGAATTCAAGAGAAGAGTTCATACCTCTTGAAAAAGAATTGGAGACCATAAGATTATATCTCGACATACAACAGCTCAGATTCGAATCAGAATTCGGATACAATATTACATTTGAAAATAATATTGATCCTGAGAATATTTCCGTTCCTCCGATGCTTGCACAACCATGTCTCGAAAACTCTGTTGAACACGGTCTTCTTCCTTTGAAAAACGGGAAAGGCCATATAGATATATCCTATAGTATTCATAATAACCTCCTGAGACTGGAAGTGACAGATAATGGAGCAGGAAGAAAAATCACCAGAAAAAACACTTCAAAAGGGATGGTTAAAAAGTCTCTCTCTACTACCTTAATACAGGAAAGGCTGGCTTTTTTCAGGAAGAAACTTAAAATAAAGGAAATAAATTACGACATTACAGACCTTTATGACAATACAACTCCCTCAGGTACAAGGGTGACGGTAGTAATGCCTTACAGAAAAATATTTAACTGAAGATTACCTGGAAATGATAAAAGCAGTAATCGTTGACGATGAATTATCTATTCGCAATTCTATCAGAAATATTTTAAACCTGAAATATTCCGATATCGATCTTGCTGCTTCGGCAGGATCTGTTAAAGAAGGTGTTGAATCGATCATCCGATATAAACCGGACCTGGTGTTCCTGGATATTGAAATGCCTGATGGTACCGGATTTGATCTTATTGACAGACTGACCCCAATAGATTTTAAAACCATATTTATTACGGCACACCAGGAATATGCTTTGGATGCAATAAAAGTAAGTGCTCTTGATTTTATTCTTAAACCCTTCACCTCTGAAGATCTTTGTGCTGCCATTGATAAAGCAGCCGGGATTCTGAATATTGAAGAAGAACAGCTTAAGTTGAAAGCTCTTCTGGAAAATATAAAGAACAGAAAAAGCCTCAGGAGAATAGTGCTTAACACAGCAGATAATTTACATATTATTGAATTAAAAAACATTGTAAGAGCTGAAGCTGACAGTAATTACACCCGGTTCATACTTACTGATGGCAACACAATAATGGTTTCACGTACCATCAAGGAATTCGACGGGCTTCTTTCGAACTCCGGTATGATAAGAGTACATCAGTCGCATCTTGTAAATATTTCCCATGTTGACAGATTTGTCAAGCGCGACGGTGGATATCTTGTTCTTAAGGATAATTCAAAAATACCTGTTTCACAAAATATGAGGAAACAGGTCATACAGGAAATCAGTAACTCCCTGTATTTATAAAAATCCGTGATACTATAATTTTCCTGCCATTTACTAATTTTTTGCTGGCGGATACTAATCCGTTCTGTGACATAATTATTACAAGCCGTAATTTTATTAGAAAAATAACAGAACCATGAAAACAGCAACAGTTATTACAGTCATTCTTTCTTTTCTATTATTTTCAACTATATCTGCTGACTGTCAGGTCAGGATAAACCTGAAAGAAAGAATTAACAGGGAAGCCAACAGGCGTGCCAACGATAAGACAGACAAAGCTGTCAGAAAAGGATTTGATGAGCTGGAAAAAGGCATCAAATGCATCTTCACAAAAGAAGACAGCACAGCTGCCGCTCAACAACAGGGAGCTGACCCTGGTGCCGGACAGAACCAGTCCGGGACTGCAGGCAATGCTGCCGGAACCACCGGGGGGAAAACCACAGCCGAGGCTCTTACGCTAAACTGGGCTAAATATGATTTTGTCCCGGGCGACAATGTTATCTTTGAAGATAATCTGGCAGGCGAGGAAAACGGAGAGTTTCCTTCACGATGGGACCTGCATGACGGGAATATTGAGGTAGCTGCCCTTGACGGTGAAAATATCATTATGTTCAGGGAGTATGGCTCCACAATAATCCCTTACATGAAAGAGCCTCAGTCAGATTATCTTCCTGATATCTTTACAGTAGAGTTCGATACCTGGATCCCTCATGACGCTATTTCGGTTTATCTCTATGACATGAAGAATCAGAGTTCTCCTAAAGGGAGAACCTATCTCGATGTGTGGGGTGACGGAATGGAGTTTAGTCCTGCCTCAAGTAAACTACCCGGAGGAGAGAAAGTGAACAATCAATGGGCTCATGTGGCTGTCGCCTATACGAAAGGGCAGTTGAAAGCCTATCTCAATGAGACAAGGTTGATAAACATACCCCATCTCAGTTTTAATCCCACCGGCATATCAATTCGTGCATTACATTCTAGTGATAAAAGCCATTATTACATAAAGAACATTAGAATAGCCGAAGGTGGAGTAAAATACTATGACCGTTTTATGCAGGACGGCAAGATCATTGCCAACGGCATCCGTTTTGATGTGAACAAGGCTACACTTAAACCTGAGTCTATGGGCGTAATCAACGAGATTGCAAGCCTGATGAAAGAGCATCCGGATATCAGCTTTAGCGTAGAGGGACATACTGACAGTGACGGCGATGCTGATATGAACCAGACACTTTCTGAGGACAGAGCTGAAACTGTCAAAAATCAACTCATATCTATGGGTATATCCGCAGACCGGTTATCCTCCAAAGGATTTGGCGAATCAATGCCGATCAACACTAACAATAGCCCTGAAGGCAAAGCAGAAAACCGCAGGGTGGAATTCGTGAAAAAGTGAGCCAGAATATAGCTTGCTTGAGGCTCTGCCTGGCGCCGGGCGAAAGTGCGAAGCAAATTCGCAAAATCAAATTAATGTAAAAAAGAAACAAGCATTAAAAATAAACTTATGAAGAAACTATTTATTCTCTTTGCAATCTGCCTGCTTTCATTACCTGTAACAGCTCAGTTCAAAGGTAAAATGCACTTTGCCAGTACGGGGCAGGAACGTGTCTTCACCTTATATTCAGCTGATGCCGGTTATCGTTACGAATTTAACGAAAACGGACAGAAAGGTGTGATAATAGTCAAACAGGGCTCTCCGGAGATTGTGATACTCATGCCGCAACAAAAAATGGCAATGAAAGGTCCCTCCAGTAATCCCATGAGCATGGGTAACGATCCTGTAGCTTCATATCAGCATTTCCTGGACCAGGGAACTCTGAAAGTTGAAGGGGAGGAAACTATAAATGGCATTAAATGTACCCGGTCAGGACTCTGGAATAAAGAAAATCCCAACCAGAAAATGTTTACTGTCTGGACTTCCGAAAAATACACCTTCCCGATGAAACTCGTCAACTATATTGACGGATCACCCGATGGCTCAACAATGGAACTGACAGATCTTGAGACATGGAAACCAGATACTGATAGTTTTGAAATACCTGACGGGTATCAGGTAATGGATATGCCGAAAATTATGCCTTAACCTTCAAATATATGAAACAATGAAAATATATCTGCCGATCTTGCTAAGTCTGTTCCTGTTTTTCGGTCCTAAGGAAATAAAACAACCAGAGAACACGATATCCATCAACGAAAAACCTGCATATACAATACTTGAAAATATATTAAATTCAGAGCACTTCCTTGCCGGACTAGTTTCTTTCCAAAGTGATTATATTAAATGCCACCTGACCATAGATCACCAGTTTAACTACAGCAATCCGATGGTTAATTATAAAATATCCGTAACGGGCAGAATTCCTGTTAAATATGAGGAGAATTTTGCTGTAAAGGTTAGATTATATGGCAAGGAGTATATTGATTTAGCATCTACACTGACAGGAAGCGGGAATCTTAAAGTCTCAGGAAGAGGTAATATCAGTGCAGGATCTTTTCAGGTCAATAAGATCAATTATGATTCCCAAATAAGTGTTAACCTCCAGGGAAAGACACGTTATCTGGAACAGAAAGATGGCAGTGTAATACCTGTAATGAACCTTGCTCTGAAAGAAACCTGGAACGGAGATCTTAACTGGGATATTGAAACTTCAGACCCTGAAAATGATGACGTCAGATATGATATGCTCAAAAATATTGTTCCTACAAAGATCCCTGACTCACCACATACCGGAAAAACCCTGGAATATATATCAGGCTATTTATATGAAGATCAAACCTTCCAGACGGTGTCCTCAGTTCCCGGGATGGGTACATTCCGGTGGCGTTATACGATAAGTTATGCTTATGTTAAGTCTTATATCGATCGTCCGGTAGAGGATCCAAGGGATCCGGAAAACCCAACAGAAAGAACATCTCATTTAGTTAAGGTTGAAGATAATCCGATAATTACAGTGAATCCGAAAGATCAGTCACGTTTTGACGATAACCGGCCTAAACCGGAAGATTACGTAAAAACTTATGAACCCAGGCTGGGGCCTCCCCTTGAAAGCATTGAATGGGAGATAATTGATCTGGACAAACTATAATCAGGAATCAGTGAGAAATCAATTGTGATACGGTTTAAATACGTTATACCAAACAATTTAAAAATTATGAAAAAGTTAGCAATATTTACATCTCTGTTGATTATAAGTTGCATGAATATCACCATGAGACCATCAAGTGATACTCCAAAAATGAGTTACACAGAAAATTTCTCTGATGGTGGCATTCATGAAGTTAGCCAGCCAGATTGCACTGATAACACCTCACCTGTAGCCGGAGTATGGAATGGAACTATTAAAATCGAGTATACAAACCAGTTTGACTGTACCTATAACGATGGGACAGTTCATGAGACTGAAAACCGTGAACAAAATATAAGCCTCAATCTGAAAGTTGAAGAAATTGATTTCGGTAAAGGAATGGTTGCAAGAATATCAGGTATAACAGCCAATGGGAATATAGATGTCAAATACTCTTTAAGACAAGAAGAAACACGAAAAGAATACCATAAACTCAAAACTATAAATTGTGACGACTCTTTCTCTGTTACAGAAGATTGCCTGGGCGGACTGATCATACAAAAAAAAATCGGAAATGATCCTAAAGCAATTCAGGAGAAGATGCAGAAACTTATTCTGGAAGGCGATCTGAATAAAATAGTACAGGAAGTTGAATCAATGAATAAACAGGACCAGGGTGGCGGTCTGGAGATTGAAGTACTTATTCAACTGTTGGCTCCGGGGTCAAGTGATGTAACAATCAGGGAATTCATCAGTTCAGATCAGGAAAAAAGAGATAACACCTGGTCTGAAAAGATGACTATCGCACTTCCATTGCAGGTACATCTGAAAGGTAATATGAGTACAGGCAAAGACGGATCAGGAACCATTGTTGCATCTTTTGCCGGAAAAGAAGACTCACCCAACGGAAAACCATCATCCTTCGGATGCCCACCTGTTATAAATCTTCAAAACTGCACTTTAACACTTAGCAAATAATTAAACCTATAATCCGATGAAACCTAAGACATTCAACAATAGTATTACAACAATGCTTGCAATACTGACCTTTTTCTTTATATCAACACCTCTTTCTGCCCAGGAAGACTTTGGGCAGGATCCTCTCTACAGTGCCACCATACAGGCAGATATTGAAGGAATAAAAAAGGCACTGGCTGAAGGTGCCGATATCAACAGGCAGAGCGAAAACGGGTATACGGCGCTGATGTGGGCCTCCACATACAGCAACAGGTCTCCCTATGATGAGGTGGCCGAATTCCTTATCAATGCCGGTGCAGATGTCAATATATCTGCCAAAGATGGAACTACGGCAATTCTTGACGCAGCAGAAAGCTCTGAAAAAATTACCAGGCTACTTCTGGATAAAGGGGCTGATATAAATGCACGGCGAGATGACGGAAGAGGAATATTTACCAGTGTCATTTTCGGCATCCTTATGGGAGTTGTCGATATGGAATTTGCAGAATTCATTCTTTCAAAAGGGGGCGATGTAAATGAAGCAGCCACTTCGGGAGATGTACAAGGATGGACACCTATCCACTATGCTGTCAGCAATGGTAACGAAGAGCTGGTAACCTTTCTTATTAAAAACGGGGCGGATGTGAATGCAAAAACAGCTGATGGGAAGACAGCCCTTTCCCTTGCCCAATCAAATGAGTATGAGGGCATTATTAAAATACTGAAAGCCGGAGGTGCTAATTAAAATGCTCCCGGGATAATAGATATACAATATTTAATTTATTAACCTAAAACTATTTATATGAGAATCGGGACTACGAGTACCAGGAAACCCGGCAAGGCCAATCCCATTGTCCTGGGATTATTGTTTATCCTGATCGGAGGTTTTGTCTTCTTCATGTGGGGTCTTCCCCCTCTTAAATATTCATGTGCTTCCAGGGCATGGCCCTCGGTACCCGGCGAAATAACCCGCTCTGAATTGGAAACTTACAGAAAGGACGGGAAAACACAATACCTTCCGGATATAGTATACAAATACAATGTTGATGGCAAGGATTATTCTTCCTCAAAAGTAACTGTCGGAGATCCTCCTTTTACTGGCAGCATCTCTCCGGCAAAACGTATTCAGTCCGAATATCCTGTAAGAAAAAGCGTTGATGTTTACTATGATCCTGAAGTACCTTCTTCATCTGCACTAAGACCGGGCATACAGAAAAACGATATACTGCTGGCCCTTATCCTGGGGATATTTCCCTTAATGGGAATTCTGATCCTTTTTAGCGGAATAAAAGCAAAAACAAAGAAATCCACTACAGAAAATACAGGGAACTCTCAAAATCAATAATATTATCTCTCTAATCAACAATAAAATAATAATGAAAACGACTATAATTTTAATTTATCAAATATCTCACATAATAACATGATTTAAAGTGTATAATTAAGAAACAAAACGATAAAATATTAAAGAATCTATTTTTCTGCATTTGTGTTAAATAATAAACTCCAAACCAATGAAACTAACAAAACTAATAAAGCTATTTTTCTTTTTATTTCTTACAATTACAATGGTCGTCAGTTGCGAAAAGTCTGATCCGGAGGAAGAGGACCCTCAACAGGAGGAAGACAATAATACCTTTACCGATAACAGGGATAGTAAACAGTATAAGTGGATCAAAATAGGAACGCAGACATGGATGGCTGAAAACCTTGCATACCTGCCATCGGTTAATCAACCATCCGATGAATCAGGTACTGATCCCCGTTACTATGTTGAGGCTTATGACGGAACCAGCGTTAATGATGCAAAAGCCACTGATAATTATGAAGATTATGGCGTTCTGTACAACTGGCCGGCTGCATCAGCAGCCTGTCCGACAGGCTGGCATCTGCCTACAGATGATGACTGGAAGACACTGGAAATGAATCTGGGCATGAGCCAGGAAGAAGCTGATAAAATAGGGTACAGAGGTACTGATGAAGGAAGCCAGCTGGCAGGAAATTCTTCATTATGGGATCCCGGCACACTGAAAAATAACACGGCTTTTGGCTCAAGCGGTTTTGAAGCCCTGCCCGGTGGATTCTTATACATGGGATCATTCAGCGGTACCGGACGTTACGGCAAATGGTGGAGTAACAGTATCTCATCCACCAGAGCCCTGGACCGGTCTCTGTATTACATCGGCCCACAAATAGGCCGGGGAGATGCAAGCCTGAAAGAATACGGATATTCTGTACGTTGTATCAAAAATTAGACAGGGAATAAGAGTTTTTCCTCTTTCACTCAATAAAACATACAGGAAAAAACAAAATATCAAAGAAATTTTACAAGATACCGTTAGTCTCGTCTATATCAATTTTGATCATACTGTCCGTCACAGCAAATCTTTATTCGCAGGACCAGGATACTATCAGTAAGGTTCTGCTTCAGGAACTACAATAAGTTATTCAATACCACAGCAAGGATTCGTTTCAATCAGGATCTACAGTCCATCGGGTAAACTGATTAAAACCCTTGTAAATGAAATTCAGCCTCCAGGACAATACGAGATAATTTTCATTCCTCATAATATGCCGGCAGGAATTTATTTTTATACACTGCAGAACAACAACATAATATTAACCAATAAGATGATCCTTATCAGATAAAATCCCATTAAACCGGAACTGAAAGATATTAGAACCATTTGATCCTGTTGCCTGACAGGTATTAAAACCATTTATCCTGTTTTTCTTTCCCTGATTGTCATATTTTCCTTCATACTAAAAGTAATTAAAAGACCGCTACTGGTATCCTGAATATGACTTTTGCCAAAGTATTAGTATCTTTATGGTCATGGCCGACCTGATAACCGCGTAATTATTTGCGGACGAATTATTGAACATACTGTAGGCTGAAGAGTTATTATCTTTAACAAACAGTAATTATAAAATAATTTCATAAAGTTTTTATCTAACTATAAATCTTACCTGACATGAAATCACAGATCAAATCTATTCTTATACCGACAGACTTCTCAGAGTCGTCAGACAATGCTCTTAATGTGGGCATCTCAATAGCTGAAAGACATAAAGCTGAGATCATTTTGCTTCATGTAATAGACAGGTTTGCCTACCTGCAGCCTGCGGAAGTTTTTCTTCCGGATGTCAGACCTCTGCCTGACATAAATTATATGATAGAAAACAGGATAGAAGAATTCGCGGAAAACATCAAGAATAAAACAGGTCTTGAGGTAAAAGGGAAAGTACGCAGCGGTCAGCCCTTTGAACAAATATGCCGTCTGGCTTTTGAGGAAGAAGTGAGCATGATAGTTATTGCTTCACACGGATCTGGTGGACTCAGAGGATTGTTTATGGGTTCAGAGGCTTACAGAGTAGTGAAAAATGCTACTTGCCCTGTTCTTACAATTCCCGGAAAGTGGAAAGACAAAGAATTTAACAAAGTCCTTTTCCCTGTAAGACTTATTCCGGGTGCTCTCGAAAAATACATTTATTCCCGCCCGGTAATTGAAAAGAATAATTCTGAACTGTACCTTCTTGGGCTTACAGACACAAAAGATGCAGAAAATAAGGAGGAACTGGACCAACTTGTTGACAAACTTAAAGTTCAGCTTCAAAACGACAGGATCAGATACCAGACAAGTTTCTGTAAGGGGGATGATTTCCCTGATGAGGTAATAAAGAAAGCAAAAGAGCTTGGTATTGACCTGATAATATTAACTGCCAATATTGATACTAACTGGAAAAACTTTTTCATCGGTCCCTTTGTACAACAGGTAATTAATCATTCCAATAACCCTGTGCTTAGTATCAAACCATCATACACCAGTAAAGAGCAGTCCCAGAACACAGGATCAGACATTCCGGAGTAAATTACTAAGTGAAAAAAGTCTGTTCAGAATTAACCGTATATGTTCAGAATCCGAAAAATAACCAATCCTTTTCTTGAGGGGAACCGTCAGGCTGTGGAGAAAATCAAAAGTATTATGAAACAGCAGTTTTCTGCTGTCAGTACAGAACAGATTGATGATATCCCGCACCAGATGACTAACCCGGTAAGAAAAAAATATCATACATCGCTAATTATTGCTGATGATATACATGGGAACATACGTGGATTTGCTGTTTTGATGCACATGTCGGACCTTCAGTTTTGTTATCTTGATTATCTCGCTGTCACACCTGAGCGCCCCACTTCAGGAGTAGGAGGATCGCTCTATGAAAGGGTAAGGGAAGAGGCAGCCTCTCTTGATACTACAGGTTTATTTTTTGAATGTCTGCCGGATGATCCTACCCTTTGCCACGATCAGACCTCTCTGTCGCAGAATAAGAAACGTCTTGCCTTCTATGAGCGTTACGGAGCTTATCCGGTCATTAATACTAAATACGAAACACCTGTAAAGGAAGATGATGATTGTGCACCCTATCTTGTTTATGACGATCTTGGGACAGCAAGGCCTCTGAAGGCTTCAGAACTGAGAAAAATAATACAGGCTATCCTGAAAAGGAAATATTCTGCTTATTGCCCTGCTGATTATATTAATATGGTCGTCCGCAGTGTAAAAGACGATCCTGTTAAGCTGAGACCTCCCCGGTATGTCCGCGTTCGTAAAGAAGATGAAGTAAAAACTATTAAAAATAATAATCTCAAATTCCGCTTGTTTATAAATGGCAAACATCAAATCCATCATGTAAGGGAAGTTGGATATGTTGAATCACCTGTAAGAGTTAAAACTATAGTCAGAGAAATTTCCAGGCTGGGTATAACAGAAGAACAAAAAATAAATGTCTATCCTGACAAATATATTTACGAGGTCCATGACCGTAAATTTGTGAACTATTTTAAGACTGTCTGTTCCGGTCTGCCACCTGAAAAATCTGTTTATCCCTATGTTTTCCCTATCCGTAACTCAACCAGGCCCCCGAAAGAATTATCAGTCAGAGCCGGTTATTACTGTATTGACACTTTCACTCCTCTCAATATAAACGCCTATCTGGCTGCCAGATGGGGCGTCAACTGTACCCTTACAGCCTCCGATTCCATTCTCGGCAATCACCCTCTGGCTTATGTACTTACCAGACCTCCCGGACACCATGCGGAACGTTTTGTCTTCGGAGGTTTCTGCTACTTCAATAATGTTGCCATTGCAGGTAACTATTTAAGTAAATTCGGGAAAGTTGCCATATTGGATATCGATTACCATCATGGCAACGGTCAGCAACAGATATTTTATGAAAGATCTGATGTACTTACTATTTCGATACATGGCCATCCTTCCTTCGCCTATCCTTATTTCTCAGGATTCAGGGAGGAAAAGGGAGAAAAATCAGGATACGGATACAATTATAATTTCCCCCTCAAAGAAGTTATTAACGGTGATGAATACAGAGAAATTCTGGGCAAAGCCCTGATTATAATAGAAAAATTCAAAGCTGATTTTCTTATCATTGCTCTTGGCCTTGATACAGCCAAAGGAGATCCTACCGGAACATGGTTGCTCTCTGCCAAAGATTTTTATGAGAATGGTGAAATGATTGGAAGGCTTCGATTACCTTCACTCATCATTCAGGAAGGCGGATACAGAAACAGGTTCCTCGGCATTAATGCACGAAACTTTTTTAAAGGTTTTTATGAGGGATATACTAACAGAAAAACCAAAATCAGGAATAAAGAAATACCGAAAATACAGACATAGCAACAAAAATAATTATATATTACTTTTCTGAACAAAAACATATACACTATGGAAGATAAATTAAAAGAATGGACTGAAGCAATTATTCCATGGCTTTTATCACATGGACTAAAAATTGTTATTATAGCTGTTGTCGCATGGATACTGAATATTGTGATCAGCAGACTAATAAAACGGGCTGTTAGAATAGCTGTTGTCCGTGACGAAAAAATGACAGAAGATGCTGAAAAAAAACGCGAAGAAACATTAATAAGGATATTTACAGGTGCAACCCGTATTACACTATTGGTGCTTGCTCTTCTTATGATCCTTGGGGAAGCCGGTCTTGAAATCGGACCAATACTCGCCGGAGCCGGCATTGCTGGTCTGGCTTTGGGTTTTGGAGGTCAGTATCTTATTAAAGATATAATAACAGGCTTATTTATTATCCTGGAAAACCAGTATCGCATCGGAGATATTGTCAACATCGACGGAACAGGAGGAAGTGTTGTTGATATAACACTGAGAAAAACCACCCTGAGAGATCTTGACGGAACTGTACATCATTTCCCCCATGGCACAATAACACTTGTTTCCAATCTTTCAAAAGACTGGGCAAGAGTTAATCTTAACATAGGCATCTCATACAGTTCAGACCTGGAAAAAGTAATCAATGTAATAAACCAAACCGGAAAAGAACTTGCTGAAGACCCTGCTTACAAGGAATCCATAATCGTTCCTCCTGCATTTCTGAGAGTGGATGAATTTGCTGATTCAGCTATTATTGTAAAAATACTCGGAGAAACAATCCCTCTTAAACAATGGGAAATTGCAGGTGAATTCCGGAAAAGGCTGAAGATAGCTTTTGACAAAGAAAATATTGAGATCCCTTTCCCTCAGGTGGTTATTCATAAGGCAACAGAATGATCCAGACCGTTTGCCATGAATGCTGAAAAACAACATATCATAACAACCATCCCACTGGCTTACTCAGTGAGAATACCGATTCAGAACATGGCCAGTGGAGTTATTTCACTCATACCAAGGGTCATACCCGACGGATAAATGCTGTTTACATACTATCGATAACACTCTATAAACCCATATTCCTCTGAGCTATGAAGACACTCGACCAAATAAATTTTAAGCGTTTGATTATTGTATCATACAGACTGCCATTCAAGCTTGTCAGAAAAAAGGATGAATATTATGCTGTCCAAAACTCAGGAGGATTAGTGTCTGCTATCCTCTCTCTTTCTGAGAAAATGCACTCTTTGGAAAGAACTATGCCTGAAATATTATGGGTTGGTATGGGAGAAAAAAAACTCTCTGATGAGAATATCCATTCAAGCTTCCGTCTCTTCCCGGTAGAAATACCCCGTAAAATTAATGATAAGTATTACGGTGGTTTCTGTAATAACACGATTTGGCCTTTATTCCACTATTTTACCTCTTCAACAAGGTATGACACAAGCTATTTTGAAGCCTATAAGACAGCCAATAATTTGTTCTTTGATAAACTAAGGGAACTTATTGAACCGGGTGATCTGATATGGATTCATGACTATCAATTATTCTTTTTACCTGATCTCGTACGCCAATCATTTCCAAAAGCCCTTATAGGATTTTTTCTCCATATACCTTTCCCTTCATTTGAGATACTACGTCTGTTACCAGTGGAATGGAGAGAAATGATCCTCAAAGGCATGACAGGAGCTGACCTTATTGGATTCCATACCAATGATTATGCACAATATTTTATAAGATCGGTGAAAAGAATACTCGGTTATAAGGTAGACAGGAATTATATTAATGTTAATAACAGAATAACCAAAGCTGATGCATTCCCTATCGGAATAGATTTTGATAAATTTCATGATGCCTGTTTTGTTGGTAAAACCGAACAAAAGAAAAAGAAGATCATGGATTTTCTGTCTGGTAAAAAACTTGTGTTTTCTCTTGACAGACTCGATTATTCAAAGGGTTTTATTCACCGGTTGAAAGCCTATGAAAGATTTCTGGAAAAATATCCGGAATGGCATTTTAAAGTTGTCTTTAACATGATTGTCATCCCTTCCAGAGATATTATTCAGGAATACCGGCTGCTCAGAAAAGAAATAGAAGCTATATCCGGACGAATTAACGGAAAATACAGTACTCTCGACTGGATGCCTCTTGTATATCAGTATAAATCGATACCTTTTCACGAAATGGTTGCAATTTATAACCTTAGTGATGCAGGATTAATAACACCTCTCCGTGATGGGATGAACCTTGTAGCAAAAGAATATATAGCTTCTCAGAATGGGCATTATGGTATGTTGATAATCAGCGAAATGACCGGGGCAGCTGTTGAACTTAATGAAGCAATAACA
>Ga0116163_1001237_pt1 | contig 16101 bp, 12 predicted proteins | sample AD_UKC107_MetaG_FD_89889 | JGI IMG/M metagenome (GOLD analysis project Ga0116163, IMG submission 89889) | Active sludge microbial communities of municipal wastewater-treating anaerobic digesters from Hong Kong - AD_UKC107_MetaG | ecosystem: Engineered > Bioreactor > Anaerobic > Digestate...
ATTCTGCTTTCTCAGAACTCGTCGCAATGCTCCGATGTAACCTGAACCCTAAGCCTCTTCAACTTTTTCAACTTTTTCAACCGAAGAAAAGCTACCGTCAGTCAGGATGTCATTTTGAAGTCAACCTCTCCTGGGTTGTTGTTATGATGTAATGCACCTTTCCCGGGGTGGAACCCGGGCTGTTGGATGTTGACACCTCCGGTGTCATGGAAAAAAAGTATCAATGTTTTGCACAGCATTAAATTCCGGGAATAATTATATAAAATTCATTTCGGGTGTCTTTTGCACAAAACAGGAAATAGAAAATTTTATTTGTAGTGAATCAATATTATTCCTATATTTGACCAGATAATTAAACTAAATAGTTAAACAATATGGTTTAAGTAAATGGTTAAATACTATGACAGAAAATGATAAGCAGACAGAAAGCAGGATTTTCGAAGCTGCTTCAGAGGTTTTTTCAGAAAAGGGGATGGATGGCGCCAGGATGCAGGATATTGCAGACAGGGCAGGAATAAACAAATCATTATTACATTATTATTATCGCACAAAAGACCATCTTTTCGATACGGTTTTTGAAAAAACGGTCAATCAGATGTTAATGCGTTTTGCCCCGGTATTTGACCAGAATCTTACATTCGAAGAAAAGATCAGGTTCTTTTTTCATGAGCACATCGATTTTCTGATGAATAACCGCAGACTTCCTTCTTTTTTGCTGAATGAGATAAACAGGAATCCGGAGAGAATGACAAAACTTATGGAGAAGATTGAAGTACATAAATTATGGGATACACTGCATGCTCAGCATAAAAAAGAGCTTAATGCATACAATATCAATAAGGAAGATTTTCCGCAAATAATGGTTTCAGTTGCGGCTTTGAGTTTATTTCCTTTTGCAGGTTTTGAAATAGTATCGCGGATACTGGAAAAGCATGGGACAGGCTTTGATGAATTCATTGAAAAGAGGAAAGATTTTGCAACTCAATTTGTAATCAAAGCTCTGAAAAAATGATTTACAATGAAATAGCACAATGAGGATAAGAAAACAAAAATCGGAAACAAAAGAAACCCGGAATAAAATGGAACGAAAAAAATTGATTTTATTCATCCTGTTATACTTGATTTTCAGGGGATATAATATTGGAGCGCAGGAAATGATAACACTTAAGGAGTGTTACGACAGGGCATATACCGCAGCAGTGGTTTCAGCAGAAAAAGAGGTTTATAACAGGATATGGGAATATAAGGATAAGAATCTTTCCAGGGGCTGGCTTCCCACTCTTGATGCAAATGGTTCCTTCACTTATAACTCGTCGGTCATGGATATTAATGACGTTATTGGAGCTTTACCGGTTCCGGGTATCGGCGACATGATCAAACCTCTGCCAAATGAGCAGTATAAAGTCACTGTTGATATTAACCAGATGATATATGATGGCGGGGCAATTAAGAGTGCAAGGGCATTTGAAAGAGCGGGCCTGCTTGTCAATGAGAAACAGAATGAAACAGATCTGTATAAATTAAGGAGCGAGGTAAATACCTATTATTTTAACATATTGCTTCTTGAACGGCAGGAAGATCTTCTTCAGAATTATCTGGAACTGATAAACAAAAAAATTATAGCTCTGGAATCAGCTGTTGAAAATGGCGTGGTACCCAAATCGGATATTGATGTTCTAAATTCGGAAAAACTAAAACTTGAACAGCAGATTTCTGAAAACAGTATAATAAAAACATCTTTGATAAAGAATTTATCTGATCTTACAGGCTATGAGACAGATACGTCGGTGCAGTTTGTTATTCCTCCTATAAATGAGGAACTGACTGATGAACTTCTCCGTCCTGAGTTGCAGATTTTCGATTTACGTAAAGAACAGCTTGAGGAATCGGTTAAACAGATTCAAAGCCGGAGAATACCAAAAGCTTTTGGTTTTGCCACATTTGGTTATGGTAATCCTCCTGGCAGTAATTTTTTCAGGGATGAATTTGCTCCTTTTTATATCCTGGGTGCTGGTGTTAAATGGAACATACTCGACTGGAACAAGGCGAAGAATGAAAAACAGATTGTCTTGCTTCAGAAAGATCTTATTGACGGTAGGAAGAAAGAAATGAAAGATAATCTGAAGAGGATGCTTAATGCCAAAAATGCTGAAATAAAAAGCATGAAAGAACTTCTTGAGACAGACATAGAGCTCATTGAACTGAGAAAAAGAATTACATCTGCTGCTGAATCAAAGTATAATAACGGCACTATAACTGCCACGGAATACCTTAGTGAACTCAATGCCGAAAACCAGGCCAGGATAAATTATGAGATACATACTATCAGTCTTGCTCTGGCCAGGGTGGAATATATGAATATCAGCGGACAGGAAATAGAATAAAAACTAAACTATAAATTCTTATGAAACCTGAATTGATAATTGTCGTTGTAACAGCACTTCTTGCAGCTTGTTCCGGAAATTCTGACGAAGCCGATGCTTATGGTACTTTTGAAGCCAGGGAGGTGACTGTGTCAGCAGAGACTGGCGGACGTATTCTTGAATTTGGCGTAACAGAAGGCTCTGCTGTTGAAAAAGGAATGAAAATTGCTCTTATCGACACTACTCTGTTTCATCTTCAGAAAGCTGAAATAGATGCCGGTATGAGAAGTATCAGAACCCGGATATCTTCTGTTAATGCGCAGAATGAAATACTTGATCAGCAGATAGCCAATCTCAATGTGAATATTGAGAGGATAGCCAATATGCTCAAAAACGATGCGGCAACACAAAAGCAATATGATGATTTAAGGGGACAGGTGGCAGTACTGGAAAAACAGATAGCTGCAAATAATACCCAAAGAGCCTCAATAGCAGCAGAATTATCGGTTTATGAGTCAAAAAAGGCAACACTGATGGAGCAGGCCGAACGCAGTTGTGTCAGAAGTCCTCTTGACGGGACTATCCTTGAAAAATATGCGGAAGAGGGAGAAGTTACTGCAGCAGGCAGACCTCTGGTAAAAATTGCAGACCTTTCACTCATCAGACTTAAAGTGTATGTAAGCGGAGCTCAATTAGGTACTCTCAAAACAGGAAATGAGTGTACGGTAAGGATTGATGAAGGAGAAAAAGAATACAGAACTTACCCGGGAAGGATAAGCCATATAGCAGACAAGGCTGAATTCACTCCAAAGATAATACAGACTAAAGAAGAAAGGGTAACACTCGTATATGCGGTTACTATAGAAGTAAAAAATGATGGTACAATGAAGCCGGGAATGCCCGGAGAAGCAATATTCTGAAAAGTATGCAAAAAGTAATTGAAGCATCTGGCATTGCGAAGAACTTTGGCAGCACACAGGCTCTGAGAGGTATATCCTTTGATGTCAATGAAGGCGAGATATTCGGGTTTATTGGTCCTGACGGAGCCGGAAAAACAACCCTTTTCAGGATCATCACCACTCTTTATCTTCCTGATGAAGGAAGTATGACGGTCCTGGGGGTGGATTGTGTGAAAGGTTACCGGAAATTGCGGGAGAATATAGGGTATATGCCCGGGCGTTTCAGTCTTTACATGGATCTGTCGGTAGAAGAAAATCTGAGATTTTATGCATCGGTGTTCGGCACAACGATAGAAGAGAATTATGAACTGATAAAAGATATTTATTCTCATATCGAACCCTTCAAGACAAGACTTGCAGGACAATTATCCGGTGGCATGAAACAGAAACTAGCATTATCGTGTGCCCTGATTCACAAGCCCCGTCTGCTGGTTCTTGATGAACCCACCACAGGCGTTGATGCCGTATCGCGTACCGAATTCTGGGAAATGCTCGGGAAACTAAAAGCCCATAATATTACAGTTGTTGTTTCAACACCTTACATGGATGAAGCAACGAAATGCGACAGAGTAGCACTGATCCAGGAAGGACAAATATTGTCTGTTAATCCTCCGGAAGTATTAAAAGACAGTTTCACCCGCAAACTATTTTATGTGAAAGCCTCTGATAAATATAATCTGCTGAAAATACTCAGAAGTTTTCCTCTCACAATTTCAGCCTATCCCTTCGGAGATTCAATACATACCACATTCAGTAAGGATAATCCTTTGGGTGATCTGAATGAATATCTCCTCAGTAAGGGCATAAATGACTTCAGTATATCAGAGGGCAGAGCGGGTATTGAGGACAGATTCCTGGAACTTATGGGAACAGAAAGCATTCATTACCAATGACAGGCAATACAGTAATATCAGTCAGAAATCTGGTCAAGAAGTTCGGGAACTTCGTTGCCAACGACAATCTTGATTTCGATGTTTTTGAAGGCGAAATTTTCGGATTTCTTGGAGCTAACGGAGCCGGGAAAACCACTACTATCAGAATATTGTCAGGTTTGTCAAAACCTACATCAGGGACAGTTATGGTAGCAGGCTTTGATGCAAAAAAGCAGGCAGAAGAAATAAAAAAGAATATAGGGTATATGTGTCAGAGGTTTTCTCTTTATGATGATCTTACAGTAAAAGAGAATATAATGCTTTACGGTGGTATTTATGGAATGAAAAAGAAGACGATACAGGACAGGACAACCGCTTTACTGGAACAGCTTAATTTCGGACAATACAGCGACAGTATGATATCATCACTTCCTTTGGGATTAAAGCAAAAACTGGCATTTTCTGTTGCGGTATTACATGAACCCAGGATTGTTTTTCTGGATGAACCTACCGGTGGAGTTGATCCTGTAACACGCCGACAGTTCTGGGAAATGATTTATGAAGCTACAGCCCGGGGAATAACCGTATTTGTGACAACACATTATATGGATGAAGCAGAGTATTGTGACAGAGTTTCTATAATGAGTGAAGGCAGAATAGTAGCTTTGGACACCCCGGAAGAGTTACGGAAACAATACAATGCCGGTTCAATAGAAGAAGTATTTATTAAAATCGCCAGGCCATCCAGGAATGTTGAAGGAGGCCTGGAATAATTCATATTTTTTTGCCGGAAACAGGAAGAATATGACTTTTAAAATGAACATTAAGACAGTTATCAGAATAATATAATGAAACGTTTTCTCGGATTTGTCAAAAAAGAGTTTCTTCATATTTTCAGAGATTACCGTACTCTGGTGATCCTTTTCGGATTGCCTGTTGCTGAGATACTTATATTCGGTTTTGTGATAAGTATGGAAATAAAAGATGCAAGTATAGCTTTCCTTGATCTGTCGAAAGATGATGTTACACAAAAGATATCCGACAAAATGTGTTCTTCGGATTTTTTCAGGAAAGTTGAAGACTTGGAGAGTTATCATGATATTGATATGATAATGAAAACAGGCAGGGCGAAAGCTGTAATTGTATTCGGGGAGAATTTTGGCCGCGATCTCATCAGCAGGGGAGAAGCGGATATGAGTATAATTACCGATGCATCAGAACCCAATACAGCCACTCTGATAACAAATTATGCATCAGCTATTGTGTCAGATTTTAACATGGAATACAGAGAAAAAAATTCCGGAGCCAAAATACTTGTAAGTCCTGAAGTAAGGATGTTCTATAACCCTGAACTGAGAAGTCATTTCATGTTTGTCCCGGGGGTAATTACTTTCATCCTTATTCTTATCTGTGCCCTCATGACTTCCATAACGATTACACGCGAAAAAGAATTCGGAACAATGGAAGTTCTTCTGGTGTCACCACTTAAACCCTCACATATAATTTTAGGTAAGGTGATGCCCTATTTTATTCTTTCATTCATAAATGTATTGCTCATCCTTCTTCTTTCCAGAATTGCCTTTGATCTGCCTGTTAAAGGCAGTCTTTTCCTTTTGCTTGCCGAAAGTATGCTTTATATACTCATGAGTCTTTCCCTCGGGATCCTTATCTCAACGGTTTCAAAAACCATGCAACAGGCAATTTTTATTTCACTGGTCGGACTGATGCTCCCTACAATATTGCTTTCAGGTTTTATTTTCCCCCTGGAAAACATGCCCCGTGTTTATGATGTGGTGGCATATTTCCTCCCGCCAAGGTACTATATTACTATTATAAAAAATATTATGATAAAAGGAACAGGTTTCTTCTCTGTATGGAAAGAGACACTGATCCTTACAATTATGACCCTGTTTTTCATAGTTCTTAGTGTAAGGAAATTCAAAATAAGACTTCAATAGGTATGCAGGTAAATATACAGGAGGAGAAAAGATAATAATTAATTAAAAATGAGGACTATATTATATCTTATCAGAAAAGAGTTCCTGCAGATTTTCAGGGATAAATTCATTGGTAAAGCCATCTTTGCAGTGCCCCTGGTTCAAATGGTTCTGCTGGTCCCTGCTGTTACTTTCGAAATAAAAAATATTAATCTCGGTATTATCGACAGAGATATGTCACCGGTATCCCGAAACCTGATAAGCCGGCTTGAAGGTTCCGGGTTTTTCAAAATCACGTGTTTTACACATTCAGAAGAAGAAGCCAATAACATGCTTCACCGCAACAGGTGTGATATGATCCTGCATATTCCTGAAGGTTTGGATGAAAAAACTACTTCCGGACAGGTATGTCCTGTGATGGTTTCTGTAAATGCCATAAATGCCACAACAGCACAGCTTTCCTGGGCTTATCTGAACGGAGTTTTACAAGACTACAATATTGATATAATCAGGCAAAATGCCGCAGTAACAACCCTTTCTGCCATGCCGCAGATCAAAGTAACCAACCGCTACTGGTATAATGAGTTGCTTAACTATAAATATTATATGCTTCCGGGAATCCTGGCAATACTGGTTACTGCCATAGGCTTTCTTCTGGCAGGTCTGAATCTTGTAAAAGAAAAGGAAACCGGAACAATAGAACAGATAAATGTGACACCAATAAAGAAATACCAGTTCATAACAGCTAAGACGATCCCCTTTATGATAATAGGACTCGTTGATCTTGCTCTGGGGCTTATTCTGGGTAAAATTTTGTTTGACATACCTTTCCGGGGAAGCATTGGGCTTATGTTTCTGTGTTCAGCAATATTTCTGGCAGGCGTTCTCGGTCTGGCACTTTTTATTTCCACATTCTCCTCTACTCAGCAACAATATATGTTTATTGCATTTTTTTTCATGATCATCTTTATACTGATGAGCGGGATTTTCACCCCAATGGACAGTATGCCTTTATGGGCCCGTAAATTCGATATTATCAATCCAATGGCTTATCTTATGAAAATATACCGGATGATAATGCTTAAAGGATCTGCTTTCAGCGATTTAGCAAGAGATTTCTACTCTCTCTTAATTCTGGCTGTAGTATTTATGAGCCTGGCAGTGAGGAAATACAGAAAAACTGCATGACAAAGCATACATGAACGGTTTATCTTTTGTACTATTATAGACAAATTTCTGATTCCAATTTTTTTCACCATAATTAAATATTCTTAAATAGTGGCCCAATAAGCAATTACTCAGCTTTACCGGTAATGAGCAAGATAGTTCTTTGCTTCATCATGATTATCAGAAGACTGGAAATAATTCCGGTATTTACTCTGTTCTCCAGATCATTCTGGAAATGGTAAGAAAAAATTTTCTCCGGACCTTAAAAATATTATAAATCAGAGAATGATTCTTTTTCTCCGGCAGGATTAAGGACTTATGATTGAAATATTATATGTTTGTTGGGATGGATTTTGTAAGTTTAGCCAGTCTGATATCAGAAGAAAGGTTTCGGGAGAAAAGGATTCTTCCGGGAAATGTCAGAATACGAATTACGGTTAATATAAAAAGTAAAAACTTAATAAAAGAATCAGAACCCGATGACTAATTATATTATCCTTGCTCTATGTGTCATTATTATTCTTGCTTATATATTTGACATTACCTATAAATTTTCAAAGATTCCGGGTGTTATTCTTTTAATAGCCCTGGGAATGCTGATAAGAGTTCTTTCAGATTACTTCGGATTGCACATTCCTGATATGAAACCATTGTTGCCTGTAATAGGTACTTTGGGCCTGATAATGATAGTCATGGAAGCAAGCCTGGATATTGATCTCAACAAAAATAAACGCAGCCTGATTTTTAAATCCGTTTCATCTGCTTTGGTCTTGCTTATAGTATTTGTTGCGGTGTTTGCTTTTATTCTTACAGGTTTATTTAAACTATCACTGCATGATTCAATACTTAATGCCATCCCATTTGGTATTATTAGCAGCTCAGTAGCCATCCCTTCTGCAGTAAACCTTTTATCAGAGGAAAAAGAATTTGTTGTTTATGAAAGTTCTTTCTCGGATATACTGGGAATAATGGCATTTGAGTTTATTTTATTAAATCAGGGGTCATTAGCATCTGGCCTGTTATTTTTCATCCGTGATGTTGTTTTTACTTTGATTATTGCACTTGTTTCAACAGCATTCCTGGGGTATCTCCTCCATAAAATAAGCTATCATGTTAACTATGTAATAATACTGACATTCGTTATCCTTATTTACGTAATTGCAGAATTAATCCATATGCCGGCACTTCTGCTGGTACTTGTTTTTGGACTTGTTCTTTCTAATAACAAGTTTCTGGAGATTGATTTTATTGAAAAATTCATTGATTTCACAAAATTTCGTAAGGACATCGATAACTTCAGGAAAATACTGGGAGAACTTACCTTTCTTGTCAGGTCTTTCTTTTTTATAATGTTTGGATTCTACACTGATATGTATAATCTTTTCAATATGTCAAATATTTTAACGGCAGTGCTTATATGTTCCGGGATATTTGGTTTTAGATGGATCTATTTCAAATATATCCTCAGGTTACCTCCGGCTCCTTTATTCTTTTTTGCTCCCAGAGGACTGATCACTATTTTACTTTTTCTAAGTATCCCTGTCGAATCGGAAATACTTTTGCTTTCAGATGAGGTTGTCACCCTGGTGATACTGATTACCATTATTGTTATGATGAATGGCAATTTTTTCCGGAAGAAGCGACAGGAGACAGAAAAAGCAGATACTATTGCCGGATGTAATAATGAAAAAACCCCGGATCTTGTCACTTCAAATAACATTCTGACAGAGGGCAACGCGACAAATAATAATGTGTCTGAATCTCCCCTAACGGATAATCCTGTGTAAACAAGTAATTTGATTCGTTCCTTTTTATGGTTGACAGCTGCCATCGGATACTGAATGGATGGAACTGGAAATATATATATCCTCAGGTCAGAGTTATAAGGATAAGGAACAGTTACAGCATTGTGACAGTATTCTTCATTTTCTGTATATTGCAGGCGAAAATTTAACTGATATATAATATAAAGGAAAATAAATTATGGCAAAATTACCGGAAACAGTAAAGCAGGCATGGGAAGAGAGAGAAGGACCTGTAGTCCTGACAACAATTGATAAGCAAGGGATTCCCAATTCTATATATGCCACTTGTGTATCGAAATATGATGATGAAACTATAGTTATTGCAAATAATTATTTCAGTAAGACTCTTGATAACATCCTTAACGGGAGTAAGGCATCAGTTCTCTTTATTACCAAAGACCGTAAGTCTTATCAGATAAAGGGGAGTATTGAATACCATAAGGAAGGAGCTCTTTTCGAAGATATGAAGAGGTGGAATCCCGAAAAACATCCGGGGCATGCAGCTGCTGCACTGAAGGTTGAGGAAATATATTCCGGAGCGGAAAAAATCCTGTAAAGAATCAGTTAAAGAGTTCTGTAAAAGATAAAAAAATGAGGCTGTCAGTTTTTCCCTGACAGCCTCATTTTTTTAAAAGCCTATTGATCTGTACTATAAAGATATCCGTATATAAATTATTTATCGAAAGACACCTGTCTGCCGGTCAGTCTTATCCTTCCGCTCAGGGCTTGTGTGAACTGCGGGTCGAGATAGCCGGTGAATCCAGGTTGTTTGCCACCTACAGTAATAGTGAAATATCCGGACTCTGTTACTCTCTCATCTTTTTTATTGATAATGGAAAACTGACGTGGTTCAAGAGTGAATTCGACTTCTTTGCTTTCTCCCGGAGCCAGAGTGATCCTTTTGAATCCTTCCAGCTGCCTGACAGGTCTTGGTGTTGATGCTTTCTCATCGGTAAGATAAAGCTGGACAACTTCATCACCTTCCATATTACCTGTATTTTTAACGGTAACCTTAACAGTGACTTTTTCTCCGGCAGCAGTTTTTTGAGGTATTGTCAGATCGCTGTAGCTGAATGTTGTATAGCTTAATCCATAGCCGAAAGGATATAATGGTTCATCTGTAAAATATCTGTAGGTCCTTCCCTGCATATCGTAATTATCGAAAGCCGGGATCTGATCAACAGATTTATAGTATGTTACCGGTAATCTGCCGGCCGGGTTATAGTCGCCGAAGATGACGTCGGCAATAGCGTTTCCACCCTGTTGACCGGGATATCCTGCAAGCAGTATGGCAGAAGCTTTTTCCTGGGCATTATTCACGGCCAGTGCGCCTCCGTTCATCAGTACCACTATCACAGGCTTACCAGTTGCAGTGACGGCATTAAGTAATTCTTCCTGGACAGCGGGAAGCTTGATGTTGGTGCGGTCTCCTCCAAGGAAGCCGTCAATTTTTATATTCATCTCTTCACCTTCAAGACGTTGTGACAGACCCAGGACAAGGATGACAGCATCTGCCTGTTTCGCTGCGTCAACAGCTTCTCCAAGTATGTCTGTACGCGGAGGTGTCCATAGGAGCTTCATATCGGCATCACCTGCATAATTTCTGTAAAATACCTCAATCTTATATTTTTTACCCGCCTGAAGGTCTGCAGTAAATTCCTCGTGAAATGCATGATGTTCATTTCTGAATCTGATTACTTCTTTCCCGTCAAGGAACATTTCATAGCCGGAGGATCCCCATGCTCCAAGGGCATAGGTGCCTGATACGGGAGGAGTAAGATAGGTTGTCCATTTAACACCGAAATCATCATCAGGCATATCGGCATGTGGAGAGAAATGTTCCCAGTAGAAATTAATATGATCATCAACTCTTGTAAAGACAGGTTCTCCTTTCATATCCCTGTTGTTGAAATACTCCCCGAAAGCTCCCTGTATGCCATCGGCTGTCTGCAGATACCTTGAAGGTATAACATTAAGATTGTGAATGCCTTCTGCAAGATCGCTTCCTTCTGCATAAATGATCTTCGTTTCCGGGTTTAGCTTGTTTCTGATTCCTTCAAGCAGGGTTACAGGATCTTTTGGAATAGCATTATAATTACCTATGAGTGATTCAAAATTGTCGGCATTCGGACCAATTACAGCAATTGTTTTCAGATTCTTGTCAAGAGGCAGAATGTTATCCTGATTCTTTAATAGGACAATGGATTTTCTTGCTGCTTCTCTCGACAGTGAGTTATGGTAGTCGCAGGTATTTACAAAGAAGGGTATCTGGGCGTAAGGTACCATATCGTCAGGGTCGAACATACCCAGTTTGAATCTGGCAGTGAATATTCTCTTCACTGCAACATCTACGTCATCTTCTGTAAGGATCCCGCGTTCAATAGCTTCTATTGCATTGAGATAATCGCTTCCACATTCCAGGTCAGTTCCTGCTTTAATGGCGGCCGCAGCAGCTTCAGCAGCGTCTTTAACATAATTCTGATGCCTGTAAAAATCAGGAATAGCCCAACAGTCGGATACGATATATCCCTTAAAATTCCAGTCATTACGCAAGATGCCGTATAGAATAGGATTTGCACAGCAAGGGTAATCACGGAACATATTATAGGCACCCATTACTGAATAAGCTCCGGCATCCATTATGAGAGATCTGAAAGCAGGAAGATATGTCTCATGCAAATCTACTTCACTCACTTTGGCGTTAAAAGAATGTCTTGTCGGTTCCGGGCCGGAATGAACGGCAAAATGTTTTGCAGTAGCAACTGTTTTAAGATATTTAGGATCATTACCCTGTAATCCCTTCACAAACTGTGATCCCAGTTTCCCTGTCAGCAGCGGGTCTTCTCCGTAAGTCTCGTGACCTCTTCCCCACCGGGGATCGCGGTAGATATTAATATTGGGAGACCAGAAAGTAAGACCCTGATAAATACCTGTTTTGCCCCTTCTCTGAAACTCATGATATTTAGCTCTGCCCTCATCGGAAATAGCTGTCGCTACATTAAATACCAACCCTTCGTCCCAGGAATTGGCAATAGTAATAGACTGAGGGAACACTGTCGCATAACCTGCTCTTGCTACTCCGTGAAGTGCCTCATTCCACCAGTTATAAGAAGGGATACCCAGACGTGGTATGGCCGGTGCGGAATTAACAAGCTGATCGACCTTCTCCTTCAGTGTCATTCTTGAAACCAGGTCATTTATTCTTTCTTCATTAGATAATGAAGGGTCCTGAAAAGGATACTCGTAAGTCCGTTGCTGGGCAGACATGCTCATCACTGCAACAGACAATGCCAGAATAAATACAAAGATTAATTTTTTCATGTTTGGAGGATTGTTATAATAATTCTATGATCTTACAAATTATAAAAATACAAAATAGTAAAAAGAAACAGAAACTTTGTCTTCTGCAGCTCTAAAAAAGATTAATCAAAAAAAATTTGAAGTATTTAATCATGCAACTTCTTACCTTCCCAATGAATACATTTACTGCCCCGGGTTATAAATCCCTCAATAGTATTATTTCTTACTCTCCCATAATATACTTCCTGTTGGTGCGTAAATGAAAAGATATCACCTTGCAGTTTCCCATCAGTAAAACGAAACCTCTCATTTAAAGTGATAAGAGTGCCGGAGAACATCTGAAATGTCTGATCGAGAACCAGGATCCCGTTATTCATAAACCATGTGCCATTTAATCTGGCTGGGATTATCCAGAGCAGTGCTGTACAAAAATCGTTGCAGTCTTCCTTCATGGTAACAGTGGAGTCAGGAGTCCATTCTTCCATATCGAAGGTATTTGAAACGATCCTCGTTCCGGGTTTAAGATCCAGCAGTTTAGGGCGCAGCCGGAGATTTATTGAATTAAGCAGAAACATAGTGATAACTGTTGCCTCTGACAGATCAGCCTCAAAAAGATCTCCCTGAATGAATTCCACTTTATCCGATACTCCATTTTCAACTGCATTTCTTTTTGCATATTCCACCATATCGGGGTTGAATTCTATTCCTCTGGCTTTTGCTCCACGCCTGGCGGCCTCAATAACCAGTCTGCCGTCACCTGATCCCAGATCAATCAAAAAATCATTACTGTTTACCCCGGCCAGGTCAAGCATATTATTAACATTTCTTTCAGGAGTAGGTATCCAGATAACATCTTTACCATCCTGGCCCCGGCTGGGTTTGTAATCAGTGCCGGTTTGGGTTTCCTGTGACAATAATAAATGTGGGAACGGCAGTATCAGTAACATTATCAAGAAACTGTAAAACAAAATTGTTTTCATGATATACTCATTTTATTTCATTATACTTGCTAGTCTGATACAGCCGAAAATATTCATTAAAAACAGACCTTTCACAAATCAAGGATAATACCTACAGGGCAATGATCTGATCCTGTAATATTTTCCAGGATGAATGCATCATTCACCTGTGGCAGAAAGGATCTGCTTACAAGGAAATAATCTATTCTCCAGCCAATATTTTTTGCTCTTGCGTTAGCTCTGAAACTCCACCAGGAATATCTGTTTGTCTGGTCGGGATAAAAATGGCGGAAAGTATCTGACAGTCCGCCTTCAGTAAGTCTGTCCATCCCGTCAATCTCTTCCTGCATGTAACCGGCTGCTTTATTGTAATTGGCTTTCGGGCGTGCCAGGTCAATATCTTTATGAGCTACATTCAGATCGCCACATATTACCAAAGGTTTGTTTTTTTCCAGGTTTTTCAACCATGTAAAAAAAGCCTTATCCCATTCCTGCCTGTAAGCCAGTCGCGCCAGTTCACTGCCGGAATTGGGAACATATACATTAACAAGAAAGAAATGTTCATATTCCAGACATAAAACCCTGCCTTCCTTATCGTGTTCTTCAATACTTATACCTTTTATGATATTTAAAGGTCTTATCTTTGAAATAACTGCTGTCCCTGAATACCCGGGCCTTTCTGCTGAATTTGAATATATCTGATAACCGTTAAGGGATTCCAGTGATTCACTGACCTGATCGTCGTTGGCCTTCGTCTCCTGCAGACAGATTATATCGGGATCCATGAGCTTAAGATCATCAAAGAAAGTTTTTTTAACTATCGCACGTAGACCATTTACATTCCAGGATATGATTTTCATTTAGTTAAGGTTTTTTATTTTATTGGTCGAATGGAACTTTCTTGTATTAAACAATAATTTTCTTTTATGAATTACTGCTCATGTAAGTTTCATTCGATATTTTTCCTGAAAGATAAAAATTTTAAATGAATGATTACAGGCAGATTATCATAGCAAATTAATGTTGGAACAGAAACAGGAAGTAACATGAAGAAACACCTGCCTCCTAACATTGACTAAATAATACCATATAAGTATCTTTACAATATAATAAAACAGATATGATAATTACAGTTAACAACACATCGCTTGAACTTCATGAAGGAGCCAGGGTGAAAGATGCTATTCTGAAATATTATTCTCAGCTTGGGGGGAAAATGCCCCGCCATCTCCCTGAGGTTCATGATAATTATGGCAATAAAGTAGCAGCAGACGGAGAATTGACTGACGGGGACAGTCTTTTAACCATATCAGGACGAAAAAGGAGAAGTTTATTTCGCAGATTCTTTTTTCTGATTGTGGTATCAGGATCTGTTCTTGCCTGTAGCAGTTTTAATAAATCATCGTCAGTGAAGCAGTCTGAACGGCAGGCTGTTATTTTTGCAGTGAACGACATGCATGCTGCTATAGATAATTTTCCTAAGCTTTCATATATAGTTGATAGTCTAAGGACTGTTTATCCGGATATGTTGCTTGTCAGTGCCGGTGACAATCAGACAGGCAATCCGGTGAATGATCAGTATCCCGAAAAAGGGTTACCCGTCATTGAACTGATGAATGCTGCAGGTTTTGATCTTTGTGCAGTTGGTAATCATGAATTTGATTCCCGGCCTGAGGGATTTAGTTATCTGACACATAAAGCAAAATTCAGTTTTATCTGTGCAAATGTATCAGCAGATAAGGAACTTGATATAAAAATAGAACCTTATAAAATAGTTACATTGCCTAATGGTCTTAAGCTGGCCTTTCTGGGACTACTGCAGATTAATAAAAACGGTATCCCCGATTCGCATCCAGATAATATGAAAGGATTCGGTTTCGTTTCACCGTTCGATGTTGCCCGTGAATACATAAAGCTGAAAGATCAGAGTGATATTCTTATTGCCCTCACTCATCTTGGTTTTGGAAATGATGTTCAGCTGGCAGAGACCATGCCGGAAGGTATTGATCTTATAATAGGAGGACATTCACATACACGTGTTGAAAAGGAACAGATCCACAACGGGGTGATGATTACCCAGGCAGAGAATAAACTGAAATACGGTACTCTTATCAGGCTAACGCTTGAACGGAATGGTATGCTGAAGAAAAGAATGGAACTCATTGATATAAGAAATTCTGTGAAAGAGAAACCTTCTGTTCGTGCTATGGTTGATAAATATAATGATAACCCTGTACTCAGAGAAGAGATCGCCATATCAACAGATGATTTCTCATCATGTGAAGAGTTGGGTTACCTTATGGCCGATGCACATCGCGATGCTGCAAAAGCCGATATTGCACTGGTCAATCCGGGAGGTGTCAGAATAGACCATCTGCCCAGAGGCCCTGTGCTGATAATGAATGTATTTCAGCTCGATCCTTTTGGTAATGAACTTGTAGTCATAAAACTGACGGGACAGGAACTTCGTTCTCTTATGCTGGCTGCTTTCGAAATTGATGAGAGACTGCCGGTCTATCCTTCAGGTATCAGGACAGAACTAATCCTTGGTGAAGAGGGGGATCTTAAAAGTGTAAATCTTTTAACAGAAAACGGGACAGAACTCAAAATGGATCAGATATACACGGTAGCTATGAATAGTTATATGGCACAGACATACAGGTATGAACATAGTGATCCCGGTCAGTCACTATTCATTTCAACAGCTGATGCACTGATTGCCTACCTGAAAAAAATGAA
>Ga0116163_1001239_pt1 | contig 16089 bp, 10 predicted proteins | sample AD_UKC107_MetaG_FD_89889 | JGI IMG/M metagenome (GOLD analysis project Ga0116163, IMG submission 89889) | Active sludge microbial communities of municipal wastewater-treating anaerobic digesters from Hong Kong - AD_UKC107_MetaG | ecosystem: Engineered > Bioreactor > Anaerobic > Digestate...
CCCGCAAACGGCGTGGCCCGCCCTTTAGACAGGAAGCGCTCCGGCTCGATGACCCATTCCCAATCCGGGTCGAGCACCGCAAAGGTGGCGGGCTGCCCTTCATCAAGCGTTCGCTCCGGCAGGCCGAAGCGTTCGCGCGGGGTATCGACCATGAGCAAAAGCAGCCGTTCCAGCGGCAGGATGCCGGGCTTCACCAGGCAGGTATTGAGGATCGCAAACGCGGTTTCCAGCCCGACCACACCCATGCTGCTGTGCTGCAGCCCGCGGGATTTTTCCTCGGCCGTGTGGGGCGCATGGTCGGTGGCGATCATATCGATCGTGCCGTCTAAAAGTCCCTCAATCAACGCGTCCCGGTCGGCCTTGCTGCGGATGGGCGGGTTCATCTTGAAGCGTCCGTCCTCCTGCAGGTCCTCATCGGTCAGGCACAGGTAGTGGGGGGCGGTTTCGCAGCTGACATCCGCGCCCTCTGCCTTGGCCTTTCGGATGAGCGCGACGCTTTCCTTTGTAGATATGTGGCAGGCGTGGTATTTGCAGCCGGTTTCTTTGGCGAGCTTCAGGTCGCGTTCCAGCTGCCGCCACTCGCTTGCGGACGGGATACCCTTATGGCCGTGCCGTTTGGCATAGTCCCCGTCGTGGATGTAGCCGCCGCCAAGCAGGCTGTCGTCTTCGCAGTGCGCGGCGATCAGGCAGCCGTATTTCGCGGCCTGCTCCATGGCGCTGCGCATGGTGGACTCGGACTGCACACCCCGCCCGTCATCGGAAAACCCGGCGGTGAAGGGCTTGAGCGCCTGAAAATCCACAAGCTCCGCGCCTTTTTGCCCCTTGGTGATGCAGGCGTAGGGGAGAACATGTACGCAGGCGTCGCTGCGGATGATACGCAGCTCCTCTTCGAGGGTGCCTAAGCGATCCGGCGCCGGGTTCAGGTTGGGCATGGCGCACAGGTCGGTGTAGCCGCCGCGCGCCGCCGCGCGAGTGCCGGTGCGGATGGTCTCCTTATACGAAAAACCCGGTTCCCGCAAATGAACGTGGACATCTGCGAAACCGGGAATGATTACTTTGCCTGAAAGGGAAAGAACGGATGCTCCGCTTTCATGAATCGGTGAAAGAAGAGGAAACAGCGCGCCCTGCCGGATCATCAAGTCACATTGCCGGAGCGTTTTCTTTCGGTAAAGAGCCGCTCCCATGAGCACTGCGTTCAACTTCCGCTCTCCTTTCCCGTGGAAAATCTTTCGTATATTCAACTGTGTATTATACAGAAGGCTTGCGGCCTTGTCAATGGTTATTTTGGACATTTCCTGTTTAAATTTGCACAATCAATCGGGGATTATGCACTCCGATTGGTGCGAAAACCACAATATATGTTATGGGGTAAGGATTTCTGAGATATATCCCGTATAGAATAATTATGCAAATGTGATGTATGAAAACTGTACTATCGAACGGGGCTTACATCTCTGCGTCCGTGAACCGTGCAAATGGAATGCCCTCATTGGTATCTCCGCGCAGGAGCTTGCCCACGTGTAAAAGCAACGGGAATTGTGTGTCCGATAGCGTTCCCGCCTGAATGGCCTTGGTGACAGCGCTAATCAGTCGATTTGCGATAACGACGGACTCCAGCGTGATGCCGCTGAGCTCCTGTATGGCCTCCGGGAACGGTATGCCGCGCCCAAGCAGGGTGCCAAGCTTGCGTGTGCGGCCGCCGAAAATGGTCACGTACAGGTCGCCCGCGCCGTATACAATACTCCCTGCGCCCGCGCCGACATGCTCCAGCACGGCCGCCATCTCCTTCACACTCTGCCCAAACAGCGCCGCCTGCGGGTTGTAGGCCGGGGTGCAGCCGATGCCGTCTTCCTTCTCGATCAGGCCTACGGCCAGCGTCACCCCAAGCGCATAGGCGTTTTTCATGGCGACGGCGCATTCCACGCCCAGCACGTCTGTGGACAGGCTGATGTGGTAATATTCGGTTTCCAGCAGCGCTTTCAAACGCTGTAAAACCCGCATATCCTCGCCGCAGAACGCCACGCAGGTTTGGCGGCGGTCCGCCAGCTCGTAGCTGGTGCAGGGACCGCCGATGGCGCCAAAGGGCAGCCGTCCGCCGGTTTGGTGCTGATAATAGGAAGGAAAGGGCAGCAGGGTGCCGTCCTGTTCCTCCAGCAGCCCTTTGGTGACGGCGAGCACCGGAACCCTGTCCGGGATCAGCGGGACGACCGTATCCAAAAACCAGTCCACCCCGAAGCTCGATACGCCGCAGAGAACTAGATCGCAGCCGTTCAGCGCCTGCCGCAGCGCTTCGATCTGATAAAACGCGATGCCCTCTGGCAATCGGCGCTGCATGGTAAGGTGCTCGCCGGTTTTGCGCGCGTGGGCGATAATCTCCCTGTCCAGATGGGTGCCCACGAGGCGCACCGTATGCCCGTTATCCCGCGCGGGGACGCTCATGGCCGAGCCCATCATGCCCGCGCCGACGATGGTGATGATACTCAATACACAGTACTCCTTCAGGGTTTCATTCCGCAGTCCCTGTAAGTTCAGTATAGGGCACGCGGGGTGCCTTTTCAAGGCCACGCATCTTTAAATCCGATACATTGACAGAAGCGTATCGGGACGCAAGTTTCTATAGATTCCCTCGCCTGATGGATGCGCCGTAGATTATTGACCGAACAAGGATGAGTTCATAGAGTGCCTCTGCTGTGATGAGGTCCCCGCTTATCGGTTCAGGCAAAATCCATCCCATATCATACCGCATGAATGGACTTTATCAAAGAACATTCTTACCGGGACTTGTTTCCGCTTGCATTGAGGGTGTGTTTTGAGTACAATAGATTGGGTTGACACCCAATTAACAATCACCCGAACAGAGGAGGAGAATATTCATGGTCAAAGTAGCAATCAACGGTTTCGGCCGCATCGGCCGCCTTGCTTTCCGCCAGATGTTTGTCGCGGATGGATATGAAGTGGTCGCCATCAACGACCTGACCAGCCCCGCGATGCTGGCGCACCTGCTGAAGTACGATACGGCGCAGGGCTCGTTCTGCGGCGTTTACGGCGAGAACAAGCACACCGTAGAAGCCACGGCCGATTCCATCATCGTTGACGGCAAAGAGATCAAAATCTATGCCCTCAAAGACGCCAAGGACTGCCCCTGGGGCGCGCTGGATATCGACGTGGTGCTCGAATGCACCGGCTTTTACACCAGCGAGGAAAAGAGCCAGGCGCACATCGACGCCGGTGCCAAGAAGGTGATCATCTCCGCGCCCGCCGGCAAGATGAAGACCGTTGTCTTCTCCGTGAATGAAAACATCCTCACCAAAGAAGATAAAATCATCTCCGCCGCGTCCTGCACCACCAACTGCCTGGCGCCCATGGCCAACGTGCTCAACAACACCTATCCCATCCAGTCGGGCATCATGTCCACCATCCACGCCTACACCGGCGACCAGATGATTCTGGACGGCCCCCACCGCAAGGGCGATCTGCGCCGTGCCCGCGCCGCCGCGCTGAACATCGTTCCCAACTCCACCGGCGCTGCCAAGGCCATCGGTCTGGTGATCCCCGCGCTCAACGGCAAGCTCATCGGCTCGGCCCAGCGCGTGCCCGTTTGCACCGGCTCCACCACCATTCTGGTGTCTGTGGTCAAGGGCAAGGACGTGACGGTTGAAAAGATCAACGCCGCCATGAAGGCCGCCGCTTCGGAAAGCTATGGCTACAACGAAGAGGAAATCGTATCGTCCGATGTGATCGGCACCAAGTTTGGCTCCATTTTCGATGCGACCCAGACCATGGTCCAGAAGCTGGACGACGACACCTATCAGGTGCAGACCGTTGCCTGGTACGACAACGAAAACAGCTACACCTCGCAGATGGTGCGCACGATCAAATACTTCGCAGAGCTGCAGTAAGTATTTTATAAGAACCTATCAAAACCCCGCCAGGCGCTGTGCGCCAGGCGGGGTTTTTCGATCCTAGATATTTGTGTTTGCTCTATGGCTGCTCTGTGGCCGGGATGCCAGCGTAGCCGTCCAGAAGCGCCAGCATCATGCGGTCATACTGGGCGTTCCACAAGGCTGATTCGTCGTCCTGAAAGGGAACGCTGTCCTCCAAAAGCACCTCGCCTGTGATCGCGGAGGTCACGTTGATGGAAAGTGTGTAGGCATCGCCCTGTGGTACGGCGTCCATCCACGCGGTACGCGCAAGCACAGGCACGCCCTCGGCCAGGTCAAACAGTGAATAGTACTGGGTTGCGGCGCCATCACTGACCTGGGAGAGAATCACATTGAGCTGCGCATCGTACACCGCATTGGCAAGCGCGCCGAGCACGGCGGAGTAGTGCATCTGCCCGTCGGCGGGGTCGAACAGATAATAGGTACAGGTGAGGTTGGATGCGCCAAGCACAAACACCGCTTCAACATCCAGGTTGCCGTCCCCGTTCATGTCCGTAAAGCGCAGCAGCGGCAAGATGTCATTTTGATTGCTCTCATCGGAGGGGAACAGGAAGGTGTAGGGGTCTCCGGCAGGCGGGGTGACTTCGGCCAGCAACGCGGGATCGTCCGGGAACCCCGCAGCGTGCTCCGTACTTGCGTATACGCGAAATTGGGTCGGTTCAGCGCCGCTTTGCAGTGAAACCGCCGCCTCAAACAGCGCGGAATCCGCATACGCAGGCAGTATCAGCGCTGCCAAAACCAAACAAAGAAATCCGAGAGTCAAACGGCGAAGATTTTGTTTCATACTGGGTTCCCTCCATAATGTAAAAGTGAACACATGAAATGCTTCTGTCTACAAGTTAACGCGGCAATGTACGCCTTTCATGCAGGCTGGCAATAAAAAAGCGCTTTGCTATGACAAAGCGCTTTTTTGTTTATTCCTGAGGTGCGGTGCCATCGCTAACCGGTTGGTATGCGCCGCGGTCGCCCTTGCGGATGTGGCTGCATATCAGCGAGCCGATATCCGAGACGACCTGCTTGAGGTGCTCGTCCTTGATGAGGTCCTGCTTTTGCTTAAGTCTCGCCGTGATGGACGATACCAGCGACGGCGACCCGACAAGCGACTGTTCCAGTACTGAGAACAGACCCGCGTCCATCGCGTCGGTGAAGAACTTTGCGTCGCGGATCATGCCGTCCTCGATCAGGAGGTTGACGCTGATGCCGCCCCAGGGGAAACGCTCCTTGACCGCAAAGGTGTAGGGTACCTCCCGGGGGAAAATCCACACAGGGCTCCGGTACTGCTCGGTCAGCTTCTGGATGGTCGGCTGATCCATCATTTTCTCATCCAGAATGGCGGGTGCGTGACCGTATACCTTGGCAAAGGCTTTGAACAGCGCCGCTTCCAGCGCGTCAATGGTCATATCGGGCACGATGGATTTCAGGTTGACCACCCGCGCCGCCACGCTTTTCACGCCGCGGTGTTGCAGCTTCTGCTCATCGGCGGTCAGGAAACGGCCCATCACGCTCATGTCGGCGTCCACCAGGATGGTGCCGTGGTGATAGGCATTATTGCCGGAGGTATAAAACGCATTGCCGGAAAATTTCCGTTCGCCGATTTGCAGATCGTTGCGGCCGGACTGCACGGCCCTGAGGCCGAAGCTGGCCACGGCCGCCTGAATAACGGACAGCTGCCTGGGAATGTTGAAATCCGCCTTGGGCATCAGAAACGTGAAGTTCAGGTTTCCCATGTCGTGATACACCGTGCCTCCGCCGCTCAGCCGCTTGGCGATCCTGCCGCCGTCGGACAAAAACTCTTTGACGCGGCACTCATACCACGGGTTTTGGTTGCGCCCGCATACGATGGTATGCGCGTTTTGCCACAGGTAGAGGATCGCCGTCTCTTCGGGCAGCGTATCCAGAAGCTGTTTCTCTATGGCAAGGTTGCGGTAGGGGTCCGTGCTTCTGGCGATGATGCAGGCAGTGCGTCTGATCATGTTATCAAACCTCGGTAGCTTAGTCGGTCTTTGTCCAGCGCAGGATGGGGCGACGGGCGGCCAGCACCTCGTCCGGCCTGCCGATCACGGCGTCGTGCGGGGCGGTATGCAGGGAATCCGGATCCGATTTGATCTCGTTTAGGATGGCGATCATCGCGTCCGCGGCGCGGTCGAGCGTCTCCCGGCTTTCGGTCTCGGTCGGTTCAAACATCAGCGCTTCTTCCACAATCAGCGGGAAGTACATCGTAGGCGGATGGATGTCGTAGTCAATCAACCGCTTGGCGGTATCCAGCGCGCGTACGCCGCATTGCTCCTTTTGAGGAGCGAGGGTCAATACAAACTCGTGCATGCACAGCCTGTCCGATACTGCGGTGTAGCCCGCGGCGGTCAGCCTGCGCTTGAGATAGTTGGCGTTGAGCACGGCGTGCTGCGATACGGATTGCAGCCCCTCGTCGCCCAGAAACTTGATGTAGGCAAGCGCTCGCACCATCACGCCGAAATTGCCGTGGAAGGCTTTCAGCTTGAGCTCCGATCCCTGCGTTTCGGGCAGGAACGGCTGCAAACAGGCCTTGACACCCACGGGACCGGCGCCGGGTCCGCCGCCGCCATGCGGCGTGGAAAACGTTTTGTGCAGGTTTAAGTGTACCACATCAAAGCCCATATCGCCAGGCCTTGCCGTACCCATGATGGCGTTTAAATTTGCGCCGTCATAGTACATCAGCCCGCCGGCTTTGTGCACCATATCGGCAATGCACAGGATATCGGTTTCAAACAACCCCAGGGTGTTGGGGTTGGTCATCATCATGCCTGCGACCTCGTCCGACAAAAGGGAATGCAGGTCGTCGGGGTCTACACGGCCGTCTGCACAGCTTTTCACGCTGATGACCTCGAAGCCCGCCATGGCGGCGCTGGCGGGGTTGGTGCCGTGAGCGCTGTCGGGCACGATAATCTTTTTGCGCCTGGTTTCGCCGCGTGTTTCAAAGTACTTTTTCATGAACAACAACCCCGCGAATTCCCCGTGCGCGCCTGCGGCGGGCTGCAGGGTAAAGGCGTCCATGCCTGCTACGCGGCAAAGGGCGGCTTTGAGCTCGTCCATCACCTGGATAGCGCCCTGCGCGGCATAATCGGGCACCAGGGGGTGCAGATTTTGGAATCCCGGCAGCGCGGCGGCGGCCTCGTTTACGGCGGGATTGTACTTCATGGTGCAGCTGCCCAGCGGGTAAAATCCGCAGTTGACGCCGAAGGTTTTGTGGGATAGCTCGGCGTAATGGCGGTCCACGTCGCATTCGGCCATTTCCGGTAGTACCGGCGGCACGGCGCGGCGCACGGGCAGGGCATAGGCAGGAACGTCCGGCGCGGGAATCACGTTGGTGCCGCGTCCCGCGTGGCTCTTTTCAAAACTCAGCATGCTTTCCTTATTCACCTTCGCACACCTCCCGTACCAGTTTGACGGCTCTGTCCAGCTGCGCCTTGCTTGCCTTTTCGGTCACAGCCCAGAGCATGCCGCCGTCCAGGGGCAAGCCGGATAATATGCCGTACTCATGCAGCGCGGCCTCCACTCTGGCGGGGTTTGGTAGGTCGGTGACGAACTCGTGAAAGAACTCGCCATTATATCGCAGATTGACACTCTTGATCTTGCAAAGCTCCTGCGCGAAGTAGTGCGCTTTGCTTACGCAGCTTTCCGCCACGGCGGTGATGCCCTGCAGGCCCATGTACGTTAAATATATCGATGCGGTCAGCGCACTGTGCGCGTGATTGGTGCAGATGTTGGAGGATGCCTTTTCGCGCCGGATGTGCTGCTCGCGCGCTTGCAGCGTCAGCACAAAGGCACGGCGGCCGTCCGCATCGGCGGTCTGCCCGGCAATGCGGCCCGGCAGCCTGCGGATCATGTCCTTGGTGCAGGCCATGAAGCCCGCGTGCGGGCCGCCGTACATCATCGGCAGGCCGAAGGGCTGTACGTCGCCGCAGACGATATCCGCCTTGACCTCCGCGCCGCTGGGCAGCAGCGAAAGCGACAGGGGATTGACCGCCAGAATGCACTTGACGCCCGCTTCCTTCGCGGCCTGGAACAGGGCGGCAACATCTTCCAGCTGGCCGAAGTAGTTGGGCTGCTGAATGGTGAGGCTGGCAACGTCCTCCCTCAGCATTTCCCTGAGCGCTGCGGGATCCGTGCGCCCGTCCTTAAGCGGCACGGTGCGCACCTGTGTATCCGTGCCAAAGCCGTAGGTGTTCATCACGGCGAGGGTATCGGGATGAACGGCCTGGGAGACCAGCGCCACGCTGCGGCTGCGCTCGCGGCACATCATGGCGGCCTCGGCGGCGGCGGTGGCAAAATCGTACACGCCCGCGTTGGAGGCATCCATGCCCGTCAGCTCGCAAATCAGCGTCTGGTACTCAAAAATCGCCTGCAATACGCCCTGGGAAAGCTCCGCCTGGTAGGGCGTATAGGCGGACAGGAATTCCTTTTTATTTGCCAGCTGCGGCACGATGGGCGGGATGAAATGATCGTAGCAGCCCGCGCCCCGAAGGGTCAGCGTATACTGCGTGTTTTCCGCCGCCAGGGCCTGCATCTCCCGCAGGGTTTCCATCTGGGTCAGGCCCGGATGCTCGGCTTTGGGCACACTGCCCCGAACGCTTTGGGGTACGTCCCCAAAAAGCTCATCCAGTGTGTTCAGCCCAAGAAAAGTAAGCATCTCCCGGGTTTCTTCCGGGGTATGCGGATGGTATTGGCTCATGCTTTACCCCAATCTACAGCGTGTCCAGGTAGGCGGCATAGGCGTCGGCATCCATCAGCTCGCCGCGCGCAGTGATGCCCTCCACCTTGGCGATCCACGCCTCGTAGGGAGACTGGTTGATGGCCTCAGGCGCGTCCAGAAGCGTTTCGTTCACCTCGGACACGGTGCCGGCCACAGGCGCGTAAATATCGCTGACGGCCTTTACGCTTTCCACATCGGCAAACATTTTGCCAACGGCGATAGTATCGCCCGCCTGCGGAAGGTTGACAAACACCAGATCGCCCAGCTCGTGCTGCGCGTAATCGGACAGGCCGACAGCAGCCGTCATATCGTCGATAAATTCCACCCATTCGTGTGTTTTGGCGTACCATAATCCCTGCTTGATTTCCATGGTTTCGTCCTCCTATGCTTTATGGTAGAACGGAAGCGTCACGATTTCAGCTTCCACGGGAGTATCGCGGATGATTACCTGCAGCGTGGTGCCGGGCTCCTGATAGCGCGCGTCGACCAGCGCCATCGCTACCGCGCCCACGGTGGGGCAGTGTGTGCCGCTGGTAGTGAGGCCGATCTGCTGGCCGTTTGCAAGCACGGGGTAGTGCTCCCGCGCGATGCCCCGGCCGGTGATTTTCAGGCCGATACGCGCGCGCTTTGGCTCGCCCATAGCAAGCAATGCACTGCGGCCGATGAAGTCGCCCTTATCCGGTTTTACATAACGGCCCAGGCCGGTTTCCAGGGGCGATACGGTATCGTCCATCTCGTGGCCGTACAGGGGCATGGCGGCTTCCAGCCGCAGGGTATCGCGGCAGCCCAGCCCGCAGAGCTGCAGCCCGAACGTTTTTCCGCGTTCCATCAGCAGGTCGAAGAGCTTTGCGCCGTCCCCGGCTTTTGCGTAAAGCTCAAATCCGTCCTCGCCTGTGTAGCCTGTGCGGCTGACCAGGCTGTCGATTCCGCCCAGATTCACGTGGTCGATGAATGAGTAGTATTTTTGCGGCAGCTGATCGGTGATCGTGCGCATCATCGCCTCGGCCTTGGGGCCTTGCAGGGCGATTTGGCAGATCGAGTCGGAAATGTCGGTGAACTCCACATCCCCGAAGCGCTGGCCGAGGATATGCGCAACATCCTTTCGGCGGTTTGCGGCGTTGACAACCATCAGGTAGTCGTTTTCCGCCTTGCGGTATACCAGCACGTCGTCAATCACGCCGCCCTGGGCGTTGAGCATCGGGCTGTAGCGTACGCGGCCGTCCTGGAGTGTGGAAAAATCATTGCAGAGCAGGTTTTGGATGTTTGGCAGGGCGTCCGGCCCCTGGAAGGTCACCTCGCCCATATGGCTGACGTCGAACAGGCCCACGCCCTCGCGCACGGCGCGGTGCTCCTTCATGACGCCCGCCTCGTACTGCACAGGCAGCAGGTATCCCGCGAAGGGGACGATTTTGCCGCCGTGCTGCACATGCCGGTCATACAGCGGCGTTTTGAGAAGTTCCTCTGTCATGGATAGCTCCTTTCAGGAAATGATAAAGGCACAAAGCACATCGTGCTTTGCGCCTCTGTATCGGAACCTGAAAGTTTCTCTGTTTATGGAAACAGATTGCCTCTTCGGTGCGCCTGGTTCGGCAGACGCTTTCCAGAGTTTCGTCGGGCCTGGGTCCTTTTGCCTGAGAGCTTATGCGTTTTGCACCTTCGGCGGCGGCCAAGCCGCTCTCTCCCCAAACCTTCAACCGAGCCTTCATATTCAATTTCAAGTATCAGTATAATTCTACGCTGTACTGATGTCAATTGCGAAAACAGGGAGAGAACAATAAATGTTGCTCCTGTGAAACTGTTGTATTTGCCGCCGTGTAAAGGGCTCGCAAAGGTTTGATGAAGCGCCTGTACAGATTTGCGCTTTGCCTTGTCAAGCCATGGTTTTCCCTATATAATAGTTTGGAATCTGGGAAAGGAAGGGAAATAGTATGGAAACGCCTGTGAAAAAGACGAATTTCATCTGGGATTTCATCGATGAAGACTTGGAGAGCGGGCGCTACCAGCAAATCCAGACCCGCTTCCCCCCGGAACCCAACGGCTACCTGCACATCGGCCACTGTAAGGCCATCGCTGCGGATTTCACCACCGCCGAGCACTTTGGCGGCAAGTGCAACCTGCGGTTTGACGACACCAACCCCGCCAAAGAGGAGACCGAGTTTGTCGACGGTATCATGGAAGATATCCGCTGGCTCGGCTTTCATTGGGACGGGCCCGTTCGTTTCGCCAGCGAATATTACCAGGCCTGCTACGATATTGCCATTGACTGGATCAAGCGCGGCCTTGCTTATGTGGACAGCCTCACCCCCGAGGAAGTGCGCGAGTACCGCGGCACGCTGACCGCGCCGGGGAAAAACAGCCCCTACCGCGACCGCAGCGTGGACGAAAACCTGCGCCTGTTTGAAGAAATGAAGGCGGGCAAGCATGCCGAGGGCAGCATGATCCTGCGCATGAAGATTGATATGGCAAGCCCCAACATGAACATGCGCGATCCCGCCATGTACCGTATTTTATACCGGGAGCATCACCGCACGGGCAAGCAGTGGTGCATCTACCCGATGTACGATTATTCCCACCCCATCGGCGACGCGCTGGAAAGCGTAACCCACAGCCTGTGCTCGCTGGAGTATGAGGATCACCGGGTGCTGTACGACTGGGTGGTGGAGCATGCCAAGGATATGCTGCCGGGCAGGCCGCGGCAGATTGAGTTCAGCCGCCTGAACATCACCCGCACCATCATGTCCAAGCGCTACCTCCGCATGCTGGTGGAGAAGGGCATCGTCGCCGGGTGGGACGACCCCCGCATGCCCACGCTGTGCGCCATGCGGCGGCGCGGCTATACCTCCGCGGCCATTCGTGATTTCATCGACCGCATCGGGCTGGCCAAGGCCGACAGCGAGGTGGACTTCGCCCTGCTGGAGCACTGCGTGCGCGACAGCTTAAGCGAGACTGCCCCCCGCGCCATGGCGGTGCTGCGCCCGCTGAAGGTGGTGCTTTTGAACTGGCCCGAGGGCATGACCGACGAGCTGCCCATCGAAAACCACCCCGGCCATCCCGAAATGGGCGAGCGCACGGTGACCTTCACCAAAGAACTCTACATTGAGCAGGAAGACTTCATGGAAGTCCCCGCCAGGAAATATTTCCGCCTGTTTATCGGCGGCGAGGTGCGGCTCAAGAGCGCGTATATCATCAAGGGCGAGCGCTGCGACAAGGATGAAAACGGCAACGTCACCTGCGTGTACTGCTCGGTGGATCTTGATAGCCGCAACGGCAGCGAAGGCGCGCTGCGCAAGGTGAAGGGCACGCTGCACTGGGTAAGCGCCACCCAAAGCCTGCCCATGGAAGCGCGGGTGTTTGACCAGCTTCTCGACGAGCAGATTCTTGAAGGCGAGGAGCGCAAGAACTTTTTGGAAACGCTCAATCCCAACAGCCTGGAGGTTTGCCACGGCTTCATGGAGAAATCGCTTGCATCCGCCAAGGTGGGGGATACCTTCCAGTTCCTGCGCATGGGCTATTATTGCATGGACCAGGATTCCACAGACGCCCTGCCGGTGTTTAACCACACCGTGGGCCTGAAGGATACCTTCTCCAAGGTTATGAAAGGATCGAACAATGACTGAGATTCGCACGCGCTTTGCGCCCAGCCCCACGGGCTATATGCACCTGGGCGGGCTGCGCACGGCGCTGTACGCCTACCTGTTTGCCAAGCAGCGCGGCGGCAAATTCATCCTGCGCATCGAGGACACCGATCAGGAACGCGAGGTGCCCGGCGCTGTCGAGCTGATTTACGAGGACATGCACAAGGCGGGGCTTGATTACGATGAAGGCCCCGATGTTGGCGGCCCCTTCGGACCGTATATCCAGTCCCAGCGAAAAGATATGTACATGCCCTATGCCATGCAGCTGGTGGAAAGCGGCGCGGCCTACCCCTGCTTTTGCACCAAAGAGGAATTGCAGCAGCGGCGCGATGCGGCAACCGCCAAAGGCGAGCAGTGGAAGTACGACAAGCATTGCCTGCACATCGACAAGGCCGAGGCCAAGCGCCGCATGGAAAGCGGCGAGCCGTACGTCATCCGCCAGAACATCCCTGAGGTGGGCGTTGCAAGCTTTGAGGATTTGCTGTACGGCCATGTGGAAACCGAGTGTGCGATTTTGGACGATAACGTGCTGATCAAGCAGGACGGGCTGCCGACCTATAACTTCGCCAACGTGATTGACGACCACACCATGCAGATTTCCCATGTCATCCGTGGCACGGAGTATTTAAGCTCCACGCCCAAGTACAACCTTTTATACGAAGCGTTCGGCTGGCAGCCTCCTATTTACATGCACCTGCCCGTGGTGATGAAGGACGCGACCCGCAAGCTTTCCAAGCGGCACGGCGACCCGACCTTTGAGGACCTGCTGGAGCAGGGCTATGTGCGCGACGCGATTATCAACTTTATCGCGCTGTTGGGCTGGGCGCCCAAGGACGACCGCGAGTTTTTCACGCTTGACGATCTGGTCGAAGTGTTCGACACGGACGGCCTGTCCAAATCGCCGGCGATTTTCAACACCGATAAGCTCCGTTGGTTCAACTCCGAGTATATCAAGAAAATGGACTTCGAGGACTACCTGAGAACCGTAACCCCCTGGTTTGACAAGGTTTTGCTTGGCAAGGGCATCGATTACCGCCGCCTGGCGGAGCTCATGCACGGCCGCACCGAAGTGTTCAACCAGGTGCCGGAAATGGTTCAGTTCCTTTCGGAGCTTCCGGACTATGCAATCGACCTGTACTCCCATAAAAAGATGAAAACCGACCCCGCCCTGAGCCTTACGGTACTCAAACTCGCCCTTACCAGGGTGGCGGCTTTACAGGATTTCAGCGAGGACAGCCTCAAGGAATGCCTGATGGAGCTGGCCACCGAAAACGAGTGGAAAACCGGCCAGGTGATGTGGCCTGTGCGCGTTGCGCTGTCGGGGCTGCCCTCCACGCCGGGCGGCGCGACGGAGATCGCGTATCTGCTGGGGAAGGACGAAACGCTGCAAAGACTGGCGATCGGGATCAATTTCCTGGAGCAGTACCAGAGCTTGCAGCAGTCCTGATCGTGAAAAAGTCTCAAGAGGAGTATTGATATGAGCAATCCAGAATTCATGCCCTACGATCCGGCGCCCATCGAAGCGAAATGGCAAAAGAAATGGGATGACGAGGGCACCTTTGAAGCGCAGTATCCAAGCGAAAAGCGCAAATTTTACGGCCTGATCGAGTTTCCCTATCCCTCCGGCGCGGGGCTGCACGTCGGCCATCCGCGTTCCAACACCGCGATGGATATCATCTGCCGCAAGCGCCGCATGGAAGGCTACAATGTGCTCTATCCCATCGGGTATGACGCGTTCGGCCTGCCCACGGAGAACTATGCCATCAAAAACCACGTTCATCCCGCAAAGGTGACGAAGGACAATATTGCGCATTTTCGCTCGCAGCTCAAGCGCCTCGGGTTTTCGTTTGATTATACCCGCGAGGTGGATACCACCGACCCGGATTATTACAAGTGGACTCAGTGGATATTTTTGAAGCTCCATGAGCACGGTCTGGCCTACAAGCACGAGATGCCCATCAACTGGTGCACAAGCTGCAAGGTCGGCCTTGCCAACGAGGAGGTCGTCGGCGGCGTGTGCGAACGCTGCGGGGGCCAGGTGGTGCGCCGCGTGCGCAGCCAGTGGATGCTGCGCATCACGCAGTACGCCGAGAAGCTCCTAAACGGCCTGGACGATCTGGACTTCATCGAAAAGGTGAAAACCCAGCAGCGCAACTGGATCGGGCGTTCCGAAGGCGCGGAGGTCGATTTCAAAATCGCGGGGAAGGATGAAACACTCCGCGTGTTCACCACCCGCCCGGATACGCTGTTTGGCGCGACCTACATGGTGGTCAGCCCGGAGCATCCGCTGATCGACGCGTATAAGGCGGATATCAGAAACTATAGTGAAGTCTTGGAGTACCGCGAGCAGGCCGCCAAAAAGAGCGACTTTGAACGCACCGAAATGAACAAGGATAAGACCGGTGTGGAGCTGCACGGCTTGAAAGCCGTCAACCCCGTGAACGACGCGCTGATTCCCATCTGGGTCAGCGATTACGTGCTGATGAGCTACGGCACCGGCGCGATTATGGCCGTGCCGGGGCACGATACGCGCGACTGGGAGTTTGCCAAAACCTTCAGCCTGCCCATTATTGAAGTCATCGCGGGCGGGGATATCGAAAAGGAAGCCTATACCGATGTCAGCGACGGCATTCTGGTCAACAGCGGATTCCTGAACGGTCTGAAGGTGGCCGACGCCAAGGCAAAGATCATCGCCTGGCTGGTGGAACAGAACCTGGGCGAAAAGAAGATCAACTTCAAGCTGCGCGACTGGGTATTCAGCCGCCAGCGCTACTGGGGCGAGCCGATTCCCATTGTGCACTGCCCGCATTGCGGCATGGTGCCCGTGCCGGAAGCGGAGCTTCCTGTGCTTTTGCCAAACGTTGAAAATTATGAAACCACCGATACCGGCGAAAGCCCGCTTGCAGCCATTACCGACTGGGTGAATACCACCTGCCCCAAATGCGGCGGCCCCGCCAAGCGCGAGACCGATACCATGCCCCAGTGGGCGGGGTCGAGCTGGTACTTCCTGCGCTACTGCGACCCGCATAATGAACAGGCGTTTGCCGATTTTGATGCGCTGAAGTACTGGATGAACGTCGACTGGTACAATGGTGGCATGGAGCATACCACGCTGCACCTTTTATACAGCCGGTTCTGGCACCTGTTCCTGTACGATATCGGCGTTGTGCCCTGCCAGGAGCCCTACCAGAAACGCACCAGCCATGGCATGATCCTGGGCGAAAACGGCGACAAGATGAGCAAATCCCGCGGCAACGTCGTCAACCCCGACGACTGCATTGACGAGATCGGCGCGGACGCCACCCGCATGTACGAAATGTTCATGGGCGCGTTTGATCAGGCCATTCCGTGGAACCCCAACGGGGCGCGCGGCTGCCGCAGGTTTCTGGACCGCGTATGGCGGCTGATGGACATGATCAAGGACGGCAAAGGCTATCAAAAGGCGCTGACGCCGCTGATGCACGAGACCATCAAGAAGGTCGGCGACGATTATGAGGCCATGAAGTATAACACCGCCATCGCCCAGATGATGACGCTCGTCAACGAGTTCTACGCGGCGGACGGCTGTACGAAGGATGAGCTGAAAACCCTGGTCCTGCTGCTGTACCCCGTGTCCCCGCACATCTGCGAGGAGATGTGGGAGCGCATGGGCTTTGGCTCCGGCCTGACCTTTGAGCCCTGGCCCGCCTACAGCGAGGAAGCCATGAAGCGCTCCGAGGTGGAAATCGCCATCCAGATCAACGGCAAGGTGCGCGGCCGCATCATGATTGATCCCGACATGACC
>Ga0116163_1001242_pt1 | contig 16071 bp, 15 predicted proteins | sample AD_UKC107_MetaG_FD_89889 | JGI IMG/M metagenome (GOLD analysis project Ga0116163, IMG submission 89889) | Active sludge microbial communities of municipal wastewater-treating anaerobic digesters from Hong Kong - AD_UKC107_MetaG | ecosystem: Engineered > Bioreactor > Anaerobic > Digestate...
ATAAATAAAAAATTTTTTGTTATCTATATTGAGGGGGTTCCGCAAGGGGCCCCTTTTTATTTGCCGTAATGGAGCAAATTAATTGACATGGCGGGAGGTTCAGGTAACCTTAATGTTAAAATAACAAGAGGAGCTATTCATGAATCAGAAAGCAGTTGTACTCTTTAGCACTCTATTTCTTTTCGCGGCACTTTCGTGCGGAAAGGACGGCGGGAAGGGCCAGACTGACGCATTGGGTGAGGGACCTGTAAAATATGCCAGGTACGGCATCTCAGTCTATAAGGAGCAGGAGCTTAAAACGTGGGCTGCAAACCTGTCAAAAACTGAGCCTGTTACACTTCTTGAAACAGTAAAAATCCCAATTCAGAAGAAAGAGACAGAGGTCGCAAAAGTTAAACTCTCTGACGGAAATATTTTCTTCCTTAAAATGAGTCATCTTGCGGATAAGCCTGTTGTTTTTGTTGAGGATACAAAGGTTTATGTGAGAAATAATGCATCCAGCAGAGTCTATGCGGTTGTCCCTAAAGGGACTATCGCTTTTGTAATAAAGGAGATGGGAGAATGGACCCAGGTATACGTCGGGAAAATTGACGGCAAATGGGTGTCAAAGCAGTGGGCCAATGGAGGATATTCGTCGGAGGATATGAAGATCCAGGAGGCTAAAAATTTTGAAGAGGCATCCGCTGTACTGAAAAGCAGCAAGTCAAAGCCGGACCAGATATCTCAGGCTCTCGCTGTAATGAAGGAACTGTCATCATCAGGAATGTTTTCTGATGCCGCCAATGCTCTTATCGCCGCGCATTCGGAGGAGGGCAGCATCTCCTCTGAGGAGAATGCGGATGAAAATAATTTATCAGGAGATACGGCAAAGGTTGAGACAGCCGCCGGGCTTACAATGAGAGAGGAACCTGGCGTTTCTTCAAAATCAATTGTAGTTATACCTTCAGGCAGTATTGTGAATATTCTGAATAAAGGCGACATTGAGGAGACCATCTCGGGAAAGACCTCTGTGTGGTATAAGGTTGAGTGGAGCGGAAATAAAGGATGGGTTTTCGGAGGATTTCTCTCCTTTTAATTTAATTAGATGTTGATTAAGTTAAACACGAATGAACACAGATAGAGGGGGCATAGATATTTATTGGATTAAAATCATCAGCGGGAATTACTGAAATCTGTGTTTATTCGTGTCTGTTTTTTTTATTGTTAAACCCGGCATCCTGGCAGGATGTTGGAGTTTTATTTTTTTAGATGGAAGATTTTTTCGGTTTCTCCGGGTCTTCGTTCTCACGGTAGCAGTATCTGCATCCCATGATCATCAGTTTTTCACTTCCTCTCTCTATGGTTTTTGATGCGTAGAGACCTTCATATTTTGTCAGGGACGATCCACAGAGAGGACATATTCTTGTCCCGGGAGGGAGGGCCGGCCTGTTGCGGAAGGCAACAGTGCCTGTGTCAATATTCTGCACCGGGGGTTTCTCTCCCGGTTCACCGAGTTTCCTGATTGCCTCTTTTCCGTCAGAAATAAGGGAGTAGACGTAAAGAAAAGCGGCAATCCCTATAATTAAGCCTGCAAGATATAGTAGGATATCCATGATCAATTTTTCTTTTCAGTTATAAAATTTATCATTACAGTATCGGCTGATGGCGGTTCAAAGGTATAATCACTGCATACATGAAGGATGCTGAACCCTTCCGCTTCAAGAAGTTCTGAAATTTCCTCAATGGAATAGATTTTCTGTATATGTTCTTCCGTATGTTTTTCACCGTCTCTTCCTGTTGTTGTAAAACTGGATGTTATTATCCTGTTATCCCTGTCATATGAGTTGCTCCATTCGATATGAATGCCCCGTGTTTTGTATACGGATGTTTTATTATTAAAAAATTTTTCAATGTTATGTTCGGTGGTAATGTCAAACATGAAAATTGAGCCGTTATGCATTACATCTCTGGCTGATTTTAATACTTTCCTGATATCCTCCCTGTCAGTCAGGTAGTTCATTGTGTCATGGACACAGAATATAAAATCAAATTTATGCTTCAGTACAAAATTCCTTATGTCTGAGCGTATTATTCTGAAGTTTCTGAAAGCCCTGGTTTTAGCTACCATGAGCATGTCCATTGAAAGGTCTATTCCCACAATGCTGTAATTTTTCGCTGAGAATTTTGCCCCGAATTTACCTGTCCCGCAGCCAAGTTCAAGAACAGTTTCCGGGTTGTTGCAGTATGTGATCATTGCATCGTAAATAAATTCAAACCAGAGCTGATAGTCAACATGCCGGAGAATATAGTCGTACGCTTCAGCGATCCCTGTGTATGGCTCATTTTTAGTCAAAAAGCACTCCTTAAAAACCGGTTTTTTTAAAGTACAGAGAGGTTATTTTAAGTCAATAAAATAAAAAATCATATTAGTTTACCCAATGAGTGTTGTTTTTTTATTGTGCAAATCGGCACTTCATTATAATTGTTTACGCAGTAAAGTTTTCGGAGAGTAAAAAAATGATCGAAAAGAACATTGTCAGGTTCGGAGTATCCATTGAAGAAAAGCTTCTGGGAAGGTTTGACAACCTTATTACTGAAAAGGGGTATGTAAACAGGTCAGAGGCAATAAGAGATCTTATCAGGGATATGCTTGTTTCACAGCAGATTGAAGATCCGGACTCTGAGTCTTTCGGAACCCTTACCATGGTGTATAATCATCATCACGGGGACATTTCAGAGAGGCTGAACAATGTGCAGCACGATTTTTTTGCCAATATTATATCAACAACCCATATACACCTGGACGCGCATAACTGTCTTGAAGTTCTTATACTTAAAGGTAAGGCCGGGCAGCTTAAAACTATAGCTGATATGATCCTCTCAATAAAAAATGTTAAACATGGAAAGTTTGTAATAGCTTCAACTGAAACCAACCTGGATGTTTGAAAAATTTCCGACCAGTTGCAGAGAGTTTTTATTTTACACGGATGAACACTGATTTATCCGTGTCTATCTGTTTTTAGTTTTTTTCAACCCTCAACCTGATCCGCATTAACGTTTTATTCCGGATATTAATCCCTGATCAGATTTGAATTCAGCAAAAAGTAACCATCTGCTGTTTCCGCTGATTTTCCAGGCGGGGTCAGGGCGTTCTCTGCCTTTAAGAGATCAGGTGGTTTATACATGTCTGATTTTGTTGCTGCGTCTTCCGGTGATATTTCATGCATATTTTATTATTTTAAAAAAAACATTGCTAAACTATAAAGAGCGTTTTTTCGATATTAAGAATAAGGGTAAATCTGTCCTTTCGGGACTATTGAGGTAAAAAATGCGGCAGAGAGTTCTTCTGTTCATCATCTCTGCTGCCGTTGTTGTTCTTCAGCTTTCAGCTGGGGGTTCCGTTCTTTTCGCAGAAAGCGGGAGAGAGGGCACAAAGGCAGACAGAGCGGGTGTATCATATGCTGCGGTATATGATTCAGGGGGAGCAGAGGAATATAGAGACATAACGCCCATTTCAGCTAAATGTGTTTATAATCCTGATAATAACAGCTGCAGAGCGGCCTCTGTTTCAGGTGGTTCTAAATGCCGTATAACTGTTTATACTGTGAAAAAGGGGGATACTCTATATAGTATTTCGAGAAAAAAAGGGGTTACTGTTGATTCAATATCAGACCTGAACAGGATAAAAGGTAATAGAATCTATTCAGGCATGAAGCTTAAAATCAGATCCTGTGGAGAAAACGGGAAAGCGGAGACTGCATCTAAAAACTGCAGTAAAAATTACAGCTCAAAAAGTTTTTCTTCCTCCGGGAAATTCGCCTGGCCGCTGAAAAAAGTCAGCAGCTACAAAAGGGACGGCAGCAGCGGTATTAAATCTATCGGAATATTTATCAAAGGCGTGCCTAACTGTGATGTTGTTGCTTCACAGGACGGTGTTGTGAAAAAGATCGGTTATATGAGAGGTTACGGTCAATATGTGGCCATAAGCCACAAGGGAAGGTATGTTACAGTATATTCAAATCTCTCATGTGTCCGCGTAAAGGAGGGGGCGCGTGTTTCAAGGGGTATGGTGATAGGCGGCCTAAGCAGTGACAGGACTCTTCATTTTCAGATTGGACACGCGGGAAAACCTGAAAACCCTCTCAAACATCTTCCGGGCAGGAGGAAAGGGTGAGGTTTTAAGCTGTTATTTTGCTTGACTTTGATGTTTTGCTATTCTAATTATTATAAATACTTTTTTAAAAAAGTGGTTTGTGGAATTCTGGTTTGTTTATAATATCACTATCGATTATATATTTGTAGCATCTTTTTTTATTGTTTTTTAAAATTTGCAATAAGGATCAGATAATGAAAAAATGGGTTCTTTCAGGGGCTGCAATCCTCAATCCTGATGATTCATCAGAAAAGATTAATATACAGATTGAGAACGGCAGGATAACCCTTGTATCCAGAAAGGAGATCAACAGCAGTATAAGTTACACTACAAGGGGTATTATTTCGACGGGCCTGATAAATGCTCACGACCATCTGCTCGGTAATTACTTTCCCAAAGTGGGTAACGGCCCATATGTGAACTGGCTTCCGTGGGACAATGATTTAAAAAGCTCTCCACTTTATCAGGAGAGATCCCAGATTGAAAACCGCGATCTTTATCTCCTTGCGGCATATAAAAACCTGGTCTCCGGCGTGACTACCGTTTCTGATCATATGCCCCATTTTGTAGCTGAACCTTATTATGATATTCTTCCGGTAAAAGCAATAAGGGAATATACACTGGCTCATTCGGTAAACTCATTTGCTCTTAAATGGGGTGATGATATTGACAAAGAGTACAGAAAGGCGGAGGAGCTGGATATTCCTTTTGTTACACATGTTTCCGAAGGATTTGATATTGAGACCCAGCAGGATATAGTCACCCTGGACAGCAAAGGCGGGCTTGGGGACCATTCCGTACTTATTCACTGCCTGGCTTTTTCAGAAAGTGATATGGATCTTGTCCGGAAAAAGGGAGCCACTGTAGTCTGGTGCGGAGATTCGAACATGTTCATGTACGGAAAGACCGCGAAAATAAAAGAGATGCTTGAAAAGAAGATTAATATATGCATAGGAACCGACTCGCCGATGTCCGGCGGAGAGAACCTTCTATACGAAATGAAATTTGATAAAAAGCTTTATAAAAAGCTTTACGGTGAAGAACTCTCTGACGAAACTATATACAAAATGGTGACAGTGAATCCTGCTAAAGGCTTCAGACTCTACGATTCAGGCGCAATAAAAGAGGGCAATATTGCCGACTTTGTTGTTGTAAAAGACAGGGGCGGATCTTATATTAATTCAGTGGTATCAGCAGAACTGAAGGATATTATGCTTGTGGTGATCAACGGACTTCCTGCTTACGGGGACATTGAGTTTGCTGAAGTTTTCGATTCTCTTAACGTTCAGTACCAGGAAATTGTTATGGATGGCGTTGAGAAGGTTATAATAGGGGATTTAACAGGTCTTCTCAGAAGGATAAGCAGGGCTGTGGGATTTAAAAAAGAGTTTCCATTCATGCCGGTAGAATTTTAAAGAGGCAGCAGGAGTGATATGAGTAACGGCATTCAGGGCGGGATAACAACCAGATCGTATAAGTCGGGCTCCATCATTTATTTTGAAGGGGACAAGAGTGAGTATGTCTATATTCTGAAGTCCGGAAGGGTTATCCTTACTTATGTTAAAATAGACACCGGGGAGGAGGTCAAGGAGGAAGTCAGACAGGGGGAGTTTTTCGGAGTAAAGTCGGCTCTTGGAAAATATCCCAGAGAGGAGACTGCTCAGACTATAGGCGAAACCGTTGTTCTCGTTCTTACACTTGGTGATTTTGAAAGACTGATACTCCGTAATGTAAATGTTGTACGAAAAATGCTTCGTGTTTTCAGTAACCAGCTGCGAAGAATAGGTAAAACTGTCAGAACTGTTCTTGGTGAAAGTGAAAACGTGAATCCTGATATAGAACTTTTCAGAATTGGCGAACACTATTTTAAAGCCGGGGATTTTAATAAGGCCACGTACGCTTTTAAAAAGTATCTTGAATACTATCCCGGTACCGATTACTCCAGAATTGCCATGGAGAGGATTAAAACTATAAGCACAGGGGGCCCCGGCCCTTCCGAAATGTCAGAGCAGGATGATTTTACCGATTTTTCAATGGATAGTGATTCTGACGATATGTTTACTTTTGACGAGACTCCATCATCCGGAAATCAGGCCCAACCCGCTCCTTCCGTCTCAATGAGTTCAGATTCTGCTCTTTCATCCGAGTTTTCAAGCGAGATGGATGATTTTCTTGCTGATGATAATACAATGGATGATTTTGGTGATTTTGATCTCGACAGTTCTCCGTCATCAAATTCAGAAGGACTTAAACCGAGGTTTGATGAAGCTGAATCTATGTTTAAGAGGCAGAATTATTCAGGCGCTCTTGTAATTTTCCAGGGGATACTGGATGAAGGAGAACCTGCGAAAGATAGTGACAGAAAATTTTTCGTGGATTCGCATTACTATGCCGGTGTATGTTATTTTGAAATGAAGAAATACAAGGAGTCGATGAACCTTCTTGCTGAAATAATAAAGAACAGATCTGATTCTGATAAATTCAAGGGTTCAATTTTCTATGCGGGACAGATTTTTGAAGTAGCCGGCCAGAAGGATAAGGCTATTGCTTATTATAACAGGGTGCTTAATATTACACCGAATGATTCCCTGAATGGAATGGCTCTTGATAAAATTAAGGCTCTACAGAAGGGACAGGTGTAGGTTATGCTTGAACTTGATGAAAAATTTTTCGGTCGTTTTGGAGTTGAGTATTCCCCGAACCAGATAATTTTCTGCGAATATGAACCGGGTTATGAATTCTATTTTCTTCAGAAGGGCAAGGTAAAGATAGTTAAAATTATTAATGACAGGGAGAAAACCATTGACGTTCTCGGTCCCGGGGATGTTTTCGGGGAGATGGCGATACTGGAGGAGCAGCCAAGGTCAGCTACGGTAATAGCCATGGAACATGTAAGGGTGCTTAAATTTCACAGGGATAATTTTGACGCTCTTTTACAGGGTAATCCGCAGCTGGCTTATAAGCTGCTTTTAATATTTTCCAAACGTATATACGACCAGAAAAGAAGGCTTATGATTCTTCTTCTTGAAGAGCCTTCTGTGAAGGTTATGGATGTTCTCATTATGCTGGCTGAGCAGAATCAGCAGTTCGATTTTGAGGGTGAAATTTCGCTTAATACAACTGCACGGCAGGTGGCAAGCTGGGCTGGCATGGCTGAATCTGAAGCTCAAAAAGAGTTGACACATCTGGCACGTGTTGACAAGATTGACCTGTTTGAAGACAGGATAGTTGTAAAGAATATCCGCGACTTTCAGCGAGTGGTTGCTTCCAGAAGGAAAAATCTCTACTCCTAAAGGTAATAAAACAATTAAAACGCTCCCGTAGCTCAGGTGGATAGAGCAGTGGTTTCCTAAACCATGTGTCGGTGGTTCGAGTCCTCCCGGGAGCGCAGAAAACGGAAATAAAGCGGGTTAAACCGCTTATTTTTTTCTTTAGAGGCAGTTTATGGAAGGAAAACTGGAAGAGATAAAGGTAAGATTTGGTGAGATTGAAAGGCAGCTCAGCGATCCCGAAACTATTTCTGATCAGAAACTCTTCAGGGAACTGACCAGGGAACATTCACAGCTCTCACCTGTAATTTCGAGATACAATGAGTACCTTACCCTTGTTAAATCCCTGAAAGAGAGCAAGGAACTTATTGAAACAGAAAAGGACCCTGAAATGAAGGAGATGCTGCAGGAGGAGATAAACGACCTGCAGCCGAAAATTGAAGAACTCAGCGAGAAACTCCTTATTATGCTCCTGCCGAAAGACCCGAATTCAGGAAAAGATATAATCATGGAGATAAGGGCCGGAACAGGCGGGGATGAGGCCGCGCTTTTTGCCGCTGACCTCTTCAGAATGTATACAAGGTATGCGGAGGTCAAGGGGTGGAAGGTTGAGCTCCTTGAGGTGAACAGCAATGAAATCGGCGGATACAAAGAGGTTTCCTTTTCAATAAGGAGCTCCGAGGTTTATGACAGCCTGAAGTTTGAGTCAGGTGTTCACAGGGTGCAGCGGGTGCCTGAGACAGAGGCGAGCGGAAGGATTCATACCTCTGCTGTTACAGTGGCCGTTCTTCCCGAGGCAGAAGAGGATGAGATTGAGATAGATCCTAACGAAATCCGCGTTGATGTATACAGGTCTTCCGGGCATGGAGGTCAGTCTGTCAATACAACGGATTCAGCCGTAAGGATAACACATATCCCCACCGGAATGGTGGTTACATGCCAGGATGAGAAGTCGCAGATAAAGAACAAGGCCAAGGCGCTCAGGGTTCTCAAGGCGCGTCTACTTGAAAAGATATCCGGCGAGAGGATGGCAAAGGAATCTGAAATGAGAAGGTCGCAGGTCGGTTCAGGCGACAGAAGTGAAAGGATAAGGACGTATAACTTTCCCCAGTCAAGAATTACTGATCACCGTATAGGGCTCACTCTCTATTCACTTGAAAAGGTGATGGAGGGGGAGATTGATGATGTCATAGAGGCTCTGAGAAAGGCCGAAATTGACGAGCTCCTTAAGACTGTTAAGTAACGGGTTCAGGCGTTGCAGATCGGTGAATATATTAAAGAGATTACCGCAATCCTGAAAGATGGCGGAATCAGCTCTCCCGCGCTTGACGCTCAGGTAATTGCCGCCCATTTCCTTAAGATGGAGAGGCACCAGCTTGTAACCTGGAACGACCGGACAGTTCCGGAACATGAAAAATCCCTCATCGATAAAGCCGTGAAGAGGCGCCTTAAGTTTGAGCCCGTTGCATATATTACCGGTGTTAAAGAATTCTACTCCCTTGAATTTGAAGTGAATCCCAATGTACTTATCCCCAGGCCTGAAACGGAACTGCTTGTTGACATGGCCATATACTGGGCGGGCCTTAACTCAAGCGTTCTTGATCTATGCACAGGCTCTGGTGCGATAGCCATAGCCCTTAAACATTCCCGCGGCGACCTTGACGTTTGCGCGTCGGATATTTCTGAAAAAGCCCTGGAAACTGCCGAAAGAAATGCTGAAAAAATTTTCGGTAAAAGGAAAATCTCGTTTTACCAGGGAGATCTCTTCCTCCCTTTTAAAGATGAAAAGTTTGCTCTTATAGTGTCAAATCCCCCTTATGTTCCGGAAAATATTAAAGGGGAACTGCAGAAGGAGCTGGAATTTGAGCCTGTTTCAGCCCTGTATGCGGGAGACAACGGGACATCTGTTATAAAAAAAATAATTGAGGAATCGCCGGAGCATTTATACGACAACGGGATTCTCCTTCTTGAGATAGGGAGTGAACACAGGGAATTTATTGAAAAAACCGGCAGGGAGAACGGATTTAGAGTATCAGTGCTTAATGATTATGCAGGTCTCCCCAGGGTGGCGACTTTAAAAAAGTAGTTTACAATAATTATTGTTGTTGAGATAGGTTGAGCCAGTTGTTTAATTAGTCATTGCGAAGGACCTCAGGGAGTGGGGAAATCCGATTCTACAGGGATTTTTTCTGAAAATTGAAACAATGTATCATATGCAGGTTGCCACGCCGCTAAAGCTCCTCGCAACGACAGATTATAAAGCAGAACAATGGAAGAGGATGGGATCTGGTGGTCTCCGCGGTCTTCAAAACCGTTGGCTGTAATTTATTGCAGCGGCAGGTTCGATTCCTGCCCCTTCCGCATCCATCAATCCTCCCTGACCGCTGAAAGATGATTCCTTATTGAACTGTATAACTCCTCTTTTTTTATAGGCTTTGCAATAAAACCATCAGCCCCCGATTTTTTTGCCCTGTCTCTGTGCTCAGGCATTGAGTTCGCTGATTGTACGATTACCGGGAGGTCCGGCCTGATCTTTTTTATTTCATGCATGGCGCTGTAGCCGTCCATATCAGGAAGTATCAGGTCCATCAGGACAATATCTATCCCGCTATCAGTCCGGCAGAGTCTGACTGATTCCGCCCCGCTTTCTGTGAAGATAAGGGCGGCACCGGATGGTTCAAGAAATTTTTCAATAACCTTGCGGTTAATCGGATCATCCTCAACAAGAAGAATTTTTTTACCTGTAATATCGTTCGATTCTGATGATTTATTAAGAGGCCGGGCCGGCTTTGAGCCCTGGATTTTTTTACAGGGTAAAGTAAAACTGATTTCAGTACCCCGGTTTACAGTACTTTCAATCCTGATCTCCCCTTCAAGTGATTCCACAAGTCCCTTAACTATGGGTAGTCCAAGTCCGGTCCCTCCGGCAGCAGGCAGTTTCCCTTCCTGGAAAAAAGGGATGAATATTTTCTTAATCGCATCTTCTGAGATCCCTATACCTGTATCTTTAACATAAAACTGTATGTAACCGGGAGCAGCCATTTTATAACCTGTGACAATAGTTCCCTTTTCAGTAAATTTTATGGCGTTATTAATCAGATTTGAAAGAATCTGAAATAAACGTGTTTCATCCGTAAGTATTGAATCATCTCCATCAGCAAGATCCTTTTCAGCTGTGAGTGACAGGTTTTTATTACTAATGCTTTTTGAAAGTGAAAAGAGGGAAACGATATCATCAATTAATCTGTTCACTGATATAACTGAAGGGAAGATTTTTATAGACCCTGCTTCAATCTTTGAAATATCAAGAACATCATCAATAAGGCTTAGGAGTTTTTCGCCGCTGTTTTTTATATTGTTAATAAATATATCTTTATCCCCGGGTGGTATATCTGTTTTATTGAGAAGCTGTGCAAAACCGAGGATCGCGTTAAGGGGGGTCCGTATTTCGTGTGACATGTTTGCAAGGAATGTTGATTTGAGCCGGTCAGACTCTTCTGCCCTCTGTTTTTCAAGGACAAAATGCCTCCTCGTGTCCTGCAGGTATGTAAGAATTATAAATAGCGAGATCATAATATTCAGCGTTGCACCGATTATAATACCATAAACGGGTTTGCTCTCGCTCATCCAGTTGAATGCGATGTAAAGTCTTTCACTCCCCCAGAGGAGAAGAAGAATCCCTGCTATAGTTCTTTCAAGTCTGGGGGAGTGTTTTGCGGTTATAAACAGGAACCCGGAATATAAATAGGCTGTAAAAAAGAAGAGAGCGGGGGGAAGGGTTTTTATTATTGAATCTGTTCCCGCGGATTGGAGCAGTATCCATGAGCAGATTAATGTAAAAAAAACAGGCCAGAACAGTTCAAATCTGATTTTATAATAAACATGCGTCCCGTATAAAAGCATGTAACAGTTTATCATGGCGAGAATCTCAGCTGCGGTTATGAATACTATTTTATAGTTTTCGATTGAGATTCCGCATATCAGGCAGGTAAAGCCTGCACAGTAGGTAAGCCAGGAAAGAGTCCATGCAAGGAGAAACATGGGCCTGTCATTTGTAAAGTAGAGCCTCATGAAAAGAAGGGCTATGGTCAGTGAGGATGTGAATATTATTATAAGAGCAGGTTCTTTCCAGATCATGTTCTGCTCTCTTTTTCGTTTTTTACTTTCATCAGAACCTTGAATACATCTTCTATAACAAAGGGCTTCATTAAAAATCCGTTCATACCTGACTGGCCGGATTTTTCAATTGATCTCTCAATCAGGTCAGCTGAAATACCGTAAACAGGAGTCTCTTTATTGGGGCCCGTTCCATTGCGTATTTGCAGTGCCGCTTCAGTTCCGCTTATTGCGGGCATGTGGAAGTCCATGAGGATAAGATCAAATTTTTGTGAATCTGCAATCTCAATGGCGTCCATTCCGTTAAAGGCAACCCTGTAGGTGCAACCCGCTTTCTTAACAATATTTTCTATGACTTTCATGCTTATGGTATTGTCTTCTGCAATGAGTATATTAAGCCCCAGGTTTTTTGCATTTATGAGTGAAGGCTTCGGACTCTCGCCTTCAACACATTGCATAGTTATGCGTACCGTGAATGTGCTTCCCTTGCCAGGCTCGCTTTTAACATCAATGGAGCCCCCCATTACAGTGACAAGGCTTTTGGTTATGGCAAGTCCCAGGCCGGTGCCGCCCGAAAAAGAGGCCGGGTCGTGTACCTGTTCATATTGTCTGAAAATTCTTGATAGTTGTTCTTCATTCATCCCTATGCCGGTATCCTTAACAGATAGCGATATTTCGATCTTGCCCGGCCCTGCAGAGGCTGATTCGGCCGTAATTAAAATTTCCCCGTCAATCGTATACTTGACCGCGTTGCTCCCGAGATTGAGGAGAATCTGTCTGAAACGTTTTATATCACCGGTTACAGTGGTGCAGTGGGCAATTCGGTTATCAAGCCTGATTTCAAGATCCCTCTCCGCGGCGAATCCCTTCAGTATCCATATGTAGTTATCAAGGAAACTGCTGATGTTAAAGGGTTCATTTATAAGAATGAATTTACCTGATTCAATTTTGGACATATCGAGTATATCGTTGATAATGCTCATTGCGGCTTCCGCTGAAGTTTTAATCCCCGATGCAAGTTCCTTTTGTAAAGGGTCAGTAGTATTATCAAGCAGCATTTCTGAAAATCCGAGAACTCCTGCCATGGGTGTGCGGATTTCGTGGCTTATGTTGGCAAGGAATTCTGTTTTGGCTTTTGTGGCTTTTTCGGCAATCTCCTTTTGCGTTTCTGTCTCTGCCAGGGCTTCACCGAGCTGCATTTCAGCGGATTTATTCAGTTCAACAAGGTCAATGATCCTCCGGAATTCCTCTGAAACATATTTAAGTTTATGAGGAGGGGGAATGTAGTCATGGTGGAAAAGGAGTTTGTGTAATTCAGTAATAGGGCTGAGAATTGCGTGTTTGAAAGCTGTTGCGGTGAATAAAAAAGATATAATCAAAAAAAAGAGGAAAATTTTTTTCATTCTGTCTGATAATTTTGATTCACGAAGATAGCTGGAATAAAGTTCTACGTCAAGTGATGCAACAGCCAGTCCGTTTATATCAATTAAAGGTTTGGCTATAGTAATAAGTTCAGGTTTTGCCGGTGGGTCATGAAAATTAAAATTGATTCGGGCATCTGCTATTATAGGTGAAACTGTTTTCAGTTTGCTGATAAAGAGAGAGTCATATGGCATGGCTATAATGAAGTAGCCGGCAGGTTTCGTTTTACGCTCAGTATCTTCATTGGGATGGATTGAAGCTGCGGTTACTTCAAAGATTGTGTTCCCCTTCCTGTAGAAGAAAGAGAAGAATTTTTTACTGCTGAATTTTGACTTAATTGAATCGAGAACAGGCTCAAGGGTGCCGGCCTTGGTTTTTATGCTTTTATTGCTGTAGTAATAAATTTTTTTAAATTCAGCAGTATATACCCAGGTTTCACCTATGCCGTAGACATTCCCGCTTAAATCAATATTATCCACGAGGTAGCCCCTGCTCCTGTTTCTGAAAAACTTTACTGACTCATCCCATATGGTTACATCCTGGAGGTATTTTTGAGCTGAGAGGCTTTTCATCTCCAGAAACTTTTCCAGTATAAGGAGATAGGTTCCATTTAATTCAGCGCGCAGTTTTTTCTCTTCTTTAAATTCCTTGTATTCATAAATTCCCATAAGAGAAAGGAAGAGAAAAAGAATAAGAAGAATCAGAACAAGTCCGCGCTGAATAAGATTCATCTGGCCTCCTGTCTGGTCGTAAAGCGTCGATCAGTTTTTCATGGACTGTATCGGCGCGGGAATCCTCCCCCCCCTCCTTGCGAAAACTGATGCTGAATCTTTGTGAACAGGGATTATCCTTGCCCTGCCTAGAAGACCGCCCAGTGATATTTCATCACCCGGCTTTGCACCCGGAACAGGGAGGAGCCTTACTGCCGTTGTTTTTGAATTTATAACTCCAATACTGATTTCATCAGCAATAATAGCAGCTATTGTTTCTGCGGGAGTGTCGCCGGGAATTGCGATCATGTCTAGCCCCACTGAACATACAGCGGTCATGGCCTCCAGCTTGTCCAGAGAGAGTTTTCCCTCTGCCGCGCGCTTTTCCATTGTGGAGTCCTCGCTTACAGGGATAAAAGCGCCTGAAAGCCCCCCGACGTAGGATGAGGCGAATGCCCCCCCTTTTTTCACAGCGTCATTGAGGAGCGCCAGTGCCGCGGTTGTGCCGTGTGTTCCGCAGGCCTCAAGCCCCATTGCTTCAAGAATGTCAGCCACGCTGTCTCCAATTGCGGGCGTTGGTGCCAGTGAAAGATCGAGTATCCCGAAAGAGACGCCCAGTTCCTTTGCAACTTCGCGTCCCACAAGCTCACCCAGCCTGGTAATTTTGAATGCTGTTTTTTTCACGGTTTCAGACACGACTTCAAAATCAGCATCAGGGGGCAGACTTTTGATCGCCCTGTAGACAACACCGGGTCCTGAAACCCCGACGTTAATGGTGGCCCCTCCTTCACCGGGCCCGTGAAGGGCGCCAGCCATAAAGGGATTGTCTTCAGGTATATTGGCAAATACCACAAGCTTTGCACATCCGATTGCCTGCCTGTCAGCAGTAAGTTCAGCTGTCTGCTTGATTATCTCCCCCATGCGCATAACTGCATCCATGTTTATCCCGGACTTTGTCGTGGCAACGTTGACTGAAGAGCATAGTCTCTGCGTTGATTCAAGTACCTGCGGAATGGAGTCAAGAAAGGCTGATTCACCGGTGGTAATCCCTTTATGGACAAGGGCTGAGTAACCTCCGATAAAATCTATGCCGATTTCACTTCCGGTTTTGTCTATAATATCAGCGGCCTTTATATATTCCTCTATGCTTCTTTCCCTGCCGAAAACCAGAGAGAGCGGGGTGAGGGAGACCCTTTTGTTGACAATTTTAACCCCGTAGCGGCCCGCGATGAGATCGGCTGTTTTGACTATGCCAGAGCCGTGTCTCAACATCTTTTCCCTGATCTTCTCAGCGGTTTTTATTATATCATCAGATATGCAGTCAAAAAGTGAGAGCCCCAGTGTAACAGTGCGCACGTCCAGGTTCTCAAGTGCGTTCATTTTTATTGTTTCAAGTATTTCAGATACTTCATACTTCATTTGAGTCACCTATATCCTGTTCATGCTTTTGAAAATATTTTCGTGCTGGATGTAAATACGGAGGTTTTTCTTTTCCGCAATTTCATCCATCATCGACTGGAGTTTATCAATGCTGACAGTCATATCTGTGATATCAATTGTAAGTATCAGAGCAAAGTATCCTGTAACTATTGTCTGGTTCATCCCCTCGATATTGGCGCTGCTTTCAGCCAGCACCCTTGTAACTTCAGCGACAATACCCACTGAATCCTGGCCGATTACCGACACTACTGCCAGTTCCCTGCTCGATTTCTGGTCCATTTTCATCCTGAGAAGCACCAGTTCGTCCGGTGTAACAGAGAATGTAAGTTTTTCAGTTATATGTTTTATAATTGTACTGAGCCGGTCAGGGTGTATACTCTCTCCAAGTTCTTCTTTTATGACCTGTGTTACCTGTTTTTCGATTCTTTCCTGTATATCCATATCTTTAACCCTGTCGTTTTTTGAGATAATCGATCAATGGGCCTCTAAAAGTCCATAATTAATTGAAATCCCGTGTCAAAAAAGTATTATAAACCGTTAATACCGGCTTACTTTATAGTACGGAGACGCGGGGCTAAAGTCAATCGTGTGAAAAAATTACATGTACCTGCAAATTCACTATTATCTTTTTCATTTGGCTTATTCCTCCAATAATTAATTTGAGTTAGGCAAAATTTAACATTGATGATGGGAGTATTGGTTTAAATATCATAATTATTTAAATTATGTCATTGCGAACGACCGGAGGGAGTGTGGCAATCTGTTAAGGCTGGAAACAATACCGGTTTATACTGAATATTTTCTATCCGTAACAGATTGCTTCGTCGCTTAAGCTCCTCGCAATGACCGATTAATATGATAAATGTTAATAATAAAACGCCTAACTCCAATAATTAAATTTCTTGAAAAAAGAAGATAGTTTTATAAATTCAGTGAAAACATATATTCCGGGTTTTGTGATGAATAAAGATGATATAAACAG
>Ga0116163_1001270_pt1 | contig 15871 bp, 12 predicted proteins | sample AD_UKC107_MetaG_FD_89889 | JGI IMG/M metagenome (GOLD analysis project Ga0116163, IMG submission 89889) | Active sludge microbial communities of municipal wastewater-treating anaerobic digesters from Hong Kong - AD_UKC107_MetaG | ecosystem: Engineered > Bioreactor > Anaerobic > Digestate...
AGGCGCCATGACCCAGATGGCAATGGGTGTTGGCGGCGATTTTTATTCCATGAAACATTTTCCGGAAGACAAATGGTTTTTTACTATAGCTGATGTTTCAGGCAAAGGTATGGGCGCCTCGCTCCTTACATCAATTGCCGGGGGAGTGCTCTACATGTATGACCTGTCAAAGGGGCTGAAGCAGCTTATTAAAAAATTCAACAGTTATCTTTTCAGTACATTCAATGCTGAAAAATTCATAACAGCTATATTCATGACCCTTGACGGGAATACCGGCCGGCTCTCAATATACGACATGGGCCACTCCATGCTCTATCTTTTGCGGGGGAACAGGTTCCATAACATAAGGGCGAAAAAGAACAACCTTCCCCTGGGAATAATGCAGGAGATTGAACCTGCCGCGGTTTCAGTTAAACTTGAACCCGGTGACATGCTGTTAATGGTTACTGACGGTGTTACTGAGCAGTGTGATTCAGAAAGGGAGGAGTACGGCATCGAACGCTGCGCTAAAATAATAGCGAAAAACAGAAACAGGAACCCCGAAGAAATAATATCGCTGATGAAAAATGACATTAACGAATTCAGGGGAAACGAACAGCAGTACGATGATATTACATTTATGCTTATAAAATACGACTGATATGTTTAATATTTAATTCAGGGTACCATATCTTCCGGAACATTAATCCGGGATATGGTACCCTCCCCCTTAGAGAGACATGTTTTACTCCCTGTCAAGAACGCAGGTATTACCATCCTCTGAGAAGCATTTATTGCATGAAACGCATCTAGGTTTGTATTCCCTGTTTTTCTCCCATTCATTGATGAGGCCCGGTTCACTGAGAAGAGGCCTTGAAATAGAGAAATACCCGATCTTCGAACTGTTAAGGATACCCTCCATGACTTCAACAGACCTGTTTCCTCCCACCAGTATTACAGGCACATCAACTGTTTCCGCTATCTCTTTAGCGTATTCTGCAAAATAGGATTCCTTACCCACCTTCTCTTCAGAAAAATTTGAAGGATCCTTTTCAGGCTTTGGTGCTCTGAATACCGGGCCGCCGCTTATCTCTATGGCGTTAATTCCCTTTAAAGCAAGAGTTTTGCATATGTCCCTGCAGTCCTCAAAGGTCATTCCCTTGTCTCCCATGAAGTCGGAGCAGTTCATTTTTATAAGGATGGGGAATTCATTTCCCGCCTTTGATCTGGCATTATCATAAATATCGTAAAGGATTCTCGCTCTGTTTTCAGCGCTGCCTCCGTATTCATCCTCCCTCCTGTTAAAAAAAGGTGAAAGGAACATGTTAAGGAGATACCCGTGAGCTCCATGAATCTCCACGCCGTCAAACCCGCTCTTCTTAGCACGCAAAGCAGCGTCTCCGAAGGCCTCAATGAGAATTTTTATCTCATCAGCGGACATCTCTTTCGGTGTCACGTTTGATATCTTGTGCGTAACTGCCGAGGGGCCCCATATAACCCGTTCAGCGGTATTGTGCCATGTAAATGAACCGCCATAAACGATCTGCAGTATAATTTTACTCCCTTTTTCATGTACTGATTGAGTAAGCCGTTTATAATCTTCAATAAATGAATCGTTGTATATGCCCATCATACGGGCATTGGGCTGCTCATCCTCCATTACAAAGGCATAACCTGTAATAAGAGCCCCGGCTCCACCTTCAGCCAGGCGTTCGTAAACATTCATCAGCCTCTCAGTCAAATGGCCTTTCTCATCTGCCATCCTCTCCCATGTTGCGGATCGTATAAACCTGTTCTTAAGTTCAAGACCGCCTATGGATGTTTTTTCAAAAAGATTTTTCATTTCCCTTCCTCTGATAACCAATACTCGATAATCCCCCGGCTCGCCGGTGTCAAATTATCAACTCAGACCATTTATTTTAACATTCCCGAAAGATGCAAGAATTATTAGATGATTACTGCCAGTTAAAATCTCATTCCCGATTTTTTAATTGAGAGTTAAGTTCATCCAGCGCCTGTTTTATTATTGAAACCGGGATAGTTTTTTAACCGGGTTAATTTTGCGGCAAAACTGAAAAAAACTATTGTTAACATCACACTGTATGCCCCATAATGGCACTATGAAATTGAGAAAATTCAGACCTGAAGATACTGATGAAATAATTAAACTGCACAGAATGGCCCTTCTTAAAGTGAATGTCTACAGGGGAGAAGGAGTGTGGGAAAAGGATCTCTTTAATATTAACGAAGTATACCTTAACAATAAAGGGGAGTTCATTGTCGGAGTTGAAAACGGTGTCATTATGGCAATGGGCGCTTTTAAAAAAATCAACGGCAGCACCGCCGAGATAACAAGCATGAGGGTACACCCCGACTTCCAGGGTAAAGGCGCGGGAGAAAAAATCCTTCAATATCTGGAGGAGCGGGCCAGATCAATGGGCTATAAAACACTGATTCTCGAAACAGACGGTAAACTCACTACAGCCATAAAACTATATGAGAAGAGCGGGTTCACGTATACAGGAAACGAGCTTATAGACGGATTCAACTGTCTCTGGTATAAAAAAGAGCTTTAAAAGGGACTTTCACAAAAAAACTGAATCCTTAAAAAAAGAAAGTCATCTTGTGTTCTGATTTTTTAAACAGCCTCTGTTCCCGTTATTATAAACCATTGCAGCATATCCATGAAAGAAAACCTTTTTCAGAAAGTCTGGGAAAACCTGATATTTTTGTCAGGCACATTTATCCCGTCCTCAACCGTTATACTGTCAGGAAGATACACAAAGAGCCACCTGTAATAAAAGGCCACCTTTTCTCCCGTGTCCGGCACTCCGTTTCCATTACTGTCCAGGAAACCGACAATGTACACATCGGGAATCGATAAATCATCGGGGTCAATCCCTGAAATGTAAGACGGTATAGCGGGAAATATATTCATCGTGTATTTAGAAGTTACAGCGGCATCAGCATCATGCTCTATCAGCACTTTTGAAGACGCGATGATGCTGTCCATCTCTATAGACTTGTTTGTCACACTGCTTCCGGTCTCATCGTACAGCGCTATGACCTGTACCAGGTTGCCGTTTGCGAACTCCGTGTCACTGAGGCTCCCCTGCTCAAGGCTGAACTTTATTGAAGCGGAATGACTGTATATGGTCCGCTTAATGGAAAAATCGTAACCTGCCGCGGTCCCGAAAGTATAGCTCCCGTCATTTTCACGGGTTATATTATTGGTCCCGCTGTTAAGCTGTACCGTGAAAGCAAACTGTTCCCTGTTCTGCAGAAAACCAGCCATATCCCCTGCAGTCGCCTCTGGAAAACCTCCGTCAAAATCCCTGTCCCAGAGAGCTATAATCATCACAGTATCCCCGGCAAGAAGCCCGCTTGAAGACAGATCTTCGTCGAAGGAGAATGTCCCCTCAATGCTGTCATAATTTGCGCTTACATTTTTAAAATACTTAACAGTATCTATCATATCAGCGAACACCTCATCAGGGTCACTGCTTTTTGCCACGACAAGAAACATCGGTGTACCGTCATATTCCGCGGGCGCGTCAAATTTACCTGAAAGCTTTATCGGATTCTCAGGGTCTGCAGGTTCAGATACAGTTTTTCTGAAATATAATGTCCCGCATGAATTAACCCCGTTCTGAATATTCATTGCCAGAGGATAATCACCATCAGTTCCGCTTACGGGAAAACCTATTACATCTCCTGAATCAGGTACCCCGCTGCTGTTTTTGTCAAGCAGGGCGATTATATATACGCCCAGCAGCGGGAGAGAATACTTATCAGGCGTAATATAGGGGAAAATCTTAAGCTCAAAGCTGCACGGGGATTCCCCTTTTTTTATTCTCTTATAACCGATAATGGCATCAGTATCGAGTGCCGTGAAATCAAGTGAATTGAAATCACCAGCATAGGCGATAAGTATCACATTACCGGATTCAGATCCATCAATAATCCCTATTACTGACGCAGATATATCGTAGGTGCTTCTCACCGCGTCAATGGCGAGATATGATTCACCGCTTTTCAGACTGAATTTAGTAGACAGTGTGTCACTGTTTATATAAAATCCTATAATATCCCCCGGTGTGGGATTGGGAATCCCCCCGTTATAATCGTTGTCAGCGAATGCGAACATAAAGATCTCTTCTCCCGCGCCAAGCTCGCTCTCCGTAAGATCAATTTCAAATGAAAGCCCCTTCGCTGAAACAATAGTGACGATCTGGTTAAGGGGGTCACTCTTCATAAGCTCCACATCATCTGTACGTGACACACCTATAAACAGAGGGCCCTTTACTTCAGCGCTCAGTTCACCGGGAATTACCACATCACCTGAAACTATTATCTCATCGTTACCCGGGGCCCCGCATGACAGAAAAGCAGCAGAGATGATAATTAAAATAAATATAAAGTTTTTAAAACGCATAACGCCCCCTTAAAGAAATAAAATCATTGTCCCTGAAATACCCTATAACAGAACCGTCTCTTCCCCTGATATAGCAGTATGAAACATCCACCGAAAATCCGTTCTGAAAATCCCATTTAACTTTCGGCATCACCGCGAGGCCCTTCTTTGCCGTATCATAAACAACCGTAACAGAGGGCTTAAGCCTGTCACCCAGGTACGCATCCTCCACCCTGCAGGAGAGTATATCAGTTAGAAAAGGTTTCATCAGGCCCTCTTTATAGTAGACCGTCTGCATCCATTCAGCAGTAAACACAGCAGTCCCTTCATGCCCCTTAATAAACTGAGAAACAGGGATATAATAGTTGAACCCCGCAGAGTAACTGAGTGCCTTTGTTTCCGTGACCACGAAAGGGAGGTCCATATCAATAGTGTAAGACTGGTCCACCACGGCCTTTTTGTTCGGGGAGAAACTAACCTCCCCCTGCACCGTAAACCTGTCGAACTTCATGGAAATATCCCCTCCCACATACAGAGTCTTATAATACTCCGGCACAACCTCTATTGAAACAGGTTCGTTGGGCTCCACAACCGTACGATACGGCCTGAGCAGAGGATCCCTGTCCGGCCCGTAATACCCGCTCACCGATGAGTCTATTCCACTGAAGGTTCCACCGAACCTGGCGCCGTATCCTGAATTTCCGGGTGAAAGCTCCATCCCCTCACTGTTTTTAACATAAACAGGGAAAGGCCCCTCCCTGTAGTGAAAGGCCCAGTAATCATCCTGTTCCGCGAAGAGGGAGGGGATATGTACCGGAACATAAACCAGTTCCAGGGTGCAGTCCCCGAGAAACACAAGGGTTGACAGGGAAGGCACACCGCTTTTCAGCTCATTATCATCCTTAAAAACAAGTTCACGAAGATCATAAGGATTAAAATATGATGTGGGGTTGAAAACATCCGCGGTGCCCCACCCGTATATCTGGTTACCTGCTCTGACCCTGAACCTGCTGAATGAGGCATTAAAGTAAAGTTCCCTGGGATTTATTTCATAAAATTCACCTGACACCCTGCCGTTTCTTCCCAGGGAGAGACTGTCCGAATACCGGTATTCTTCATTAACAGGTGCAGCCGTAACATACTGGTCAGACACGATCTTCAGGTAGAAGTACTCTGTACCGTATCTGATTTTCAGATTGTTCCTTATTTCATTCTTTTTGCTGATTTCAGCACTCTCCTGCTCCGTATATGTGCTGATAATATTCTCATTCTCAACAAAACCTGTAATATCAAGGGTGGAAACCGGTTCATCCATGAAGAAATCATCAAACTCCTGGTCCTCCTGAGACAGGAGAGGCGCCCGGAAAGAGGAGATCAGGCCTGCAGCAAGTAAAAAAACCACCATCATTTCAGTCACTCTCTTCATTTTTACCCATCCTGCTTAAAAAAAATCATTTTCCCTTGACAAAATCACAATGGAAACTATTTTAGTTTCCAGAGTTTCCATATTTTAGAAGAAGCGGGCAGGTACAGAATATGTCAAGAAAAAATTCCGTAAACGAGATGATTTTAAAAAAATTCGGAGAAATGATACAGACTTTCGGTATTAAACAGATAACTATCGATATGATTGCCGAAAAATGCGGCATTTCAAAAAAGACCGTTTATAAATATTTCAGCAGCAAGCATGAGCTGGTTGACAGGATCATAACGGACCTCCTGGATGAGCTGGGTCAGCGTTTTGATGAGATAGACGTCACTGATTCAAAGCCGATAGACAAGATGTACGACATCTTCGCCAGCATGTACCAGCTGCTGGGCAGTCTTTCCATACCTCTTCTTCACGATATTAAAACCGGATACCCCGAAATAAATGCCAGGATAGACGAGTTCCGCACATCACATAAGGACCTTGTAAGAAGGACCATCAAAGACGGCATAGAATCGGGAGATTTTAATCCCGATGTAAATCCCCATATAGCTACAGAGATGATAATGGGCTCAGCCGAAAAGGTCATACACCCTGAATATATCATCAGCAACAACCTCACTGTTGAACAGACAATCAGCAGTTTCAAATCATTTATCGTTAACGGCCTTGTCATAAAGGGAGGAGGCGCATTATGAAAAAAATTATGGACCGTTTTTTCAGGCTGCCGGTCTATCATCCGAAAGCGACACTGTTTGCTCTCGCGATTATTTCCGCAATGGCCTGCGCGGGGATGACACAAATTAAATTTGAGAATTCCCTGGATGTAATGATGCCCCGTAGTGACATCGAATATATAACAAACAACAGCATAAAGGAGATATACGGCAACAACGGAAAATTCATAATCTTCGGCATCAACTCAGACACCCTGTTTACCGGCGATTCGTTCAGGCAGATTGATCTCCTTATAAGGGAGATCGAGGAATACTCATCGTTTCATGAAGAACTGGAATCAGCCCGGATTAATCGCATAGTCTCTTTCATGCAGGAGGGGAAACCGGTCACGAAAAGCGGCCTTCTTCAGTCGATTTCAGACGACCCGGTCTTTGCCTCTTCGGTAAGCCGGAAACTCGGGACTTCAGTTTCACCGGATACAGCTCTGACCCCGGGGGAACTGAAGAAACTGAAAAAGTCCCTTGAAAAAAGCCGTGACATTAAAAAGAAGGAGTTCGTTGATACGATACTCTCTCCCCTGACAATGAAGGACCTCTCCGGCAAAGATGACACTTTGACCGCGTACAATCTTGTCCCGGAGGATGAAAACGGCGACAGGATACTCCCCGCAACTGATGAAGAGTTCAGACTCTTCACCGGAAAGCTCAGGAGGAACCCGGCATTTAAAAACGGCCTGTACGCGGAAAACAGCGAGGGCCGGATAACAGATTTTGGGATTCTCATTCGGCTCACGGAGTCAAATGATCAGAACGAAATTGCCCGGGAACTGAGGACCATAGCCGAAAGCTATAACGGCAAAGAGGGGATGAAAATAATCGCCCAGGGTGCACCTGTACTCTACAGGCAGATCACCGACTACATGCAGAGCGACCTGAGATTTTTTGTTCCCATTGTTCTTTTCGTTATATGCGTTATATTCTACCTGAATTTCAGGACCTTCCAGGGTGTTGTAATACCGCTTGCAACACTGCTCATGGCAGACGCCTGGGTTCTCGGGCTCATGGGGTTTCTCGGCGTGAAGATATCGGTCATCGGTATTTCACTCCCCCCTCTTATAATTTCGGTGGGGAGCTCATACTCCATACATATAATGAACAGGTTCCTCATAGATTCGGAGAAGATAAGGGAAGACCGGGTAAACGGGCTTATCGGATCGATGAGGATGGTGGGGATGACCCTGCTTCTGGCCAGCACCACAACGATAGTCGGTTTTACAGCAAACATGGCCACAAGGGTGTCATCGATCTTTGAATGGGGGATATTCGCGGCGCTTGGCACTGCTTTCGCGGTTGTAATAGCCGCTCTCTTCATTCCAGCCGTGTTCAGCTTAATGGAACTCAAGTCACCCGGCATAAAAAAAAGAAAAGCTCTGGCTGCAGGAGGGGGAAAAAGCCCTGTTACCGGATTACTCTCTTTCTACGGGCGCCTTGCGACATCGCATCCGCGCAAAGTCCTGGCCGGGACCCTTGCTGTAATTATATTTTCCGTTGCCGGAATTTTCCAGCTAAAGGCTGAGACATCACTTCAGTCATATTTCAAACCCTCAGATTACATCAATACATCAAACTGTGAGATCGGCAGAAAATTCGGCGGAACAATGGGGATCAACATACTCATCGACTCAGGAGAGATGGACGGGATTAAAAATCCGGAATTCCTGAACAGGGTCGAAGAACTGAGGAGATGGCTAACCTCCCCTGAAAATGCCGATCTGCATATCGGCCGCACAGAAGGATTCGGTGATTTTATCAGGACCATCAACATGGCCATGCATAATGATAATCCCGCGTTTTATACAATACCTGAATCGGAAATGGACCTGTTCGATTACTTTGAAATCTATACAGGCGATGACAACAATTCCGACGGGAGGGTCGACGAGTTCGAACCCTACGTTGACCCGGAATTCAGGACACTTAATATTTTCGCCAGGCTCTCTGAAACGGAAAATTCGATGCTGGGCACCTCGGACATCAGCAGAATTGTCGAAACCATCAGGAACCATTTCACAGAGGAGCTTTCACCGTCAGGGTACAAAGTAAAGGTCAGCGGTGAGCCCCTGATTATAATAAGCCTGGCGAAATACATTGTCAGGGGACAGTTATGGAGCCTGTTCCTATCCCTGATTGCGGTTACCGTAATAGTAATGGTACTCTTCAGAAGCAGAGGGGCCGGGCTGATTTCAGCAGTCCCCATTGCAACTGCTGTTATAGTAAACTTCGGTGTAATGGGCTGGTTCGGCATAAGACTTGATATAGCCACGGCAATTATAGCCTCCATTACCATAGGTATAGGGGTGGACAACACGATCCATTTCCTCAACACATACCGCCATTCACTGCAGGCAGGTTCATCAATTGATGAGGCTATAAAGACAGCCCTGTTAACCGGAGGAAAAGCAATAATCTTTACCGCCCTTGCCCTTATCGCAGGGTTCTCGGTTCTGGTTATATCACAGTTCAAGCCGATTCTGCTATTCGGGGTAATGATGGGATTCACCTTTATCGCCACAACAACAGGCGCGATACTGGTACTCCCCGCACTCATCAGGGCAACGGGATTCACATTGCAGGAGGAGAGTACCGACAGAACAGACTCTCTCACTGACTCCCCTTTTCGCATACTCAGGTCAGCTTTTGAGGGGAGACATATAAGCACTTTTAACAGCAGCGTCAGAAACAATCTGTTGAGGTTTCTGAATTCAAAGGATGTACATTAAACCGGGAATTCCCGGGAAAACAAATCTATTTGCAAGGAGCAAAAAATGAAAAAAGAAATTTTACTTACAGCCATGCTTATAATTGCCTCATGCGGGGCCTCTTACGCCATGACAGGCCGCGAAGTAATGGACAGGGCTGACGCCCTGAAACAGCCCGACACGGTAAAAGCGGCACTAACAATGAAAATAACAAAGGGAAAATCTACCCAGGAAAAAGAATTCAACATAATGGGCAAAAAAGCCGGCAAAGATGAAAAAGTGCTGATCATGTTCACAAAGCCCACAAGAATTAAATTCCTCACCCATACTCACAAAAAAGGTGAAGATGACCAGTGGCTAATGATGTCATCAGGAAAAGTCAAAAGGATTGCAGCAGGTGAAAGAACTCAGCCCTTTGTAAACTCACACTTTTATTACGAGGATATGAAATCCCGCGATATCGATTCATACAATTACAAGCTCACGGGAGAGGCAAAGGCAGCCGGGTTTGAGTGCTATAAAGTGGAGGCCACCCCGAAGGGGAAGGATCACGTTTATTCAAAGGCGGTATTCTATGCCAGAAAATCCGACTGTTTTATAGTCAGGGCCGACATATACAAAGACGGGTCTTTCCTCAAGTATATTGAAAATTATGATATAAAAAATGTAAGCGGTATACTCACACCCTACCGGGCAGTGATGAAAATGGCTGACGGTAAGGGGAACACCGAACTCAAAATGAAAGCTGTCCAGTACAACAGGGGCATACCTGAATCCCGGCTCAGCAAGGAATCTTTACGATAATAGAGCAGCCCGATACCTTTAAAAGGATACCTGCCGGTTCCCGTAACAGCAGGTATCCTTTTTTTATTATTCCCGGCTATCAATTTGTTGACACCTCTGTTTGAGTTGTTTATTAAGCTTTAACCGGTAAAAGAACAGACAATAAAAACGTGGCAATACAATAAAAGGAAACAGCGATGAAATCTTTAAAGGGAAAATCCAACAGGTACAGCCTGGCTTTAATAATACTTTCACTATCAGCAATTTTCATAATTAGCGGAATAGATAAGAAGAAACTTGCAGCAGATGAGCCTTCCGGTTCAAAAACTGTTATGCGCGCCCTTTATATACCCAATCATAAAAGCCGCAGTCTGAAATACATAAAACAATTAATTGAAAAAGGTAAGCCGCTGGGCATCAACATGCTTGTAATGGACGTTCACACCTACGGCAGCAGAAAACTCAGGATAAACAGCAAAGTTCTGGAATACCTGGAAGAACAGGAGATATACAGTACAGCTAGAATTGTATGTTTCCAGGACGGTATAACCAGGCTCCCTGTTTCAAAAAGACACATGAACAGTCTTTATTCACTTGTTGAAAAATCAGCGGATGCAGGCTTTGATGAGGTACAGCTTGACTACATCCGCTTTGCTGACGGAGGGGCACCCTACCCCCTGAAAAAAAAGTACGCCTTTATTGAAAGCCTCCTGACACAATTCAAAAAGATTGCTGACGCAAAAAAGGTCAGGCTTTCAGCGGACCTGTTCGGGAGGATTGTATACAACCATAACGACTATATCGGCCAGAAGGTGGAAGTCTTCGCACCTTACATGGACGTAATCTACCCCATGCTCTATCCCAGCCATTACACCGGGGACAGGCAGAGAATGTCAGCTCCGGGCGAGACAGTCCGGGAGGGTACAATGAAAGGCCTTAAACGTGTTGAAGGAAAGAACGTAGCCGTGCAGCCCTATATTCAGGCATTTCCGTATAATATACGATACGCAAAGGTAAAACTCGATAAATACGTACAGCTGCAATTAAAAGCCGTTGAAGAGACAGGGGCCAGGGGATGGGTGGCATGGAACCCCAACGGCAACTACTCCTCTGTATTCAGCGCGCTTAGTATTGATTAAGCAAAGTGGCTCTGACCCCGAGTCTGGTTTTTCAATACATTCTTCCTTTATCCGGGACAAATATAGCAGTCCCGGGATCTGCCGATGATGTTTCAGTCGTGCATTATATGCATTCTGCTCTGACCCCTTATCTGCTCTGACTCTTCACCTCCTTATTCCCGCCCGAAAGCTCATTTGCATTTGGCACTCAGACTTCAGAAAGGATCCGATTAAAGAAGCTGAAAGGATGAAAATCCGCAGGAGAATCAACAGTATCAAATTCCTGAAAATTTGCATGAAAAATGTAATTATTATGGAAAAATTTTCCACAAATACCCTGCATTTTCACTATTATTATATCGGAAAAATTAAAATTTCCGGCAAATTCATATTAAAGAGGACATTAATGAATAAAAAACTCATTCCAGTAATCGCCATATTAACAATATCATTACTATCAGGATGCGGCACATTCAAAAAAATGAAGGACAAGGTAAGCATCAGTGATGTATCAAAAATTGCGGACATGATTAACATGGATTTCGGCAGGGGCCCTAACGGACCTTTTAAAGTGACAAAAATCGCTTCAAGCAAGCCGGAACTTGTAATCGACAACCAGACAGACCGGACAATTAAAGTTGTCACATCTGGAGCCACAAAAAAAACTATAAGAGTAAATTCCAAAAAAACGCAGACCCTCAAGGTCAACACCGGGATGCATCATTTTAAAGCAAGTGCGAAAGGGACAAAAGGATGCAGCGGTGATGTAGAACTCAAGGGGTTCAACAAATACACCTGGGTATTCTATATAAGGTAAATCATCACAGTCAATTTTCTCTGCTCTGACCCCGAAATGTCCGGCAGTGAAAATTAAAAAAGCAGAAATGAAAAAAATGCTCTGACCCCGAAAATTTTTTAATCCCGGCATCTCTGAACCGTATTAAATATAAAATCGAATATTTATGCGGAGGCTCAAATGCCAAGAACTTTAAGAACTATTATACAGGGCGCAACCTACCACTGTTTTACAAGATGCCGCGGAAAACGGGATCTCCTGAAAAGCAGATACGGGAAGAAGCACTTTATAGAATCAGTGAGAATGTGCCAGGAAAAATACGACTTCGAACTCGTAGCCGCAGAAACTGTTGCCAACCACATTCATCTTGTAATAAAAACTTTAGAAAACGAAGCAACAATATCACTTATTATGCAGTTTATAAAGGCGCGAATTGCTGAGAGATACAACCACGCGACCGGAGAATCGGGCCCTTTCTGGAACGAAAGGTTCGGTTCCACAATAATTGAAGATTCAGAAAATCCTGAAGATTACCTGCTCTGGTTATTATGGTATATTGGATACAACCCTGTAAGAAAAGGGCTTTCCCGCGATCCCAGAAATAATGAAATCGGTTTTATAAACTGTTATCTCGACGAAAATTTCATATCACCATTGCAGTTTACCCTGCATGAATATTTTCTAAGGCAAGGCGGCTGTTTCAAAGAATGCGCTAAAAACTTTTTGAATTACGAAGATGCATACAGAAAAAGGCTGGCATTATGGATTTAAAAGGCACGGGGTCAGAGCCCGGAAAGAGGCCGGAGAAAAAAAACCGTCTCCCCCGCAAAAACGGGGGAGAGAACAGCACCTAAAGTATAATTTCCAGGTCTTCTAAAGGGTAAGCCTTGCATGAATGAATATAGCCGAATTTTACATCAGCCTCACGGAGCAGCACCCCGCGCGGTGTAAAGACTTTCCCTGAAACAAGTTTGACCCTGCACAGACTGCATTCCCCGCACCTGCAGTTCACGGGAACAGTAATGCCCGCCCGTTCAAGGGACGCCAGGAGGGTCTCACCTGACCTGGCCTTAACATCTTTCTTTCCCTTAACCTTAACAGTGAACTCCTCGCTCCCTGTAAGGCTCTGCGGCCAGCCCTCGGCCTTTGTAACATCAGTTGAAGTGGAGAACATCTCCTTCCGGATTCTTTTCCGGGGAATATTCATTCCCTCCAGTTCAGGCATGCAGTAGTCATACATCGCCTCCGGCCCGCAGAGATAATACGTGCAGTCCCTGACATCGTCAACGCAATTCTCTATACATGAAGCACTGATAAAGCCGCGGACACCCTTGTATCCCATTGGAGGTTCCGCGATTACAGGTATGTATTTAAAATCCGGATACCTGTAGGCTAGATCATCGAGTTCGTCATGGAAAAGAATACTGGCAGTTGTGCGGTTACCGTAGAGAAGAGTAATGTCACGGTCAAGGCCGGCATCGCATATCTCGCGGATCATGCTCATAAAGGGGGTTATTCCGCTCCCTCCTGCAATAAAGACAGAGCTTTTACCGTGAAACAGAGGGTTGTAATAAAAGCTGCCTGAAGGAGCTGAAGTCCGGATAGAATCGCCTCTCTTTACATCGTCAAGGAGATAGTTGGAGAAGAAACCGTTTTCGATCCTCGCGACCGTTATATCATAATATGCTCTCTGCCTGGGGGATGAGGATATACTGTACGGCCTGCTTGTGCACACCCCCTGCACCTCCCCGTACACATTGATATACTGCCCGGCCTGGAAAGGCGGAAGATAACCTGATTTCGGAACCAGCCTGAATGTTTTTGCCGTAACACTCTCCTTGATGATTTCTGACACCGTAAAATCAATAAAGTCCGGATGGTAAAGATCAATTATCCTCTGTGTGCGACCCTTTTCTGACCGGTAATCTTTGCCGTACCTTCTGCTGATCTCAACCTCTTTATTAACATCATCATATCCGTCTATGAGTTTAACGTATTCCTTCATCCTACTTCCCCTCCCCGTTCATTTTCTTAAGCACCCTTCTTGCAGTGGTATATCCCGCTGTAAGCGTGGGCTGGAAGCCGTTCACCTCGACCCATCCGCTTGCGAAGTAGAGCCCCTGAACAGGAGACTTCTTCTGCATAAAGATCCCGGTGTCCTTCAGGTCCTGGTCAAAACCGTACACAGCGCCGTTGGGATGCCTGAGATACCTCATGTGAGTAAGGGGCGTTGCGACCTCCATCTCCTCTATATGTTCCCTGAAACCGGGGAACTGTTCCTCGACACGGCGGAGGAGAGTATCGGCACACCTGTATTTTGTTTCATGATAAAGTTCAGGAGGGAGTTCCATCCAGGGCTCACCGTATTTCAGGCAAACGACAACAACCTGGCTTGTACCGGGAGGCGAAAAATGCGGGTCATCAAGGGTATAGCAGCTTACAATAAACCCGTCCTCATCAGTGTCAAGCCTGCGCGAAGCGGCGAAACTGTCATTCACGTCCTGCAGGGCGTAAAAGAGATTCATCGATTCTTTAAAGCCCAGTTCCCCCGGCTCGCAGTCAAGGCCGATAAAAATGGTGAAAGCCGAGACACTGACTTTACTGTTCCCCATGTTATAAATAGCCTCATCAGGAACAAGGCTTTGAGCAATCATATCAACGTACGTGCGCACAGGGGATATATTGGAAATAATACAGGGAGCTGTAAACTCATCGCCATGTTCAGTGACAACACCGCGCACGGCGCCATCCTCAACAATTATCCTCTCAGCGCCGCAGTTGAACTTTATATCCCCTCCATATTTCAGAACAGTTTCAGTCAGGGCGGTTGACATTACCTGAGACCCGCCCCTCAGGTGATATGGCTTAAACTCCAGGTATATAAAGATATTTCCCGCGAGAATATCAAAGGGGAGCTTTGACGGAGGGAGGCCCATGAATGACCAGTACACATTAAGCGAGAGGTGGATAAGGGGATCTTTAAAAAACTCATCCATCACCTCCTGGGAACTCTTCAGGTTATATTTAAAGTATAGCGGGAATTTCTCCCTCTCCACCTGAACTGCAGGCGTCCTTGATACAGTGAAAGACTCTATAATATATTTGTAAACAAAGTCATAAAATTTCCTGAACTGCTCCTTCTCCTCAGGAAACCTCTCCTCAAGATATTTAATGGCAGCCTCTTTTTCCGCCGGGATTGTTACATCAAGCCTGCCCGGGAGCACAACACGGTAGAGTTTATCCATTTCCACCCAGTCAACCTTATCCTCAACCTCGAGCTTTTTAAGTATATGTCGGAGGGGGCCCGGTTTCTCACCTGACCCCATGCCGCTGAGCTGATGGAGAGCCACCTCAAATTCAAATCTCCCCCTGCGGAAACTGGTCCCGCAACCTCCCGGTATATTATGTTTTTCAAGAAGAAGTACTTTCTTCCCTGCCTGTGCGAGTGCGGCCGAGGCCGTAAGGCCGCCGTTCCCTGCGCCAATTACTATTGCATCATAATCCGGCATAACAATCTCCTTATTGTCAGTTTTCATTAAAATCAGGATTCAGACAGAATTTCTTTATTAAAGATCCAGCATTTTTAATATATGCAATTACGTGCATATATACTGAAATTAATCAATAACATTTCAGTTTTTTTTCTGAACAATGTTCTAATTTCAGTATTTAAAAAAAATGCTCTGACCCCCTGATTTTTTTTAACCATTCCCGCCTCTGAATCGTATTAAATACAGAACCGGCTATTTAATACGGAGGCTCGAATGCCAAGACCTTTAAGAACTATTATACAGGGCGCAACCTACCACTGCTTCACACGATGCCGGGGGAAACGGGATCTCCTTAAAAGCAGATACGGAAAGAGGCACTTTATCGAAGCTGTAAGAATGTGCCAGGAAAAATACGACTTCGAACT
>Ga0116163_1001271_pt1 | contig 15865 bp, 11 predicted proteins | sample AD_UKC107_MetaG_FD_89889 | JGI IMG/M metagenome (GOLD analysis project Ga0116163, IMG submission 89889) | Active sludge microbial communities of municipal wastewater-treating anaerobic digesters from Hong Kong - AD_UKC107_MetaG | ecosystem: Engineered > Bioreactor > Anaerobic > Digestate...
AATGTTCTTGATGCCCAGCGAGCCGCCGGTGACGGGCTGCCAGGTCTGGGCGATGACGCGGATGATTTCCGACGCGCCCAGCGTGACGACCGCCAGATAGATTCCGTTGAGCTTGAGCGTCGGCAGGGCGACGATCAGGCCGACAAACGCGGCGAAGAGACCTGCGATAGGCAAAAGCAACCAGAAATCGATGGCGAACTTGGTGGACAGGATGGCGCAGGTATAGGCGCCGATGGCGAAAAAGCCCGCCTGCCCCAGGTTAAACTGGCCGGAATAGCCATTGATCACGTTCAGCGAGCCCGCCAGGGTGGTAAACATCAGGATGTTGCAGGCATAGCGTACGTAGAGCGCCTTTTTGACCACAAAGGGCAGTACGCACAGTACGACCAGCAACAGCAGGATGGCGATGATTCTGTATTTGTAAACAAACGCTTTGATATTGTTCATACGCGGTTCCCCCTCTTGGCCGCAAAGCCCTGCGGACGGATGATCAGGATCAGGATCAGGAACCCGAACGCAAATACGTCGCGGAAGGTTGCGGAGCTGATGGTGATGCCGAGGTTTTCGATGATGCCCATACACAGTCCGCCTAGCGCTGACAGCCGGATATCCACCAGACCGCCAAGTACCGAGGCGGAGAAAGCCTTCATGCTGAATCCGCCCCACATGGTGGAGGACACCGCATAATAGTAGATGGACAGGAGAATCCCGGCGATGCCGCCGAACGCGCAGCCCAGGCTATTGCCAAGCATGGCCGTGGAACGCACGTTGATGCCCATCAGGTAGGCGGCCTGCTTGTTCTGGCTTACGGCGCGAAGCGCTACGCCCCACCGTGTGCGGTTGAAAAACAGCGTCAGGCTGACCGCGAACAGGATGACCAGCGCCATCACCACGATTTGCAACAGCTTGAAGTCCAGCGAGATGGACCCGAGGTTGAGGGAATAGGTTTCATTATTGATAATATTGATAACCGGTTTGAGCTCCGGGCCGAATACGATTTGAGCCAGGTTGCGCATCAGCATGCTGAATCCGATGGTGCACAGCAGCGATATGTGCCTTGGCGCGTTGAAGAATTTCTCGTAGCAAATTTTGTACACCAGGATGCCGATGATGAACGAACTGCAGAATGCCAGCACTATGGCCAGCGCCAGGTTATTGCCGAAATACATGAAGCTGTAATATGCGCCGAACGCCCCGATCATCATGATTTCGCCATAGGTGAACGTGACCATGCCAACGACGCCGACGATGACGGAGTAGCCAATCGCCATCAGGGCGTAGATCGAACCCTGACAGATGCCGTTGACCAGCTGGTTGAGTACGTATTCCATACTTCCTCCTTCGATATTGCAAGGACAAGGAAGGCCCTGTATTTAGGTTCATCGGGAGCGGGAAAGAGGGCGGCCCGCTCCCGATGAAGGGGAATTTACGTCGGATAAGGGTGAACCTGCGGGTACAGGGTTGGGGTACTGGCGAATACGGTCTGCCGGATTACTCCTGGCTGTATTCGAAGCCTTCCAGAACCTTCCACTGGCCGTCGACCACGCCGCAGATCAGGTAATCGCGGGAGATGTCGCCGGCTTCTTCAAACTGGATGCGGCCGGTGAGACCCGTGAATTCGATGGTCTTGAGCGCGTCGTTGATGGCGTCGCGGGTCACCTTGCCGTCGCCGATGGATTCGATGGCGGAGGCGATCAGGTACGCGGTGTCATACGCGCAGGCGGGGTGCACGGTGGGCTGGAAGCCCGCCGCGGCAACGAATTTCTCTTTCCAGGCGTTGAGCTCGGCGTTTTCGGGATCAAAGAAGAACGGCGAGGTCACGATCAGGTTGTTGGGGTCGATCAGCTGGCTTAAGAGCTGTTCCGAGGTTCCCGGCCCAAGCGCCACGTGCTGGACGTCCCAGCCGGACGAATCGGCGGCGTTGAAGATGGCGGATACCGGCAGGCCCTGGTCCATAACGATGAGAACCTGGGGATCAAACGCCTTGACCTTGGTGATGATGGAGGAGAAGTCGGTCTCGTCGGACTTATACTTTTCTTCCATGACTTCCAGGCCTTCAATGTCGGCCTGCGCCTTGAAGTTGGTGTACGCGGCATAGCCCCAGTCGCTGTCAACGCGGATGACGGCAACCTTGGTGGCGCCCAGGTACTTTTTGAGCACGTAGGTGGCCAGGAAGGGAGCTTCCTTGTCCTGACGGCCCATGATGGAGTAGGTGTAGGGGCTCATGCCCGCATAGTCCGGCGCGGACGCGGTGGGCGAGAGCTGCACGATGCCGTAGCGGTCAACAATGGGGGCGTTGGCCTTGCAGCAGCCAGACGAGAAGTCGCCCAGGATGGCCAAAATTTCGTCATCCTCAGCAAAGGCTGTCGCCATGGTGGAGCTGACCACCGGGTCGCCCGCGGTGTCTTTGACGTCGATCGACAGCATATAGCCGTTTGCGCCGCCATTGGCGTTGATTTCGTCAATCGCCATCTGCCAGGCAATCTGGAAGCCCATGCCGTACTCGGCGTAGTTGCCGGTCAACGGTGCAAGGCCCCCGAGTTTGATGGTGCCTTTTTCAGCCGATGCGGGCATTACCGCTATGGAAAGAAGCAGTACGACGGTCAGGAACAGAGCAGCGAGTTTCTTCATGGATATCTCTCCTTTCAAAATAAACCTCAATATATCATGCAGCCGCAGCTGCCGAGGCTTGGGGGGGAGCCTGTTCGTTATTTCTTGAAGTGCAGCTTGCAGCTTGCGCAGCCCTTGGCAATGGTATCGCCCAGGTCCAGCTCCATGCCCATGGCCTTGGCAATGCCGCGGTCGCCGTCCATGGCCATATCGCACAGCAGGGCGATGCGCTCTTCGTCAAACCCGAGCTTCTGCCAGGCGGACACCAGCGCGCAGTAGTGGAAATCGACGGTAACGTTGTCCTTGTCGGCTTGGATGTTGTCCATGTGGAAGGTTTGGGGGCCGAGGCTGGATTCATCGCCCAAAAACGCGCCTTTGAAATCGACGCAGTTCTCAGGATCGGCACACATCGCCTTAAAGCGCTCGCCGTGCATGAGGCCTGTGCGCATAATAGCGCGCCGCACGATGGGCTCGGCGTCGATACCGGCTTTCACCATTTCGTCGTAGATCAAACCCATCCAGGTTGCGCGGTGCTCAATCTGCGCTCGGTTTACATCGATGATTTCCTCCACGTGGTTGGCTTCATTTTGAATCATGGGTGGTCCTCCTTAAGTATAGTGGAATAATGTTGACAGAATCGGCAGCCTGTATAAGGCGAATGCCGTTTCGGGTCAGCGCGTATCAGAAAATAGCTTTCGGGTTGCCGGCCGACGGTGTGCCGGACCCGTGCGCCCATGGTATGGAAACTGAAAAAATTCGCTCCAATGCTCAGCGATAACACTGTATGGAGTTGACGTCGTTGTCATATATTTCATTGGCCGGTCAGGATTGTCAGCCCTGATGGACCATTGCTCTATCTGTAGTATACTATTGGTCGACCAGCATGTCAAGAACAAATTTCCGATGAAATTTTCTTGCCCCCGGCGTTTGTTTTATGCTTGCCAAACCTCGTGTTGTACGGTACACTGGCCCTGCGTCGGGTACAAAGGGTTCATAGGAGGGCAGGTTCAGGGCGGTGTAATACACCGGAACTTTATTTTTCCGACCCCTCAGGTTTCTATACAAAAACCAATACTTTGACCATAAGGTGAGGAATACGATGAAGATACTCGATTACGGAAGCGCAAGCCTGGATTTGGTGTTTGCGGTAGACCACATTTCCATGCCGGGAGAGACGATCTCTTCTGCCGGACGCGAGATATTTCCAGGTGGCAAGGGCCTCAACCAGGCCATCGCCGCAGCCAAGGCCGGGGCGGAGGTCTATTTCGCCGGAATTATCGGAACCGACGGCGGCATGCTGGAGCAAGCATTCCAAACCGCGGGCGTGCGCACGGACTATTTGCAGGTCTCCAAAACCGTGCCAACCGGCAATGCGCTCATTCAGGTAGACGCGGCCGGGCAGAACAGCATTGTGCTCTTTGCGGGCACCAACCACACCCATACCGTGGAAACCATGGACCGTGTTCTTTCACAGTTCCAGCCCGGCGATATATTGCTGATGCAAAATGAGATCAACCTCGTTGATGTGCTGATTGACAAGGCCTATGAACGGGGACTGACCATCGCGCTCAATCCCTCGCCGTTCAATGCGGCCATCGCGGCGTGCGATCTGCAAAAGGTCGGCATTTTCCTGCTGAACGAGATCGAAGGCGAGCAGCTGACCGGCGAGCATGACGAGGCGAACATCCTCAAGGCGCTTGGGCAGCGCTTCCCGGAAGCCCGCATCGTGCTTACCCTGGGCGAGAAGGGCGTGCGCTATCACGACAGCAGAGGCGACCTGAGCCAGGAGGCTTTCCCGGTCAAGGCGGTCGATTCCACGGCCGCCGGGGATACGTTCACGGGCTTCTTCCTGGCAGCGCTCGTGCGCGGCCTGAGCACCCAAGAGGCCCTGCGCATCGCCGCCAGGGCGGCGGCCATCTCCGTATGCCATAAGGGCGCGTCGTCCTCCATTCCCGCATGGGATACGGTTATGCAGGCGCTGGGGGAATAGAACAGGGAATCGAGGGACCGGATTTCCCCAAACAACAACACCATGCCACAAGGCGCTTCCTAGAAACGCCCTGTTTGTATTGGATCAATCTAAGGCAGTCTTGGGTCATTCATCCATTCGCAGCAGTCAATAGATATAATTGAGAAACCGTTCTATGATATAATTCGAATGGATAATGCACGCAATGAAAGCCGCGCCGGTTTTCTCGTGCCGGAGCGTAGAACGAATTGTAACTTTGCTTAGAGGTGACACCGTATGATTTGTGAGACCATTCCCATTCCCATAAGCCGCACCGAATTCTATTGCGGATCAACCGGCTTTCTGGCATCGCTGACAACCTATATACAGGAAAACTTTGATAGCAAGCCCAGAAAGGCTGTTGTAATCTGCCCCGGCGGCGGATATGAATATCGGTCTCCGCGTGAAGGCGAGCCTGTGGCAATGCGGTTTCTGGCCGCTGGCATCCAGGCTTTTGTACTGAACTACAGTGTTGCGCCGGCAAAGTTTCCGGCAGCGGCGCTGGAGCTGGCGACGGCGGTTGCGCTTGTACGCAGCCGGGCAGCCGAGTGGAACATTGATCCGGATCAGGTGTTTGTCATGGGATTCTCTGCGGGAGGCCACCTGTGTGCTACGGTCGGCACCCTGTGGGATGAACCTGTTTTTGCAGATGCGCTGTTGCAAACCATCCCCGGAAAAACCTGGAAACCCGCCGGAATGATCCTTTGCTATCCGGTGATCACGATGCTGGAGAAAACACATTACGGTTCCCGGGAGAAACTGCTGGGGAAGGAGGCGGGACCTGCCGATTATGAGGCAGTATCCCTGGAATTGCACGTTACGCCCAAAGCAGTACCCGCGTTTATTTGGCATACGAGCGATGATGGCGCCGTACCCGTGGAAAACTCGTTGCTGTTTGCGGCGGGATTACGCAAAGCGCGTGTTCCGTTTGAATTGCATATATTTGAATCCGGTGTGCACGGTTTATCCCTGTGCGACGAAACAACCGCTGCCGAACCTGCGCATATCGCGCCCAGAAACGCCTCATGGGTGCAGCTGGCGATTCAATGGATTTTTGCTGACCGGTAAAGATGAGTGTTGGCAAATTCGTCTTGGGAGCATCAAGATTTTTATGCCGGCGAATATGAGCGTTGCGACATCGGCATTTTTTGCTGTAGTATGAATGCTTGAGACTTTTTTCTATCAAAGCATAAACCTAGGGGGAGGAATACCATTTGACGATGGATAAACTGCGGGAACTCGCCGCGCATTTTTTAGAGCAAGACATAAACCGCGTTACGGCGGACAATGCTGTCAGCCAGGACCTGATCGGGCTTCGATTTTATGATGCCCCGCTTTTCGGCATTGCCGATGCAGAGGATCCGCTGTTCCAAACCCTGCGCGAACCCGGAATTATGGGGCAGGGAGTGCTGCTCCCCAAGGATGTTCTGCCGTCGGCAAAGCGCGTGATCTCATGGTTTTTGCCGTTTACAAAGGAAGTTCGCAGCGCCAACGGGGAAAGCATGAGCGAACCCAGCGATAGCTGGCGCCAGGCGCGCATGGAAGGGCAGGATGCCAACATTGCCCTGGGGAAGGCCGTGTGCCGGGCACTGGAAGCGGAAGGCGCGGTTGCCATACAGGTATCGGGCAGCGGCTACTTCAAAATGCTGGCTCCTTTTTGCAGCAACTGGTCGGAACGCCATGTTGCGTATATCGCCGGGCTGGGCACATTCGGGCTATCCAAAGGACTGATCACCGAAAAGGGGATCGCCGGGCGATTTGGCAGCATTGTAACGGATGCGGAGTTCCCGACTACGCCGCGGCCCTATACGACGCCGTTTGAATACTGCATCATGTGCGGAGCCTGTGCTGTTAACTGTCCCGTAGATGCGATCGACCCTTCAAAAGGGGTGGCTGCGGGTAAGGACCACGTTGCCTGCAAGACGTTTTGTGATTTCACGGAGGTCATGCAGCGCTGCGGCGCAGGCGAGCGGAAGCGCTACGGCTGCGGCAAATGCCAGGTGAACGTCCCCTGCGAGTTCCGTAACCCAAGAGATCCGGCATAGGGTAAATCTTATTCGCATCCAACCTGTGAATATGAAGCAAAAAGCACCCGCTTGGGTGCTTATTGCTTTGGCGATTTCGCGTCTGTGCTGTATAATCATGGCAGTTTCCATAAATTTTTCCTTGCAGGCACTTTTCTCGTCCAATGGCGTTGCTATAATTTGCGCGATTCAGTATGATAGGTCTATGGGATGCGGATTTTAATTAAACCAAGAGGATGAAAAAAGCATGGCCCTTGCATCTGCGCCGAACTGGGAAACATATACGTCTGCCTTTCAGTAAAAGAATATGTAAGAAGACTGCGTTGGTTATATCAACAAGTTTGTACATAAAAAGATGATGGAGAATATTATATATGAGAGAAATCATCAGGAAAGAATGGTCTGAGCTGCCGTCAATCTGGCATCAATTGTTCGACGAAAACCCGATCGCAACCCCGTTTCAAAGCTATGAATACTTGACGTTCACGGGAATCGGCAAGCCGATTCGCAACGATTGGTTCCGCACGGTTGGGCTGCAGGAGCTCAATTTGGTTCTGTATTCGGATCAACGTCCCATCGCCATAGCGCCAATGCTGTATAAAACGAAGGATGGGAAAGCAACAGTCTACTTTCGGGGGCATTTTACGGCAGCCAGCCATTTGGATTTGGTTTATGCGAGCTTGCGCTATGACGACTTTGCGTACTTCATGGATGACATCCGTGAACGACTGGGAAACGTAGCCTTTTTTCTGGATAGGGTATACGGCGAATCGCCAACAAGCGAATATCTGAAAAAGTACCTTTCATCTGCGGACATTCAAGAGCATGAATGCTACTCCATACCGGTTTTGGGAACCTACGACGACTGGTACTGCGGCTTATCCAAATCCAGGCGCAGCAATCTGAGGCTATGCAAAAACCGCATCGCAAGCGACCGGGTTCCATGCTCCGTATCCTTTTTTGTCGGAGAGAAAATTGACAAAGCAACCCATAAAAAGATGATGTCGGTATACGCAGACCGCTTTCTGGTGAAAAACGATTATTTCTTTGGGTTATCCAATCCCATCACGATCAAAGCGCTGCAAATCTATCTCTTACACGATAAATTGACACAATGGCTCAACAATGCCGAGAATAATTTCCATGTTGTGGTGTATATGAATCATAAGGTTGCGGCGTTTGCCAGCGGGCTGATTGGCAAGGACAACCGGATGCTTGGCTGCAGACTTGCAATAAGCACAAAGTATAAGCGATACAGCCCCGGCGCTGTCCTCATCAGCGCGGCCATCGAATATCTGGCGGAACAGAAAGCGGCCGGCAAACTTGATGTGGATGGTTTTGATATGGGCCAGGGCGGCCATGACGGCATGGTTTACAAGCAGAAATATGGCGGCGAGGTGTACTACAACTATACATTTATTGAATAGCGTATCAATTCATGGCATAAAAAGAGGTGTGATGAAAGGGATTATGGCGGCGGTTAAGCAATGTAGAGCATCTCGGCCATTCCCATTGATATATCTTGCGCGATTCTGTATAGTAGAATGCGTGGTGTAAACGTTGTGCTGAAGCTTTGCATAATATCGAGATTGAAACCAACCCTTTGTGCTCAGGAGATCGTTAACGAGCGTCAATCATAGGGAAGTTCTACAGGGCTAGAAACCAAAGACAGATCATATCATACCGCATGAACCTGTGCCGACCGGCGGGAAAGCCTGCTATTGCCATCGGGTAAACCCTGAAAGGAAACAGCCGGAAAATCGTATCGATCGTATTCCCAGACAGCTTATAAGCAATGAAATGCTTTTAGGAGTGAAATGATGAAGGAGATCAAGCAAAGAGAATGGTCTGAGTTGGCGCAGATCTGGAAGGAACTCATAGACGGGAATCCAATCGCTACCCCGTTTCAAAGCTATGATTATCTGACCTTCACGGGAAAAGGCAAACCGCTGCGCAATGATTGGTTTCGCACCGTTGGACTGCGGGAGTTAAATCTGGTTTTGTATGTAGATCATACACCCATCGCCATAGCGCCAATGCTGTATAAAAGGAGAAATGGAAAAGCTACCGTGTACTTCCGTGGACACTTTACGGTAGCCAATCATTTGGATTTGATTTACGCGAGCTTAAGCTATGATGATTTTGCGTATCTAATGGATGGCATTCGCAGCTTGCTGGGAGACGTGGCCTTCTTCCTGGACAGGGTATATTGTAAATCTCCGACAAGTGAATACCTGAAAACCTACCTTTCCGCTGCAACCATTCAGGAGCATGAGTGCTTTGCGATACCGGTTCCAAAGACCTATGATGATTGGTACCAAAGCCTGACGAAATCCCGACGCGAAAAAATAAGACAATGCAACAACCGCATCGCAAATGATAATGCACAGTGTTCCGTATCATATTTTGCCGGAGAGAAAATCAATGCGGCGATCTATCGGGAAATGGTATCTGTCTATGCCGACCGCTTTCTGGTGAAAAACAATTATATCTTTAGATCATTTAATCACCTGGCCAAGAATGCCCTGCGAAGCTTTCTCTTAAAAGATAAAATGACACAATGGCTTAACAATGCCAATAATAGTTTTCATGTTGTGGTGTATATCAATCATGAGGTTGCGGCCTTTTCAAGCGGATTGATCAGCAAGGATAAACGGATACTTGGCTGTAGATTTGCGATGTACACAAAGTACAAACGATATAACCCCGGTGTTATCCTCATCAGCTCCACAATAGGGTATCTGGCCGAACAGAAGGCGGCAGGCCAGCTCGATATCGCTCAACTGGATATGGGGCAGGGCGGCGATGGCGGTATGACATATAAATCGACCTATGGCGGAGAAGTTTATAGTAACTACACGTTCATAGAGTAGCGTATGATCGCGTTACAGAAGAATATTGCAGCGTACTGCATATTTATTGGTCACCAGTAGCCCTGGTTGGTTTACTTACTCATTTTACGAGGGTAAACGCCCTCTAGCCCATCCTAACGCTATCGCTAATGAATGGTTAAACATGATTATATTCCAGGGTGTCGCTCTTTTTTGTTCGAAGCCTTTTTAAATGCGCAAGTTAAAGGAACTGTTGCGAAATAACCCTTAATTTGTTGGGCTTGGCGGAATTCGAACCCGCGACATTTTGATTCGTAGCGAGTAGACCCATACTGATGCCGTATGAGAAAGCTTTTTCGTTCCATTGTTACACGGTTCTTAATATGCAAGTCCGATTAACCTCGATAAGATTACTATAATCCTTGTATGTCCATTATTGATTTTCCCCAGTATTTCCCCTATGACATATAAGTAAGGGTGTTGATTGCTTATTGACTTATGACATACAATTGATATGCAAGGTTACCTTACATAGGGTTTATGATAGCTCATTGGCTTTTTTATTTATAAGACGACCGTATGAATCAAAGTTGTATTCTTTTTTATTAAGTGATATGAGACCAGTTGCTAGCTTTCCTTGTCCAAGAGAATAATAAGTATAGCTACCCGCGCCAAAAAATCCTTGTAGCGTACCGGTACCATCTGGCTCGAAGTGATACGGTTGTCCGTCAATCATATGGAAGCCAAGCCGAATGGCACCATCGTATGCTAGGTAATATGATTTCCCGTTTAGTTCAATCAGCCCTTTGCTAACTCTTGCTTCCCCATCAAAGTAGTACCATTGAATATCGATCTGATAAAAATTCCCGCAAGCTAAAGATTAATCTATAAGGCAATAGTACTTATCATTTCCGGACACTATCCAACCGGGTGCAGCTAGTTCGCCGTTGTTCTGCACAAAATAGTACTTATCTCCAACTCTGTGTTTACCCGGCATAGATAGTTCCTTGATTTCATTCGGGAGTTTTACGTATGCAGGTTCGTAATCCTCAAATGCCATCCCGGCTGTAGCAAACTGAGTTCTAATTCTCGGTTTTAACTTCTGGTAGGTTGCCTCATTATAACTTCTGACACCACTCATATGTTCTTGATAGAGGGCCTCAAAATATGCAGGTCTTTTCCGGATATATGCATCCACATCAAATACTTTCCTGAATTTATCTAGGCTTTCCAGTGCATCGAGAGCCATAATGGTCCTGATGCATTTAAAGCAAGTTCCATCGTTATAACTTTCTTTTACACAGACATGAAGATGCTTCTGGGCAGGAGTGAAATTCAGAATGGCAGCAGTCTTCTCAATGCGTGTAAACGGTCCGCCGTCTGAATAAAATTTCAGGGATGGAGTTGATACTGCGGCTAGAGTAAGAAGATCGTATTTTGCCGAGTCATAGGCATCGTTATCCGTCAAACTAAAGTACTGATACCCGTCGCTGGAGCCAAGGTAATAAGTCTTCCACAATTTCTGAAGACAGAATACTCCGAAAAGATTTGCAAAGCTGTTGGTGAAAAGATGATGCTGATCTATTACTTCGCCATAATTTGAGTTTGTCAGTACTAGTGGCAGATTCACTTCTTTCGCCACAGCAGTTGCTCTGTTTATTACGGCCTGCTTGACGTCATCTTGCCCGGCCTCGGAATATGTATCATTAAAAGCGCCAACATTTAATAGAGTGAGATGAGTTATTCTCATCGACTCAAATTCTGTATTAAGGTTACTGGCAATTGCATGAAATGAATCCACGCCACAAGAACAACCAGTCCCGACACCAGCAAACCTCTCCAACGGATCCGCCGGTTCTGATATCGTTGGTGCAGTAATTTTTGTGAAATACATGATACGGCTGTTATTGGTTAGAGCGGGTAACAGCTGCGTATTAATTCCAAATAGTAGTTCCTCTGTAATCGGCCCTGCACAAGTTATATCTTGCTGGCTCCGCATGGCATATTGAAGCATACCAATTAAGAACGCGTCACAACGTTCATGGCATAGATACTTACCATATTTCTGTTCAACGCTAAACCATATATCAAATTTATTACCATTATCAATTATTTTACAAATCAGATATGTTGAAACCCCTCGCTCTTCCACATAAGGTTTCCCGATGGTTATCATCTTCAATACTCCAATATAAGTTTTTCTTATAGACCATAGTACTGTAAGTAACCATACAAATCAATATGTTGTTGGTGGAACTCATTTTATTCTCGTCTAGTAGGATGATGCATTCTGCCATTGTAGATGATGACTTTTACTTAATTAATATTTGTATGTTCTTTGATACAGCGGTATTAGGTATTGACAGGTCCCGCCGAGGTATTTGTAGATATTGCTCTTGAAAGCGTTCATCACTTTGCCCCCCCTTAATTATCCGTCCACATCTCACACTGTCCAATAACAGTGGCAATGGCGTCTTCCATACCCTCCGGCGGGTATTTGTACTTTTTTAGCAATTTTTTGACCATCCGGCGCATACCGGCGCGGGCAGACTCTTTCTTTTGCCAGTCGATGGTACGGTTCTTGCGGAGCATATCAGCAAGTTCGTGGGTCATCGCCACGAGTTCTTCATTTTGATAGAAGTCCTTGACCGCTTCTGGACGGGTTAATGCATCGTAGAACGCCAACTCTTCGTCAGTCAGTCCCATAGCGTCACCTTCCGCTTGGGCGGTCGCCATCTCCTTCGCCATCTTCATCAGTTCGGCGATGACTTCCTCGTTGGAGAGCATTCCATTCAGGTACGCCTTCATTGCCCGCGAGAGTCTTTCCGAGAACTTCTCCGACTTGACGAGGTTCGTTCTGCGATAGAGGGACACCTGCTCGGCGAGTAGTTTCTTTAAAATCTCAACGGCGAGGTTCTTCTCCTTCATCTTGGCGATCTCGTCAAGGAATTTCGGGTCAAACAAGGAAAAGCCAGTGTCTACGTCCGAGAATAAGTTAATAACACCTTCGCTTTGAATGCTTGCTTTCAACAGTTCGTTGACGCGTGCATTTATTTCTTTCAAAGAGAGCGGTTTGCCTTCGCCCGTGATACGGGTTAGGAGAGTTCGCACCGCCTCAAAATAAGCAGCTTCGTATCGCTGTTCCGCAGTCAGTAGCGAACGGCAAAGGGATAGTGCCTGACGCAGGAGCATAGCCTCTTTGATGAAATCATCCTTGCGGCTTGTGGTGTCGCCATATCCTATCGATGGCTCGGCAATGCGTGATACCGCCTCTTCCATAAATCTGTGTGATTGTCTGTCTATTGCCGTCAGGAAGTTCACCCCACCGCTGATTGCCTTAGCACGGGAAAGGTCACTGGCGTTTGACCGCATAAAGCCGGAATAGTCGAAACCATGGAAAAGATCGCGGCAGACTTCCAGTTTCTCGACGAATTTCGGTAGGGCTGTTTTTGCGATGTCGGTGTCGCCGTAGTTGCTCTTGTCGCGGTTGGTGTAGTCGTTCATTGCCTGTTTCAAAGCACCCGCAATGCCGACATAATCCACTACCAAGCCGCCTTCTTTATCCTCATAAACCCGATTGACACGTGCGATTGCCTGCATAAGGTTGTGACCTGCCATCGGCTTGTAAACATACATCGTTGCGAGCGAGGGAACGTCAAATCCTGTCAGCCACATATCTACAACGATGGCGATTTTCAGCAGGTCGCCGTTGTCTTTAAACCGCTTTGCCATTACGTCTCGGTGACGTTTGTTGCCAATTACGCTTCGCCATTCTTCAGGGTCTTTATTGCTTTCGGTCATAACCACGCCGACTTTCTCTGCCCATTCAGGACGGAGTTCGAGCAGCTTGCGATAGATTGACATAGCGATGGCGCGGGAATAGCCGACTACCATCGCCTTGCCCGTGAGTTCATATTGGCGATTTTCTTCGTAGTGCTTGACGATATCCTCGCAAAGCGCGGTGATGGTTTGCTCCGCACCGAGGATGGAGTCCATTTTGCCGAGTTCCTTCTTGCTCTTTTCGATGGCGTAGTCCTCGGCATTCTGCGCCATGATGTCATATTCAGCATCAATGAGATGCAGAATATCTTCATCCAGTTTCAGATGGATGACTCGGCTCTCATAATAGACTGGGCGGGTCGCGCCATCCTCCACGGCTTGGGTCATATCATAGATGTCTATGTAGTTGCCGAACACCTCGATGGTCGAGCGGTCTTTGCTTGAAATCGGCGTCCCCGTAAAGCCTATGTAGGTTGCATTCGGCAGGCTTTCGCGAATAATAAGACCGAAGGATTTCTGAATGCGTCCCGTCTTGCTGTCCACTCTCTCGTCGATGAACTGGCTACGGTGTGCCTCGTCCGCCATGACGATGACGTTTCGGCGATCTGATAGGAACTCGGAACTCTCCTCAAACTTCTGCGCCGTGGTAAAAATAATGCCGTTTGCTTGCCGTCCGGCGATCAGTTCTTTCAAGTGGCTGCGGCTTTCAGCTTGTTGCGGGGTCTGACGCAGGAATTTGGCACATTTGGCGAACTGCCCGAAAAGTTGATCATCCAGATCGTTACGGTCGGTCAGCACGACGATGGTTGGGGAATTCAGTGCAGCTTGGAGCAGATGGGCATAGAAAACCATCGACAGCGACTTGCCGCTTCCTTGAGTATGCCAGAACACGCCACCTTTTCCGTCCGTGACGGTGGCGGTAGCGGTCGAAGCGACAGCCTTCCGCACGGCGAAATACTGGTGGTATGCGCTTAAAATTTTTGCGTCGCCGGAGAAGCAGATGAAGTTTTTGATGATGTCAAGCAGCCGCTCTTTGTTGAACATTCCTTCAATGAAGGTGTCGAACTGGGCATACTGCGTATTCTCATAACTGCCGTCCTTCGTTTTCCATTCCATGAAGCGGTCTTCGCCCGCCGTTATCGTACCAGCTTTGGAAATGGCGAGATCGCTCATTACGAGGAAAGCGTTATAAGTGAACAGCGATGGTATTTCGTGCATATAGTTCCGCAGTTGCAGGAACGCCTCGGAAGCATCGGTTTCCTCACGGGAGGGAGACTTTAACTCGAATAGGACTACCGGCAAACCGTTCAAGAACACGATAACATCAGGCCGTTTCTCGCTGTTCTCGATAATCGTCCACTGGTTGGCGGCGGTGAAAGTATTCTTGTCTACGTTCTCATAGTCCACAAGCCGAACCAGAGCCGCCCGCTGTTCTCCCTTGTCGAAGAAGTTCACAGATATGCCATTTTGAAGGTAGTCCATAAAATCAACGTTCTTCTGGAATATCGTGCCGCCCTCAAAATTGCGCAGCTTATATACTGCCTCGATCAAGGCGGATTCGGGCAACTTCGAGTTGATCCGTCGCAGGGCGGGCAACAGTTCATCCAGATATAGCGGTTCAGCGTAATCGCGGGCTACGTTGGGTCCATAAGCATAGCCATACCCCAAGGTATCACGGAACACCTCGATAACCGCATTTTCGTAGTGTGCTTCTGTATATGCCATAGGGTATACCTCCTCGTATCTATATCATCAATGCCCGTAAGCAGTAAACAATCATTTAGAGCAGCTGGCACAGGCTATTTTTGCGGAACAATGCAAACAAGGTGAAAAGGCTGTGCTGTCCGATATTTTGACCGTTTGCTACGGAAAAGACCACAAGCGACTTGGTGACGGTACAACACCCTGCTACGGCTCTGGCGGCATCATGCGCTACGTTGACGCACCCCTTTATAGCGGCGAGTCTGTCTTGATTCCTCGTAAAGGTTCGCTGAACAATGTTCTTTATATCAACGAACCGTTTTGGACGGTGGATACGATGTTCTACACGCATATGACACGTCCTAATGTGGCAAAGTTTGTATATTTTACCGTGCGCGATCTCGACTTGGCAGGAATGAACGTTGGCTCTGCTGTGCCGAGCATGACTACCGCTGTCCTCAATGCATTGAGGCGAGCAGGTCAATCATCGCCAAGTCGCGGACTTCCTCGCAAGCGTCGCGGAGCAGTTCCAAGCCCTCGTCGGAGAATGTCTCCTTGATGGTCTTGTCTGCTTTTATCTTACGAATTCGGCGGACGGGGCTTTTTAGGATGTAGTCTTCATCTTCAAGCCACCCGAAGAAGCTGCTGAAGATGCGCCGTATATTGTCTATCGTGACCTTGCTGGACCCGCGCTCTTTCTGGTAGTCGGCAAGGTAGATCCGCAGGTCGTCGGTGATGATTTCCCGCACGGGTTTCTTTACGTTGTCGGTCATCTGTCGTATGGTCGAGTCATAGTATTTCAGCGACTTCTCCGAGCAGCCTTCGACTCTCTTTGCGGCTATAAACACTTCGAGCATTTCTCCGTTCTCGGCGGTTTCCTGTGAGTTAGGAGCTTTGCGCTCCGTGACTTC
>Ga0116163_1001273_pt1 | contig 15828 bp, 13 predicted proteins | sample AD_UKC107_MetaG_FD_89889 | JGI IMG/M metagenome (GOLD analysis project Ga0116163, IMG submission 89889) | Active sludge microbial communities of municipal wastewater-treating anaerobic digesters from Hong Kong - AD_UKC107_MetaG | ecosystem: Engineered > Bioreactor > Anaerobic > Digestate...
CTGCCATTACCATCCATGTCTTTTTCATATTCCCCTCCATTTTCAAACTTTTATCTCTACAGTACTTCTTAATACGGTTTAAAATATTCTGTAAACAAACAAAAGGTAAATCCAGTTCGTGTAAAATCAGCACACCTCATAGAAAACAATTATTCACCATTGAATCTTAACATAAGAATTTATATAGAAGTTGTATATAAATTTAAAATAAATAAATATAGGATAACATTGGGTGCTAAAAGAGAATAAAAGGCGCTTCCTCTTCTTCATGAAAAGAAAGCGCCTTCTTTTATTCTTTTTACTTTTTCCTTCTGTTTTAAAAGCTATCTCCTCAAAGGAAACAGAACTCCTTAATCCTAGAACGTACTCTTTGTCTTCATTTCTGAAGTTGTCTTATCCGTATCGCCATAGGAGGAAGATTTCCCGGAGGTATTCTTATCCCAGAAACAGTCTTTTATTTCTCCTCCATCAATCTCTCCGCAGAAACCACCCATATAATACCCCGGGCCAGCAACGGTAACGCCTCCACTGCTATAACTATTCTCGAGATAAACCAAGGGTCCGGTTTGAAGTACACCCAAAAATGACTCTCTTCTTCAGTTATATTGGAAGGGGAAACCAAGGTGACGGTTCTTTCAGAAAATATGTAATCACCTTATAGCAGGAGAAAATATATAGTAAGAAAAAGTGATCTGGAAAATAGAGATCACTTTTTCTTTAATTTTTTTGGTAAATATCGAAATATGGTATAATGTTAAAAATATATTTAACTAAATGATATAAGGAGGTGCTTTAATGGAAGAGAGATTACAGAAACTCAAAAGATTTAATTTAATTATGGGAGCTCTGCATCTTGTACAAGGGATAGTAATGTTATTTCTCGCAACAACTGTAATTCAAAAAATCGCTGAATTTCAGCCGACAATCACACAAAATTTTTTAAAATTTGATGTTGCAACTCAAGGACTTGTTAGTGCAAGTAAAGAATTGTTTGATTTGCCATTTGGGATTATGGTTGCTTCATTCTTATTTATCTCAGCACTGGCTCATGGCATTGTATATGTTATGAGTGATAAATACTTTGCTGACTTAAAAAATGGTATTAATCGATTTAGATGGTTCGAATACGCAATTAGTTCATCAATCATGATTGTTTTAATCGCGACTTTATTTGGTATTTATGATATTGCTTCATTAATACTTATTTTCATTGTTAATGCCACAATGAACTTATTTGGTTTGGTTATGGAGCAGTTAAACTCTAAACGTAAAAAAGAAGATGTTAACTGGGGACCATTCATTTGGGGGGCAATTGCAGGTGTTGCACCTTGGATTGCTATCGCGTTGTATATGTTTGGAACCGGTAACTTTGGAGAAGTACCTTGGTTTGTCTGGGCGATTGTTGGTGTTTACTTTATCACATTCAACACTTTCCCGATCAACATGATTCTACAATATAAAAAAGTTGGAAAATGGAAAGACTATCTGTATGGGGAAAGAGTTTATATTATTTTAAGTTTAGTCGCTAAATCAGCGCTGGCTTGGTTAGTTCTATTTGGAGCTATGCAACCGTAACCGTTGGGACGATTCTTTAGAAAAATGTGTAATCAGCTTATAGAGTGAAAAAATATATAGAAATAAAAAGCGATCTTAAAAAAGTGATTTTGAGATAGAGATCACTTTTTCTATAGCTACTTTGTGCTCTACTGGGATGACTACCATCTATATCACCTTTTTCATCTTCAAACTCATTACCTCATTATAGCATAGATGTATAGTGGCATAAATTTCATCAGAACTCCGAATTCAAGAGTACAGCCTTGTTTGAACATAGAAGGACGTTCCATTGCTTATTTTATAATCATTTTGCAGAGAAAATTAAGCGTAAAATGGATAAAAAACGGTATAATATCAAGAAACAAAATTAGATAAGGCGGGGAAATGATGGATTGGCAGATTGAATTACTTAAAACTATTCAGACTTTCAAGAATCCTTTTCTGGATGGGTTCTTTCAGATGATTACCATTACAGCGGAAGAAACCTTTTTTATCGTTGTAGCGGCGTGGTTTCTGTGGTGTTACAACAAACGAGCGGGATACCGTATCGGGTTTGCTTTTTTGACCAGTACCATTCTGAATCCCTTTTTAAAGAACCTCTTTCAGTTTAACCGCCCCATAGGCGTGGAAGGTGTGGAATCCATGCGTACGCAAACTGCAACCGGTTCTTCTTTTCCCAGTGGACATACTCAGGGGGCTACGTCTTTTTGGATGGGAATTTTGCTTTATTTCAAGAACAAATGGATAACCCTGTTCAGTGTCATGATGTTCTTACTCGTCGGTTTTTCCAGACTCTACCTTGGGGTTCACTGGTTGACGGATATCCTGGGAGGTTTCTTTTTTGCAATCGTCTGGGTTTTATTCGTGACGTATCTCTTTGATTATTCGGTTAAAAAGGGGCGCTTTTTATATCTCTGGCTGGTCCTGGTTCCCTTTTTCATCGCCTATCTGATTCCTTTTTTCACGGGAACAATCTCTTCCGATGATCATTCTCTTATCGTTTCACTGGGAACAGCTATTGGATTTTTATCGGGGTATATGTTTGAATCGAAATATATCAATTTCGATGTAAAAAGTAAAGTCTACAAACATCTGATTAAACTCCTTTTGGGGATAGCCGTTACGTTATTAATAAAAGTAGGCTTTAAATACATCCTTCCGTTTAATCCCAGAATTGCAGATTTGATCCGTTACACCTGTCTGGGTTTCTGGTTAACCGGGGGCGCTCCATGGGTGTTTAAGCAGTTTAATTTATAAGTTAAAGAATATTTGAGTGATTATTGGGTCTATGAAAAATGATGATTTTTGAAATGTGTTGGAAAAATTTGAAAACGGGTATTATAACAGGAATTGATCAATTCGTTATCATGTGTGATAATTAGAAACGTTTTGCAATCCCAAGCACAGCCGTTCTTTTTCAGACAGTTTTTTCATTTCTTCAACCGTAAACTCAGCGGTTATTTGCCTGTTTTCAAGATAAACATATCTGTCGGCAATATCATTAAGATATGACAGCCTGTGTTCTGCAACAATCAATGTGTTTCCATTGTTTTTGAGTACCTTAAGCGTATCGGCAAGTATAAAGGTTGCAGCTTCATCGAGATTGGTAGTTGATTCGTCGAAGATACAGATCTTAGGGTTCAGAACAGGAACGGATGCGCTGGCCGTTTTTGGTTTTTCGTCACTGGACAGAAAATTGAGTGAACGGTTTCTCAGATGAGAAAGACCGGAACACTCAATCATCTCATCCGTCTCCTTTCAGAGCAAGGACTTTGATACACCGTAATTTTCCAGTGCAAAGGCAATTTCATCGGACATTTCACTCGAGAAGAACTGTGATATTGGATCTTGAAAGACACTCCCAATCTGTTTTGAACGTTTCCTTATTGGCATATTGGATACATCGTGTGAATTGATTAAAATCTCTCCGCTTAAATCTCCCGGATAATATTCCGATACAAGCCCGTTGATCACACGTGTCAGCGTTGTTTTTTCATTTCCAGATTTCACTATTAAAACAGTGATTGTACACAGACTACGGACCATCGTGGATTCAGATCAGATTATAGTTCTAAACGAGGGATATATTGAAGAATATGGGACCCATGAGGAACTGATCGATAAACAGGGGTTGTATTATAAACTCTACTCCATATAACAGGAAAGCTTCAATTGGAGTATCTGATTCCAAAAAAATATCATAGGTTCAGATGAATGTAACGATTGTTGTTCAGCGGAGAACGGTTTGAAGTACATCAAAGACAGTATACAGAAAAGTGAGGAGTATAGAAAAGTAGATTTGAAAGGGCAGATCTTTGTGATCTGCCCTGCATTTTGGATTATTCTTTATTATCCAGCCAATCCAGAACTGAGTCTAAAAATTTCTGTGTCTTTTTCACAACGCCATAGCCGGCATGAACAATTGGGTCGAGGGTGGTAGCAAGAATAGTCCCCGGGTATTTCTTTGAGTCAATGTACAACACATCACCATAGTCGCCGTATTCCACAAGAACTTCTGCCGTTTCCGGAGCCTTGAAGACCCCGTGGAAATGCCATTGCAGGTCTTCAATAACCAAATTTTTCAAGATGGGATGTTCCGGTAGCAGCATCTTATAAGGTTCCGTGAAAAGATCCCCCTTGTCCCAGTTCTGTGCCTCTTTGTTATATTTGAATTTGGGGTATTTGTCGTACCAGTCGGCATCCGGCAACCAGGGGACAGAGATTTCACCAAAAGACACGATTGTCTTACCGTTTTCGACAAATTGCCTGATCAACTCGGCCTTTTCAAGCAATGCCTCCTGATTGGATTCCCTTGGGATGATAATGGCATCCAGTGGGTTTAAGGTTTCCTCTGAAATATCTGCAACGTGCAGTAATGTGCCAAACCGCTCTCTGTATTTTTCCGTGTTGAAGATATCTTCCTGCCATTTTGTACCGGAATAGATCAATGCATTTCTGGACATCAGCACTCACCTCTCAATCTGTAAACTTCCTCTTCTGCCCATTTCAGAGTATTATCCAATACCTTCTTAGCCCCTTCAACACCGTGATAGGCATGACAGACGGCATCCAGCTGTGAGGCCACAATCATGGTGCCTTTAGTGGTTTTTCTGTCGATATACATCATGGCATTGCCGTTTTTGTTGACAACAAGCACTTCAGCCCCTTTGGGCGGAATCAGATGGCCATGACAGCACCAGCCTGTTGCTCCTTTGTGCCAATGCAGTTCATGTGATTCTATATTTGAAAAGATGTCGTGTTTGGTTTTCACACCGTCTTTTTCAAAGGTACAGATATCCAATGGTCCATCATCTGCCGGAATAACACCGCCCCAGCAGGTTCCCGGCAGCCAGTTTCTCGGGATTTCTCCCATTGAAATGACGACTTTGCCGCTGTTCAGAAAATCTTCTATTCTTCCCGTATTCCGCAGCGTCATTTCCTCATCTGTTCCTCGCGGAAAGAGAAGAATATCATACGATGAGAAATCCGTTTCACTTAATTTTGTTACGGGTACAATGTCGAAAATTTTATTGTAATCACTCTCAATGAGAATACCTCTCTGATAGCTGATTCCACTGTACACCGCCGCTATTTTTACTTCCATAGTTCCTCCTTTTATTCCATTATCGGGACAACAGCCTTTGAGATTCCCATCTCATGACTGATTTCTACGATTTTTGTGTTTAAGCCATATATCTTTTTTAAATTTTCCTCTGAAATAACTTCGGTTGTTTCGCCAAAATAGTTAAAATGTTCTCCTCCCATCAGCAGTGTTTTCCCGGATACATACAGGGCATGCTCCGGCTGATGAGTGGTGAACAGAATACTGATCCTGTGTTCAACCGCAACTTCTTTGATCATGTTCAGTGTCTTGTACTGATTTTTAAAGTCGAGGGCTGATGTGGGTTCATCCATTATCAGCAGCCCACATTCACTTGCCAGGGCTCTTGCTGTCAACACCAACTGTCTTTCTCCGCCACTGAGTGTGTTGAACATTCTGTCTTTCAAATCAATGATGCCAACCTTCTCCATCATTTGATGGGTGATATTCATATCATTTTTTCCAGGCTTTGAGAATGTTCCGATAAATCTTGCCCGCCCCATAAGCGCCATCTCAAAAGCTGTGTAGGGTACATTCATATTGTGTGTCTGCGGAACATAACCAAACACACTGTTCTTTTTGAAAACCCGGTCGTTTATTCTGATTTCACCACTTCTGAAATTGAGTAATCCGAGTATACATTTTATAAACGTTGTCTTTCCCGTACCGTTTGGTCCAAGTATGGAAACAATGTCACTTTCCCGAATGGATAAATCAAGATCTTTAAACAGATAGTCCGAATCCGAGTATGAAAAGGATGCATTTTTTATTTCAACTTTCAAATAAACCGCCTCCTCTGGTTCGCTTTAAAAGAAATCCGAATATGATAATACCAATTAATGCCGTGAGAACGCCAAGCGGGATCTCCGCCGCCGTCAGTGATCTTGCCAGATCATCCATGAGCATCATATAGACAGCTCCAACCGAAATGGAACAGGGAATGAGTATTCTGTGATCGTTTCCGACGATCATTCGGCAGATATGCGGTATGGCAAGCCCAACCCAGCCAATCATACCGCTGACGGATACACTCAGGGAAACGATGACCGTTACAGGCAGGATGACCAGCCATCGTAAAGTGTTGGGATTTAACCCAAGGGCCTTCACGTCGTCTTCTCCAAGTGAGAGAATGTTGATACGCCATCTCAGTAAAAAAAGGATCGTTATACAGCCAATCATCGGTATGGCAATGAGTTTTACCTTTTCATAACTCGCGCCGGAAAAACTTCCCATCAGCCAGAAAACAATTGAAGGAAGTTCATCCACTGGATCTGCAACAAACTTTACCAGGGAGATCAACGAAGTAAAAAAGGCGCTGACAATAACACCCGACAGGACCAGTGAAAGTGTCGTGATCTTTCGCTTAGTCTTACTGAAGAAAAATGCGATAAGGATTGATAGTAATCCGAAGCAAAAGGCGCTGATGAATACTAACGAAGAATTTTTAAACAGAATCATGGCGATGACACCACCAAATCCAGCTCCTGATGAAACACCCAATATATGCGGGCTGACCAGCGGATTCCGAAACATTCCCTGAAAAGATGCTCCGGAGACCGACAACCCGGCTCCTATCAAAAGAGCCAGTAAGATCCTCGGTAATCGAAGGTTGATGATGACGGTCTTTTCAACATCCTCCCAGGTTTGCTGAATATCAAAAATCTGTGAGAAAAGAATTTTACAACTTCTGTCAAGCGGAATTGTATATCTGCCTATGCCAAGAGAAACAAAAAATATGACAATCGGTACGAGAATAAGGACTGCGAAGATGATTGATTTTCTCTTTAACAACTGCAAGATAATCTCACTTGACCTTATTCTCTTGTTTCCTGAAAGATTTCAGCTATTTCATCGTCATTCAGATCATAATTGTAAAACGCTTTATAAAATTCACTTGTAACGGTTTTGATGTCATAATCGGCAAGTTCAGGATGCTGAATGCTCAGAAGCCATTGCCACATCAGTGGTGATTCCTGACTTGGTGGATCCCATCTGTAAACTCCCAGTGGAACCTTGTAAACGGCATTGTTCTTGACCGCTTTAATGGCTGACCAGTCCTGTCCTTCAAATGTGTTGTTGGTAAAATCATCCGGCATTTCAGTCACAAAATTCCCAACATAAATGATGTCCGGATTCCAGAGCATGATCTGTTCCATCGTCACAATCTTCCAGCCACTGATCTCGGAGGCGACGTTATCCGCACCCGTGAGGGCAAAGTAAAAATCGTTGTAAGTGTCTTTCCCTGTTGTATACAACTGTGAACCGTATGGCAGATAAAGAATCTTTGGTTTGTCATTTTCAGAAATTTCAACTGTTATTTTTTCAAATTCAGAAATCCTTTCTCTATGGAATTTAATAATCTTTTCGGCACCCTGCTGCTTATCAAGTAGTTCACCGAATATTCTCAGCCATGTTTCCAGGTCTTCCTGTGTTCCGTATTTCAGTCCGATAACAGGGATACCGGAACGATCGAGCGGTTCGATGATCTTGTCGCCCTTGTCGCACCACTGAAGTACAACATCCGGCTTCAATTTTAACAGTTCTTCAACATTAACTTCAAAGCCACTCTTGACAAAGCTGGTGTCTGCCTGTGCCATAAGAGGTGCCATCTTTTTCAGAACACTTGCCTTCAAGGCACTCATTGAGGCAGGATGCATCCCAACCAACTTGTCACCTGACGGATCAATTGCAAATAACAAAGCTGGTGCCGGCATTGGTAAAGTGACGATTCTCTGTATATTATCTTTTAAGACGACTTCTTTCCCCCTCTGATCTACTATAGTCTTTGATGAAAAGACCATTGAAAAAAAGATCAGACTCATTGAAATTACAATAAAAAACTTTTTCATATATCACACTCTCCTATATACCTCAATATATAAATAGTATACACAACTACCTATTAAAATTCAATCGACAACTGAGTTGCTTTTAAATAAATATAATTTGATGTGTTACAGTCATGATGTTGTTTGTTGACTAATGATCATATTTTGTGGAGATGGAGAAATATTTAGATTGGACAATTTTATTAAAAATTAGTATTATACGTTTCAAGTTACTATTTATTAGGTGATTTCATAAAATGGCTTATTTTAAAAATATATCAGAAGCTTATACAAAAAAAGGAATTGGAGGGATGCTTTCAGTTCTTTTGACTTATAAATTCCGGAGTTTTTTTGCTGATAAGATACGGAGTAAACAACTTGCCAGTGACGGACTTGTATTGCAATGGGTTCAGAATGAAGTGATCAACTGTGAAACAGTCAAGTTTTTTTAAGGTTACTTGTTCATGTAACCGTCAATAGTGTTCTTCAGTCTTTTTAATAAGATTCCGGATGCTGTTTTTTTCTTAAATACAGCAATTTGCATTTTAATTATCAAATTTATTCCCGCAAACAGTACATCCTGTATCGGACTCGCGTATGTCTCGATTCCTACAGTAACCGCATTCAAGTCTCCCGTTATTAAGATTTATCTTGGTTTTTTTATGGTTTTGGAAATACTTGTTCATTTTTTTATCCTGATTTAATTCAATTATTAAGATGAAAAACAGCGAAAATAAAATGGTTAATCCGATTAAAATTGAGGCATAAGAGACATAAGTCATGAGTTTATTCTGTAAGAACTGATTGAGTAAAGATAATGATAAGGGTATAAAAAACAAAAATATGAATCCTGTGATAATCACTTGACTTCCATAATGAATAGAGTTTATTTTTTTCATCGGTTACACCAGATATCTCATGATTTCAGGCAGTTACGGTACATGTGTTCATCATCCCATTGACGGTCAGAACACCTGTTGTTTTCTTGTTTGCCGGAGATGCCGGAGGAATAAATACCGCATTGGCAATTGTATCACTTTCATGGCTCCCGAGATTGGTTATACAATACCCGCACCGGTCGGTATAGCCAAACATATTGCGACCTACAAACCTCCCCGACTTACTGTTATACTCTCCCAGCGTAGAAATAGCTACGGCGTCTATTAACTCCGGTGTCATTCTCAAGTAGCATGCGAGTACAAGCATTAACTTTTGGGGAGAAGCAATCTGTTGATGAACGATACGGGATACTTTTTTTGCTGTTTCTATAAGGTTTTGAGATTTTGAATGGCAAACTACACTGAACGCTGTGGAATAATTCCCCATACTCCCTTCTTTATAATTTGGCAAATATTTTCTGACATCCGCTGCAATGACAACCTTGTCGATTGATTCATCCAGCATCATTTTTGCAACCAGGTAATCATTAATTGAGATATCGTTGTTATGACATAGTTCCTTTAAGCTGGTAAGATGCTCGCACGATATTGTCTCAAAACTCATGTTCAGCCTGTTTTTCTTAATAAAGTTTCTTTCAAATTCCAGATATTCCCTGTATTCGACTCTGTGATTTTCTTTTTTCCATTTTTTATTAGCGTTTTTTATGACTATTTTACTGATCCAGGGCAGATCACTTCCAGGGGGAAGCTCTTTTAAAGAGTTTATCAAACATTCTTTTGTATATACAGGCTCTGTCCCTTTTACATAGCAGTCTGCGAATGATGATGCCAATTCCATGAGACCTCTTCCGTCGCAGAGTAAATGATGTGCAACAAATAGTATTTCAAACCCATCATCTCCTGGATAGGTAAGTATTCTGAGTAGGCCTTCGGAACGAACGTCCCAGCCACTTTCATTTATATTTCTGTAATCATCTTCTAATGAGTTTAATGAATGCATTTCACAGTATCCGATCTCTAATTGCTCCTGTAGAGAATAGTAGAGATTGCCGTTATCATCTTTTGCAATCAGGCTTTTTAGAAAAGGGTATGCTTCTGACAGGCTTTTAATCACGTTTTTGATCCTTTTAATGTCATATTTTTTATTTATAGAAAACAAAATCCCAAAGTGCATATTGGGGCACATCAAATGTGCTCTTTCGGTTAAAAGATACTGTTTATCCATAAGTCTCCTTTCGCATTCCAGTCTTGTCAGTTTTTTCACTGTGGGTTTTGATTATTTTGAAAAATGATGATAAGCACTTATTATCATTTCTTGAATCTGTGTCCATTCGATAGTAAGGGTATCAAAAGATTTCATCATAATTATTCCATGGGCGTATATCAGCATATTCAGTTCTAACTCATCGTTAGCGGTTACCAGTTTTCCCGCCTGATTTAAATTAAACAGATGAGCAGAGAATATGAGTTGGTATAAATACTTTTCTTCGTTTGCAAACTGTACATATCCAAGTATTTTCGATAATAATGGAGAATAATTTTTATCTGAATAACTTTCAATATATTGCATCATAAAAGATAGAGATTTTTCAGCAAGCGTGTTTTTCAGCTCATTCATATCGGAAAATGACATGTAAATAGGCTGTGTTGAACAATTCAATTCTTTGGCCAAAAGTCTGGCGGTTAAATTTTCAGACCCTTTTTTTCTTACTATTTCATAAGCGTTGTCAATGATTTGTTCTTTGCTTATTTGTTTTTTAGGGGGCATAGTCTTCTCCTATATAATAACAGTGTTATATAACGATGTTATTATACATTATGTGATTGAATTAGTCAATATAGTTGATTTTCAAAGCACATAAGCAACAATTAGTGGGATTAACAATTTTAAATATCGAAAAAGTTTGAGAAGGTTTGAGGGAACTGTTTCTCTTTTTCAGAGGTAATGTATTTGGCAAATTCTCAAAAACTTTGTATAATACGACCCGAGGAGACTTTTTTCAAATCGGGTGATGCTATGGAGACACTGATTTCAGAAGATTATATACCAGGGGCATATAAGAGAAAGGAACTGAAGGATTATCTTCAGTTCTTTCAGTTTATGAACTCAAATATTCAGGTCGACAAGACGAGAGGGCGTAAGATTGTTAATGACAGCGACGCACGGTGGTGGCTGAATAAGGGTTACATCAGTTGTGAGTCGTATGAGCGTTATGTGTCTGAATTAATCGAATTCATGGATTTTGAAAGGCTTTCAGATTTTACCGATGAACAGATCGTTTTTGAGGTTGAGAAGATCCGGTTGAGTTGTCTGACCGATCGGGAAAGAGAAAATGTTTATCGGGAGAGAGATGTCTTGCTTAAGAATTTTTTACAGGCCTTTCTTGCCGTCGGGTTTCCAAAATCAAAGGACCGGTGGTTTAAGAGAAGGATACCCATGGGAGAGGCAAGATATATTGCAAGTCAAATTCACAGTGGTACGAAACAAAAACTGGATAAATTAACAGTCCAGTCTCGTAAAGAGGATTATCTGTTTAATCTCGAAGAACTCCAGATGGTAGTAAGTGAAGTGATAAAAAAAAGGAAGATAAAGATATTTGCCAGTGATTTCATCTTTCTCAGGATGTTTTTAAGTGAACTGGACGGTCGTTTTGGAACGGAAGATCATCTGGATTGTACGATAATCCTGAAGGAAAAACCGATGTACAGAGACCCAAGGGAAACGGATTTTGCAGATGAACGGTATAAAGATATAGATATACGGATAAAAAGGTGCTCTGCGGAGAATGCGGGGTATGATCTGAGAGACAGGGCGGTTCAGCGGGAACTCCGGGATGAAGAAGCCCTTGTGCTGGTCATCGGAGAAAATGCGGGGATGACTTTTGAAGGTTTTAAGAGGCCTTACTGGCTCCTTGCCGTTCTTGAAACCGATAAGTTCTGCAAGTATCTTGGTGTTCTTCCGTCCTTTGAGAAAAGGGAAAAACGGGTATTCATAAGAAAGATCCTTCCCCAATGGTCTTATCCCTTTAAAAAGAGATTCAACGGCATGGAGCATTCCACTTTCAACATCAATTCAGGGGTATGTACGAACAGAAGTCATTTTATGAACATGTTTTCCATGTCCTATGATCCCGGAAATTTTCCCGAATTTGGAATCTCATCGGATACTTGGGAAGATATCATCGGTGAAAGAAAGCATCATCTGATGGAGAGGCTCGATGCATACGGATTGAAATACAGGTGTTTCCATCTGAAGCACGCAGACGGGGACCCCGTCAGACTGGATGTGATCAATCTCGGTAAAGAAAAGAAGATAGAGCCTTATCTCGCCCAGGATTATGATCAATCCCTCATTAATATCAGGGATTTTAAAACGGTTCTGACCGATGATTCAAAACCATTTCTCTTTATCAATTTCCTCTATTTTGCAACTCAAAAACTGGTTAACCTCTACAATGCCCAGAGATCTTCGCGAGAACGGCTTGATTTCAATAATTTCTATATCGATTCGATCTATAACAAAGCAAAGAGCATAACTACTCTTCCACTGTATAACAAAGGGTTTGTCGGCCTGAAAGACGGGAAATTACAGTTTGGCACGGAAAGCTTGGGATCTGGAAGCATGGCGATCAACGATTTTGAATTCGAGTGGAGTGAATTTCTGATCAATTCTATGAATACACAATATAAACCGGTGTTATTTACACCCACTTTTTTTCAGGAACATTCGGAGAAATTTCCTGAACTGCTGAAAGACCGGATTAATGCCATCATCGTTAATGACCGGCTTATAGCCGTAAGAAAAGGGGAAGTGAAGATGCCCTCCTTTGGTGTCATCCTGTCCCTGCCCGTTGCCTTTGAAGGGGAAATAAAAAATCGCATGAAACTGACGGAAGATCAGGATGGTTTTTATAAGATGGAAAGCGGGAATAAGGTCCTGATGCAGTTGGAGCAGAATGAAGGGTATACTTGGAAATACGGCGGGGGAACCCTCCTCGTAAAAGAGGGAGTAAACCTTGTGAAAGATGAAGCAACCGCAAGAGCAACCTTTACTGAAGAAGGGTGGTACAATCCGCTTTCCATGGAAACTCAGGAAACGCAGGTCCAGGATTGGGTAAGAGGGCCGCGCTCCGTTATCGGTGAAGACATGGATGGAAATGTCTTTTTCGGTGTATTTTCGGGTCGAACGAAAGAGAGTTCTGGAGCAAGATTTGATGAGGTTGTAGAGATCATAGAAAATAAATTCTGCGGGATCAGACATCTTCTGAATCTCGATGGCGGGGCATCCTCCTGTCTCGGTCTGATTTATAAACGGGAATTTTTTGAACTATCCCTGCCCTGTGCCACGAATTTTACCTGTACGGGAATGGTGAGACCGGTTAATTCTTTTCTGCTTGCGGATATTTGATTTTCAGAACAAATGTTGTATAATTTTGTGGTTAAGTCAACTACGGGGTGGAACTTTATATTTTACTGGAGTTCTGTATGTGAAAAATTTCAAAAGGTACTTTTGTACAGAATAAAATATTTGAGGAGTGATTCGTAATGAATGAAGCTTTTTACCTGTCCTATTTTATCAAACCCGAGTTGATTGAACCTCAATACATCATTGAGTTTTTTTCAAAAAATCCGAATATAAGATTTGTGTCTCTCTTCGGGGTTGATATCATGGGACATGATACCGATGAAAAGATTCCGAGGAAGAATTTTCTTGACAAACTGGGGGATATCTTTAAGGATAAGCCTTTCCTGCAGACGGATGGATCGTCTATTGCACTATCTGACCTGGCAAGCCTCAGCGACTGTAAGGTTGACATGGTAGCCGACAGAAAGTCTATATGGTATGTCGATTACAATTTTGAAAATATGGATGATGAAACACAATTACCGGTCGGAACGCTCAGAATTCCGGCTTTTCTTTTTCATAACGGAAATCCGATTGGGGCAAGATCCCTGTTAAAAAGGGGATATGAGATCTTTCAGTCAAATATGATGAAATATATCGTTCAGTCCGGCTATTTGGAAAAAAAGGGGATAACCGGAAATGTTGCGGCAGTCAATGTGAACATCGGTACGGAACTTGAATTCTGGGTTAAAACACCTGCGGTAGATGCGGAAGTGGATCAGCTCAGGACCACACAGGAGATGCAGGAAAATTACTGGCAGAGAACAAAGGGCAGTGTCAGGACGGCTCTCGAAGATTCACTGCTGCTGCTTGAGAGATACGGACTGGAACCGGAGATGGGACACAAGGAAGTTGGTGGTGTTAAGGCGAGTATCGATAAGAGCGGTGATCTGGACTACGTGATGGAGCAGATAGAAGTAGACTGGAAATATTCGGCGAATCCCCTTGAGGCAGCGGATAAAGAGCTGCTTGCAAGGATAACCATAAAAGAGACGTTCCGAAGACATGGGCTCGAATGTTCGTTCATGGCCAAGCCCATTGATAATGTAGCCGGGAACGGAGAGCATATCCATATCGGTGCGGGATTGAAGATGGAAAATGGCAAGACATACAACCTGTTCTCACCGGCTGAAGAGAAAAGTTATCTCAACAGCTTCGGTTATGGCGCGTTGATGGGAATATTAAACAATTATGACATCATTTCCCCTTTCATCTCCGCTTCAACGGATGCACTTAACCGTTTGAAACCGAATTTTGAAGCACCGGTCTCCGCCGTCTGTTCGCTTGGAGAAGCCTATAACATGCCCTCGAGAAACAGAACGGTTCTTGTGGGGTTGATCAGTGATCTGGAAAATGAATTTGCCAGAAGATTTGAACTCAGGGCGGCGAATCCGCATACGAACCTCTATATTGCGTTAAGTGCCGTTATGATGTGTATGCTTGAGGGGATAGATTATGCGGTTAATTCTGAAAAGAGCGAAGCGGAATTACTCGAAGAGATTTCGAAGAAGGCGGGGGAGTTTATGGGTTATCTGAAGGAAGCCTATGTCTTCAGGGCCGAGAACAACATCTTCAAGGATTTTACCGCTGAACAGAGACTGAATATGTTTGGCCCGTCCCCGCGAACGGTATACGAAGTCATGAGACCGATGCTGGAGATGAATGGCCGAAATGAATTTATACATAAGGTCTTCAGTAAAGAATTTGTGGCCTCCTATTCCGATTACATGCTTGAGAGATGGATGAGTGAAATTCTGGAAAGGCTCATGCCGGTCTATCTTAAGGGGTTAAAAGAGATCAGAAGACTGAACGATGAAGATGCGCTTGATGCATCCAGGTGGAGCACAATCGATAAATTGATAAAGACGATTTACAAGGATACCGAATCCGAAGAGAGTCTCAGGACAAAAATACACAAAGTGGCAGATGAAGGCGATTATAAAGTTTTATCTGAATTGTTCCTTGAATTTAAAGAAAGTTGGGAAAAACTCACAGTAAATTATAAAGAATACAAAAGTAATTTTATTTATTAAATAAATTATTTTGAAATTCTGCTTTAAGATTGTATAATGTAATGTGAATCACTGTGAAATGAAACCATACTTTTAAGGAGGTAACAAGATGAAGAGATTGTTTGTTTCGGTTTTAGTTGCTTTGTTATTGGTATCAGCCAGCGTTATTGCTGCTGATCAGGTCGAAATTTTCAGCTGGTGGACAGGTGGCGGAGAAGAAGCGGGACTTCTGGCCCTTATCGATGAATTAACGGACATGTATCCGGGTCTCGAAGTCATCAACGCGACGGTTGCCGGTGGTGCAGGATCAAACGCAAAGGCAGTTTTAAAGACCAGAATGCTCGGAGGAAATCCTCCTGATTCCTTCCAGGTTCATGCCGGACAGGAATTAACGGACACATATGTTGTAACGGGAAAGATGGAACCTATCACGGAATATCTCGAAGAATGGGGATACATGGACAAGTTCCCGGAAGACATCTTCAGCATCTGTGCCTACGACGGAGAAGTTTACTCCATCCCTGTA
>Ga0116163_1001291_pt1 | contig 15683 bp, 19 predicted proteins | sample AD_UKC107_MetaG_FD_89889 | JGI IMG/M metagenome (GOLD analysis project Ga0116163, IMG submission 89889) | Active sludge microbial communities of municipal wastewater-treating anaerobic digesters from Hong Kong - AD_UKC107_MetaG | ecosystem: Engineered > Bioreactor > Anaerobic > Digestate...
CGGTTTCCAGCCCCATGGCTTCAAGCACATCGGCAATGCTATCGCCAACGGCAGGCGTGGGCGCAAGCGACAGGTCCACAATGCCGAACGGCACGCCCAGCGCCTTGCCCGCGACCTCGCCAACAAGCTGCCCCATGCGCGTGATTTTAAACGCCATCCGCTTGACAATCTCGGCAACGCCGCTCAAATCCAGCCCCCTGGCATCGTTTTGCAAGGCGCTGCGTACCGCGCCCGGGCCGGAAACGCCGATGTTGATGACCACATCCGGCTCGCCGATGCCGTGGAACGCGCCCGCCATAAAGGGGTTGTCCTCCGGCGCGTTGCAAAACACCACCAGCTTTGCCGCGCCGATGCAGCTGCGGTCGGCTGTGCGCCTGGCGGCATCCAGAATGATGTCGCCCATCATGGCAACGGCATCCATATTGATGCCGGACTTCGTGGTGCCGATATTCACGCTTGAACAGACCTTTTCCGTCTCGCTCAAAGCCTGCGGGATGGATTTCAAAAGCCGCACGTCGCCCGACGCAAACCCTTTGTGAACCAGCGCGGAATACCCGCCGATAAAGTTGATGCCCACCGTATTCGCCGCCCGTTCCAGCGCCTTGGCGTAGTTTACAGGGTCAGCGTCCGGCGCACAGCCAAGCAGCATGGCAACCGGTGTCACCGACACGCGCTTGTTCACGATGGGGATGCCGTACTCCGTGGAAATACGGTTGCAGACCGGCACCAGGTTCTCGGCGTGGCGCACGATTTTCTCGTAAATCTTCGCGCAGGCCTTGTCCGCGTCTGTATCGATGCAATCCAGCAGGCTGATTCCCATGGTAACCGTACGCACATCCAGATTCTCATCATGGATCATGCGCAGGGTCTCCAGGATTTCCTCGGCGTTAATATTGGTAAATCGTCTCATATCCGCTTATTCCTTTAGATTTTATGGGTCACGTCGTAGATTTCCTGCCGCGTGACGCTCACATTGACCCCCAGCGCCGTGCCCGCCTCCGTAAGCTTTCCGGACAGGGCGTCAATGGTGATTTCATCGGGCAGCGTCACCAGCATGATCATGGCAAACGTACCCCGCAGGATGGTCTGCGTGACCTCTTCAATATTCACATGGTTGTCCGCGCAAATGGTGGAAACGCGCGCCAGAATACCAACCTTATCGGCTCCGATAACCGTGATCACAGCATTCATTGTACCCAAATCTCCTTTTGGTTCATTCTCGGAAATTATAGCACAGCCGAGACATAAATGTATACAAACCCCTTGCGTTTCAAAGACTTTCGATGATCAGGTTTTTGGATTCGTACTGGGTTTGCGAAATTTTTCTATAAATTTGTGATTTAGTTATTGACATATGCCATTAATGGTGTATACTGAGCTTGTAAATGGCATATGTCAATAACGCAAAGGAGGTGTTGTATATGCCGAATATGGATGGAACTGGCCCCCGCCTTGAAGGCCGCCGCATGCACGGCGGTATGGGCTACGGGCATCATCAGGGTCAGGGAAGCCACTGCGGCCACAGGCGCGGCCATGGATTCCCAGCCGGCCACCCGCTGCACGACGGCTGCCGCTGCGGCCTGGGGCCCTGCGCTCAGGTTGCGCAGGATAATAAGGCTGTGTTGGAAGCGCACAAAGAAGCGCTGCAGCGCAGCTTGGACAATGTTGAGAAGCGCCTGGAAAAACTGTAAACCGACGATGGCCGAAGGACGCTTCGGCTATCGTAGTTAAGGAGGTACCCATGCCACGCCCCAGAAAACGAAGAAACATATGTTGCCTCCCCGATATCAGCGAGTTTATGCCGGTGGGCATGCATGGCCGCCAGCATGATATTGTTATTCTGGCAATCGACGAATATGAAGCGATACGCCTGATTGATTACGAGGGACTCTCCCAGGAAGAATGCAGCGACAATATGAATATCGCGCGCACCACCGCCCAGCAAATCTACGCAAACGCCCGCAAAAAAATCGCCCGCGCATTGGTGGAGGGCCTGCCTATCCGCATCCAGGGCGGCGATTACCGCATCTGCAACGGTGAAAGCGACTTTTGCGGTCGCAACGGATGCATGCGGCACAGGGGCAAGCGCCATTGCACAATTGAACAGGAGGAAACCACTTGAAAATCGCAATTCCGATGGACGAAAATCAAAAGAATGTATGCGTCTCCTTTGGCAGAGCGCCATATTTTCTGTTCCATGATACCGATACGAATACAGCAGAGCTTCTCTCAAATCCGGCGGCAAGCGCAACCGGCGGCGCGGGCATCCAGGCGGCGCAGTTCGCCGTGGATAACGGCGCAAACGCGCTGATCACCGTACGCTTAGGGCAAAACGCTGCGGATGTACTGCTTGCGGCAGACATAAAAGTGTATAAAGCAGCGCAAGGAAGCGCCGAGGAAAACCTCGCCTCGTTTTCGCAAGGCAAGCTGCAGGCGCTGGAAAGCTTTCACCCGGGCTTTCATGGAAACGTATGAAAATCGCAGTTTTATCCGGCAAGGGCGGTACGGGCAAGACATTCGTATCCGTCAACCTGGCGGCGGTTGCCGCAAATACGGCTTATATCGACTGCGACGCCGAAGAGCCCAACGGTTACCTGTTCCTAAAACCCGAAGAAGAGCAAACCGAAATCGTATATACAACGGTGCCTGTGTTTGACGCGCATACATGCGACGGCTGCCGCAAGTGCGTGGATTTCTGTCATTTTAACGCGTTGGCGTTTGTTAAGGGCAGGCCCAAGGTATTCCCCGAGATCTGCCACGCCTGCGGCGGCTGTACGCTCGTCTGCCCACGGGGCGCTGTTACGGAGGAAAAACGCGCGATCGGTACGGTGTCGCAAGGGGTATCCAATGGTATTCCAATTGTAACCGCCGCACTGAATCTGGGCGAGGCTTCTGCTGTTCCTATCATCCGGGCTGCCGTTCAAAAAGCGGGTGACAATGCCGTGATTGACAGCTCTCCCGGCAGCGGCTGTCCGGTAACAGAATCCGTATCGGGTGCGGATTATTGTCTCCTGGTGGCTGAGCCTACAGCATTTGGCCTGCACAACCTGCGTATGGTACACGAGCTTGTCACCCTCCTCCATAAACCCTACGGCGTGATCGTCAACAAATCCAACGGCATTTATCAGCCACTGGAAGATTACTGCGGAAAGAACCGTATACCAATTCTCCTGCGGATACAATACAGCAAAAAGATTGCAAAGATCAGCGCAGGTGGTGCGCTGGCCGTTAACCACAGCGCCGAGATGCGGCGGTTGTTTGAAATACTTTGGGAAACCACCAGTCAGCAGGTCGAACAATGAAAAAGCTTTTGATTATCAGCGGGAAGGGCGGCACAGGGAAAACCACGGCAGCCGCCGCGTTCATCCGGTTTGCAGATGCCCATGCCTATGCCGACTGCGACGTGGATGCGCCCAACCTGCACCTTGTCGCCGGGCAAACAGGCAAGCCGCAGACAAGCGACTACTTTGGCTCACAGAAAGCCTCCATTGATCCGCAGGCTTGCATCGGCTGCGGTCTATGCGCCAAATCCTGCCGTTTTGACGCGATCCGCAAGAACGGCAATATCTATACCGTGCACGAATACGCCTGCGAAGGCTGCGGTGTTTGCGCGTATGTATGCCCAAGGGGCGCAGCCAGCCTGTACGACGATATCGCCGGGCAGGTGACGCTCTACCCTGGCGAACGCGTTTTTGCCACAGCAGAGCTGAAGATGGGGCGCGGTAACTCCGGCAAGCTGGTGGCCTCGGTAAAATCCACGCTGAACAGCCATGCGCCGCAAGCCGACCTGGCAATCATCGACGGTTCTCCCGGCATCGGCTGCCCGGTTATTGCCTCCATGAGCGGTGTCGATCTGGCGTTGATCGTAACCGAACCCTCGGTATCCGGCATCAGCGATCTGGACCGCATTGTAAAGACCGCCGCCGTGTTCCAAACCCCGACCGCCGTATGCGTCAACAAGGCCGACATAAGCCCGGAGCACACGCAGTCCATCCGCAATTACTGCTTGCAAAATGGTGTTGCGTTTCTGGGCGATATCCCCTACGATCCGCAGGTACCCATCGCCGTAAACGACGGGAAATCCATCGCCGATTTCGATTGTCCCGCCACCCGCGCGCTGCGCAAAGTATATGAGAAAACCATTAAATTACTGGAAGAGGTGACTGTATGATTGTCAAAGTGCTGATGGAAGACACCTGCCCAAACCACGGTTTTCTTTTTGAGCACGGACTGAGCCTGTACATTGAAGCCAGCGGATACAAGATATTATTTGATACAGGCCAGTCGTCCGCGTTTATCCGCAACGCGGAAACGCTGGGCGTTGATCTGGCACAGGTGGATTTTGCTGTGCTGTCTCACGCACATTACGACCATAGCGGCGGCATTTCCAGCTTTCTTCAATTTAACGATCATGCCAAAGTTTATGTGAGCCAATACGCGTTTGATGATATCCGCCACGGACCGGACAAGTACATCGGCCCGGACAAGGCGCTTAAAACCCATCCGCACCTGGTGCCCGTAACCGGAAATATGCGTTTAGCCGACGGTATTTCGGTGTATTCTGGTGAAGGAAACCCTCCGGTTCAACCCGTGCGTTCCTTCGGCCTGACGATGCAGCGGGACGGCGAGCTGCTCCCCGATGATTTCCGCCACGAGCAGTATTTGGAGATTATCGATGGCGGCAGGCGCGTGCTGATCAGCGGATGCTCGCACAAGGGTATTCAAAACATCGTACACTGGTTCAAGCCCGATATACTGATCGGTGGCCTGCACCTGTACAATCTGGACCCGCAGGGCGATGGAAGGGCGGATCTGGACAACGTTGCGCGTGATCTTGCGGAAACAGGCGCTACGTTCTACACCTGTCACTGTACAGGCGTGCCGCAGTACGAGTACCTGAAGCAAGCAATGCGTGATCAGCTTTTTTACATCTCCTCAGGACAGGAGATCACGGTTTGAATCTTGAAGAACTGGTGGAATGTGTATAACCATTCCCCCTTTTGATTTTTGATTTTGGAGGAACGACAATGAGCGAAGACTGTAACCACAACTGCCAGACCTGCGGCGAAAGCTGCAACGAACGGACGAAGGAAAGCCTGCTGGTCAAACCCCACGCCATGAGCCATATCAAAAGGGTGATCGGTGTCGTCAGCGGCAAAGGCGGCGTCGGCAAGAGCATGATCACCTCCCTGCTGGCCGTACAGGCACGCAGGAAGGGTTTGAAAACGGCCATCCTGGATGCCGATATCACCGGCCCGTCCATCCCCAGAGCCTTCGGCCTGCGCACCCGCGCAGAGGGCACCAGCGAGGGCTTTTACCCCGTGCGAACCCAGACCGGGATTGATGTAATGTCGCTAAACCTCTTGACGGACAACGAGACAGACCCCGTAGTCTGGCGCGGGCCGATCATTGCCAATAGCGTCAAGCAGTTCTGGTCGGACGTCATCTGGGGCGAGGTGGACTGTATGTTTATCGATATGCCGCCGGGAACCGGCGACGTTCCCCTGACCGTGTTCCAGTCCATCCCGGTGGACGGTATTGTGATCGTCACCTCTCCTCAGGAGCTGGTTGGCATGATCGTGGAAAAAGCTGTGAATATGGCCGCGCTGATGCACATCCCGGTGCTTGGGCTGGTTGAAAACATGAGCTATGCCACCTGCCCGGATTGCGATAAAAAGATTCATGTCTTTGGCGAAAGCCATGTGGACGCCATCGCTAAAAAGCATGGAATTACGACCATCGCGCAGCTGCCGATTGATACAAGGCTCGCCGCCGCCTGCGATAACGGAACGATTGAACAGTTCGAAGGCAACTGGCTTGACGATATGCTCAAAACCTTGCTTAAATAAAGGAGAGATTACGATGATATTAGCTGCAGCCTGCACCGGAACCCAGATGTGCCCGCATTTCGGGCACTGCGAAAACTTTATGCTCTTTGAGGCTGAGAACGGCAAAATCGTCTCGCAGCAAAGCATCCCCAATCCCGGTCATCGGCCTGGTTTTCTGCCAAACTTCCTGGCAGACCGGGGCGTCACCGTAATGATCGCGGGCGGCATCGGCGGCGGCGCGATCGACATCTTCAACGAGCGCGGCGTCAATGTCGTCACAGGCGCGCAGGGCGACGCGCGTGAAGCTGCACAGGCGTACCTGAATGGAACGCTGGTCTCCACAGGCACACAGTGCCACGAGCACGCGCATCAGGACAGCTGCGGCGAGCATCACCACAGCTGACAGATCAATCGTTTTATCCGGTATAGACTCAAACCTGAAGCACAATCCCAAACGACTTGTTCAGGGAGGTGGACACATTGAGAGAGTTTGTATGCTCCGTTTGCGGGTATGTGTACGACGAGGCCAAGGGCATCCCGGAGGCAGGTATCACCCCCGGCACACGGTGGGAGGACCTGCCAGACGGCTGGGTATGCCCCTTGTGCGGCGCTACCAAGGCGGAGTTTGCTTTGCGCAGCGCCAAAGCGCAGACGCCCGACCCCGTACCCGTGGCGCAGACCCCGGACGACGTACAGGAGCTCAACGCCCTGCAGCTGAGCGCCCTGTGCTCCAACCTCGCGCGCGGCTGCGAAAAGCAGTATAAGGCGGAGGAAGCGGAGGCGTTCCAAACGCTCGCCAAGTACTTCAAGTCCGCCGCCCCACTGGCCAAGGATCCGAGCACGGACAGGCTTGTGGAGCTGATCGCAAAGGACCTGGCCGAGGGCCTTCCGGCGGCGAACGCCCGTGCCGCACAGGCAGGGGATCGCGGCGCGCTGCGTGCGCTTACATGGAACGAGAAGGTATCGAAAATCCTGAAATCCCTGCTCGCCCGCTATGCGCGCGAGGGCGACAATATGTTGACGGGCACCGGCGTATACGTATGCACCATCTGCGGATTCGTGTTCGTAGGCAGCGCTCCGCCCGCGCTGTGCCCCGTGTGCAAAGCACCTGACTGGAAGTTTCAAAAAGCTGAAGGGAGGGCATCCTAATGGGGGATCAGTATGCCGTAAGAACCATTCGCCTGTGCACCAAGGATTGCCTTTGCCTCTACGTATGCCCCACCGGCGCGACCGATACGGAAAACAGCGTCATCGACGTGACTGCCTGCATCGGCTGCGGTGATTGTGCGGCCGCCTGTCCCTGGCGCGATCTCGATGGTTCCGTACGTATATCCGCCCCAGCAAAAGCATGCGGAGTCCGTCCAGGCGGCGATGCTTTCCCTGATGCGTTCCAAAGCGGAGCAGGAAGCGATCGCTTCGGCGTTGCCGGGCACCCTGGCCGCCGCTATGGAAGCGTCCAACCACATCATGGCCGAAGACCTGATCCGCGAGGCAGGCTACATGCTGCCCCAAAGCGGCAACGTGCAACGGTTGCTCAAAAAATTACTTAAGGACAAAACCGACGACAGCTTCCCCCGCGACGCCGTGGAAACCCTGCTGCAAAAACTGGAATTCAATGAGAAAACGGAGGAAACAACCATGGAAAAATGGAAATGCACCGTATGCGGTTATGTACACGAGGGCCCGATGACCGATGATTTCAAATGCCCCAAATGCAAATCCCCCGCCAGCGCGTTTGTGAAACTCGGCGATGAGGCAAAGGCTGCAAGCCCCTATGCCGGCACCAAGACCGAGAAAAACCTGGCGGCGGCGTTTGCCGGTGAAAGCCAGGCGCGCAACAAGTACACCTACTTTGCGCAGGTTGCCAAAAACGAGGGGTATGAGCAGCTTTCCGAAATTTTCCTGAAAACCGCGCAAAATGAAATGGAACACGCCCGCATCTGGTTCAACGAGCTGGGTCACCTGGGCAAGACCGCCGATAACCTGCTGGCAGCTGCCGAGGGTGAGAACTACGAGTGGACCGATATGTACCAGAGCTTTGCCAACGATGCCGAGGCTGAAGGCTTCCCGGCGCTGGCTGCCCGCTTCCGCCGCGTTGCCGAGGTGGAGAAGGCCCACGAGGCCCGTTACCGCGCATTGCTCAACAACGTGGAAATGCAGAAGGTATTTGAAAAGAGCGAGGAAACCATGTGGGAATGCCGCGTATGCGGCCACCTGGTGATCGGCAAAAAAGCGCCCGGCGCCTGCGCCATATGCGGTGCCAGCCAAAGCTACTTTGAAGTGCGCAAGGAAAACTACTAATCCCGGAAACACTCCTGCGACAAGTAAAACGCCGTCCCGGCCGGGACGGCGTTTCGTTTCGAAGCAGCACTATGAAATAGCGCCTAAAAACCAAACACTCCTGGCAGCCAGGTGGTAAATGGCTCCCATAGGCTGATAACAATCAGCACCAGCACATTGCACACGATGAACGGCGACGCCGAACGGAAGATATCCATCACCGGCATGCGGTTGATTTTATTGCATGCGTTCAGGCACATGCCGACCGGGGGCGTGACCAGGCCGATGGCCATTCCGGCGATCACCATCGCGCCAAATTGCAGTACCGATACTCCATAGCTTTGCATCACCGGCAGCAGAATAGGCGTCAATAAAAGGATGCCGGGGCTGACGTCGATGAACGTGCCGATGAATAGAATCAGGATATCGAAAATCAGCATGACGGCCCACTTGGGCATATCGAGACTGAAGAAGAACGACTGAATGACCTGAGGAACCTTTTCGATGGTGATAATATAGGTAAACACATACGAAAACCCGATGATCAGCATCACGGCGGAAGACGCGATCAGTGTTTTTTGCAGGGCTTGCCACACCAGCTTCCAGGTTAGCTGCCGGTACACCAGAAATCCGACCGCCAGTGCGTAGAACACCGCGACCGCAGCACTTTCGGAGGCCGTGGCCACCCCGAAGGATATGGTCAGCACAATGGCGACAGGCATTAGCAGTGCCGGAATGCCAAACAGCATATCCTTCCAGAAATTCTTCCAAACAAACGGCGTTTTTTGAGGATGCCAGCCGTGACGCACGCTCATGGTATAGATCAGTACCAGCTGCGTAATGCCGATCATTACTCCCGGAATCGCGCCAGCAAGAAACAGCCCGCCGACGGATCCGCCGGAAATCATGGCATATACAATCATCGGCGTGGAGGGCGGGATGATCATTCCCATAGTCGAGGTTGCCACAGTGAGCCCGGCGGCGATGCCGGGAGGATAGCCTTCCTTTTCCATCGCAGGAATCTCAATGGACCCAAGCGCAGAGGTATCAGCCACGGACGAGCCAGAGATACCGCCAAACAGCATTGAAGCTAATACGTTGACCTCACCCATACCCCCGTTCACCGGTCTTAAAATCTGGCGGCAGAAACGAACGATCCAGTGGGTAATGCCGCCGCCATTCATCAGCTCGCCAGCAAGGATAAACAGCGGCAGCGCGATCATCAGCTCGCTGAAAACACCGCCCCACACCTTTTGCGGCAGGACGATCAGCATCTTTGGCATTTCCGCAAGCATGAAGGAGATACTGGATGCGCCGATGGAAAACGCCAGGGGAACACCGACAAGCGCAAATGCTAACAGGCCGGCCAGTAAATACAGCATTGCCATTTACGCTTTGCCTCCCTTCTCTTTGGTCAGCGGTATATTTTTGCGGCCGAATGCTTCGGCCGGAGCCATTAGAAACCCGATAATTTTGATGATTATACAGATTGCACAGATCGCACCGGCAACGGGCATAATGCCATACAGGAATTTCATGGGAATCCCCAGCCCTGGGCTGAGCGCTTTGCCTGTTTTCTGCGTATAGATAATCGCATACCAAACCAGAAAAATATCGACCGCCAGCACCATCAGATAATTGAACACGGCGATCCATCGTTTCACAGCCGGTTTGATGCGGTCGAAGAAGATATCGATCACAACATGCTCGTCCTTAAGTACGTTGATACCCATGCCCCAAAAGGTTGTAAAGGCGAACAGCAGAATGTTGAATTCCGAAACCTCTTTCCAGCTCAATCCGAAAAAATACCGCATGATCACCGAAAACAGCACGCTGATCGCCAGAATGCCCATAGCAACCATGCCTATGCCCATATAAATGTCAAATACGATTTTTGACAGATTTTTCATGTTCCTATCCCTGCCTTGTTTAAAAAGGTAGCCGATATAAGCAAAGCGGGAGAACGCTCTCCCGCTTTGCCAAAGGTCGGTCGGTTACTCTCCGCGCACACCAGCGACAATCGCGAACATCATATCGATTTGCTCCTGCGTACAGATTCCAGCTTCGACCATCTGCTGATACACAGGCTGTGCGGCCTCCACGAACAGAGCTAACTCCTCGGCGGTCGGAACGTACACTTCGCTGCCTTCATAATCGATCACAACCTGTTTGGCCGCTCCCTGCAGCTCATCAACCAGCTGATCGTTATAGTCGCCCATCGCGGTCGCGGCTGTTTGTACGATCACTTGGAATTCTTCAGGCAAAGCGTTCCACCAGTCGAGATTTACAATGAACGGATCGGGATGGAACTGGTAGTTCACTTCGGAGAAGTACTTCTGCACTTCATAGAACGCCATTGCGACGATATTTACCCAGGGATTCTCCTGGCCGTCGGCAACGCCCGTGTTCAGGGACATGTACAGATCGCCATAGGGAATGCTGACGGTATTGGCACCCATTGCCTTGAAGGTATAATCAATCGTGTCCATACCCGGAGCGATACGCATTTTCAAGCCGACCATATCGGCTGGCGTTTTGATCGTGCGGACGTTGTTGGAGAACTGGCGGAAGCCACCGGCATCGCATACGTCGAGGATGACGCCGTTAACCTTCGCGCCTGCCGATGCGGCGATTTCCTTGGCCAGATCGCTGTCCAGCAGCGCGGAAACCTCCGCGCGATTGTTTGCGATGAAAGGTGCGGTGAAGGTAATCAGCTCAGGCATCAGGGCAAAGTGCCCGCCGCGCATGGCCTCAACCGCACCGACCAGAATCTGCTCGGGTAACGCATCATCGTTGCCCAGCCCGCTGTTGGCATAAATATCCACCGTAATATGCCCGTGGGTCGCAGCTTCCACATCCTCTTTGAATTGTACAAGCGACAGATGACGGACATTGGATTCCGGTTGTGCGTGCCCGACTTTCATCACGTAGTAATCCAGATCCGCAAAGGGATCCGTATCCTGTGCCAACGCCGTAGTAAACCCAAGAACCATCGTCAACGCTAGCAGGATTGCCAGTAACTGTTTCATTTTCATTTCAAAGAAACCCCCCGCATATTTATTTGTTTTGGCATGGCAGCCGATCGCAGTAATCCGGCCTGCCCCAAACATGTATCCATACTATACCATATTCGGATACATGTTTGCAATACCACACTCTTATAATTCATATATATTCTATTTTTCTTATACTAATAGACAGTTCTACCTTGTATACAAGAGTTGACTTTATTGCAATTATCGCTTGACTTTCAAGGCTTTCAGCCCTAGAATAGGATATATTACGAACAAAGGGGAATACCATGGAAAACGCCCACAGCACAGACGAAATTTATAGAATCGTCAAAAACGAGATCATTGCCCTAACGATCGAACCCGGCGGAGATCTAAGCGAAAACAGCCTTTGCAAACGCTTCGGCGTGTCCAGAACGCCGATTCGTACGGTGCTGCAGCGCCTGAAAAACAAGGGATTCGTTACGATCGAGCCGTATAAAGGCAGCACGGTAACGCTTTTGAACTATCAGGAAATCGAACAGGATATATATGCGCGCGTAGCTATCGAAAGCATGGTGCTGCGCGATTTTATCCATACCTTTACCCCGTCGGACCGCAGTGCCCTCCAGTTCGCCATGACGCAGTTGGAAGAAGAAGGCAAGAAATATTTCACAGCGCGGGACAGCTTTGACGTTTACCGGTTTTTGGATAACGACCTCGCCATGCACAAGGTCTGCTACCGCGCAATCAGCCGGGAAGCCCTCAGCGCTTCGCTGGAACGGATGGACGCCAGCTATTCCCGCTTCATGACGCTGGATATCTATGCGGGTGAGAACGTAAACGACGTATTGACCGACCACCGCGAAATGCTCGATATCATTGACGCCGGGGCGGTGGATCGCATCGAACCGCTGATGCGCCGTCACCTCTACGGTAACATCCGCAGGCTTGGTCCGCGTTTGTTTTCGGAATTCCGCCATTATTTCAAGAAGGATAGCCTGCCTATATAGGCTTTACTCCACCATTGTTCATGCGTATAGCCCGCTCTCGGGGCATTTTTATTGAGTTCTATTGCAGATTCCCCAAATTTTCTCCGGCGATTTGTACGAAATGCTGTATGGAAATGTATTAGAATATGCTTTATGATGTTCACATAAGCAACGGCGCGGCCCGAAAGGGCACGCGCTGTTTTGCGTTACTCAACTTCCCGGCGGAAAGAACGGAGGAAACAGGTATGAGGCAGGTAGCCATTTACGGCAAGGGCGGCATCGGAAAATCCACCACCACGCAAAACCTTACGGCGGGGCTGGCCGAGATGGGCAAAAAAGTGATGATCGTCGGCTGCGACCCCAAGGCGGACTCAACACGGTTGGTGCTTGGGGGGCTGGCGCAGAAAACCGTTCTGGATACCCTTCGGGAAGAAGGCGACGATATCGAGCTGGAAGCCGTATTGAAGGAAGGCTACGGCGGTATCAAGGGTGTGGAATCGGGCGGCCCGGAGCCGGGCGTAGGCTGCGCGGGACGCGGCATTATCACCTCGATTAACCTGCTGGAACAGCTGGGCGCGTATGAGGCGGACCTCGACTATGTTTTCTACGATGTTCTGGGCGACGTTGTGTGCGGCGGATTCGCCATGCCCATCCGCGAGGGCAAGGCCCAGGAAATCTACATTGTTTGCTCCGGTGAAATGATGGCGCTCTATGCCGCCAACAACATCGCCAAGGGTATTGCCAAGTACGCAAACACCGGCGGTGTGCGGCTGGGCGGACTGATCTGCAACTCCCGCAAGGTGGACGGCGAAGCCGCGCTGGTCGAAAGCGTCGCCAGGGAAATCGGCACCCAGATGATTCACTTCGTGCCGCGCGACAATGCCGTGCAGCGCGCCGAAATCAACAAGAAAACCGTGATCGACTTCTCCCCGGGCGAGCCCCAGGCCGACGAGTACCGCGAGCTGGCCCGCAAGGTGGATGAAAACGATATGTTCGTTATTCCCAAGCCCATGTCCATCGACAGGCTGGAAGAGATCCTCATGGAGCACGGAATCCTTGACTAAATAAGGAGAATGAGTATGCAACTGATCAGAGCCATCATCCGTCCGCAGAAAACCAACGAGGTCATCACCGAGCTTCTGGCGGCAGGCTTCCCCGCCGTAACCAAAATGGAGGTTTACGGCCGCGGCAAACAAAAGGGCATCATCGTGGGCAACGTGCAGTACGACGAAATCCCCAAGGAAATGGTGATGATCGTCTGCGAGGACGAGAACAAGGACGATATCATCAAGATCATCATCCGCACGGCCCGCACCGGCGCAGGCAATTTCGGCGACGGCAAAATTTTCGTGTCCACCGTGTCGGAGGCCTACACCGTGTCCAGCGGCAAAGCCGGCCTGTAAGGAGGCCGATATGAAAGAGATTATCGCCATCATTCGCCCCAACAAGATCAACACGACCAAGCGTATTTTGATGGAGAACCACTTCCCCGCCTTTACCTGCCGCTCGTGCCTGGGGCGCGGCAAGAAGAACGCGGATACCGAGCTGGTTGCGGCACTGATGCAGGCGGGCGAGCTGCCCCGCGACGTCATCGGCGAGCACTTCACCGAGGCCACGCGCCTGATCGCCAAGCGCCTGTTCACCCTGGTGACCAGCGACGAGCTTGCCGATAAAGCAGTGAAGCTGATCATCGAGGCCAACCAGACAGGCAACCCCGGAGACGGCAAAATCTTCGTTTGCCCGATTGAGGAAAGCTACCGCGTACGCGATGGCGAGGCGGCCGACGAAGTATTTTAAGGACATCGAGGAGGGAACGGCGTGAGTACACAACGAGAACGGCTGTTGGACAAATACTCCGCGCGCGTTTATAAAAACCGCAAGGAACATATCACCCAGATGGAGCTTGGCGATACGCCTGACACCATCAACGCAAATACCCGTACGGTTCCCGGTATTATGACGGCACGCGGCTGCTGCTATGCAGGCTGTAAGGGCGTGGTCGTGGGGCCGCTCAAGGACGTGTGCGTGATCACCCATGGCCCCATCGGCTGCGCGTATTACAGCTGGGGTACCCGCCGCAACCGCGCCAAGGCCGGGGACGACGGCAAGAACTTCGTCCCCTACTGCGTATGCACCGACATGCGCCCCACCGACATTGTGTTCGGCGGTGAAAAGAAGCTGACGCTTGCCATTGAGGAATGTGTGCAGATCTTTGATCCCAAATGTATCATGATCTGCTCCACCTGCCCCATCGGCCTCATCGGCGACGATGTGCAGGCTATCGCCCGGATTGCCGAGCAGCAGTACGGCATTACCGTGATCGCCTACTCCTGCGAAGGGTACAAAGGCGTGTCGCAGTCGTCCGGCCACCACATCGCCAACAACGGCCTGATGCGCTACATCATCGGCACAGGCGATAAAAAACCGGAAACCAAATTCTCCGTCAACATCCTGGGCGAGTACAACATCGGCTCGGACGCCTGGGAGGAGGAACGCATTTTAAAGCGCTGCGGCATTGAGGTGGTCAACGTCTTTACGGGCGACGGCTCCTACGAGAACATGAAATCGGCGCATCTGGCCGAGCTGAACCTGGTCATGTGCCACCGTTCCATCAACTACATCGCCGAAATGATGCACACCAAATACGGCATTGACTGGATCAAGGTCAATTTCATCGGCGTGGCCGCGACCTGCGAAAGCCTGCGCATGATTGGCAAGTACTTCGGCGATCCCAAACTGATCGAGCGCATAGAAGAAGTCATTGCCGACGAGCTGGAAACCATCCGCGATGATATGGAGCACTACCGCCTGAAGCTCAAGGGCAAAACGGCGGGCATCTTCTCCGGCGGCTCCCGCAGCCACCATTACCAGAAGCTTCTGGAAGACTTCGGCGTGGAAACGGTCATCGCGGGTTACGAGTTTGCCCACCGGGACGATTATGAAGGCCGCGATATCATCTCCGAAATCAAGCCCGATGCCGACTCCAAAAACATCGAGGAGATCACCGTCGAACCCGACCCGGTGCTTTTCCGCCAGCGCTATTCCCCTGAGGAAATCGAAGCGCTGCGCCGCCAGGGCGTTGAGATCGACAGCTACGACGGCATGATGCACGAGATGAAGAAGGGGCACATCGTGGTGGACGACTACAACTACTTTGAAACCGACGAGTTCATCAAAAAGGTGCGTCCAGACATCTTCCTCTCCGGTCTGAAGGACAAGTATTCCGTGTTGAAGGACGGATGCGCGTCCCGCCAGATCCACAGCTACGATTACTCCGGTCCCTATGCCGGGTTTACCGGCGCGGTGAACTTCGGCCGGGACATGACCATGGCCCTCTACTCGGCGGCCTGGCAGTTTGTCAAAGCCCCGTGGGAAATGACCCCCAACCTCGCCGGATCTTTAGGAGGTGAAGCCTGATGCTTGATATGACGCCAGGCAAGGTGATCGAGCGCAAGGGCGCGACCATTAACCCCTGCAAAACCTGCGAACCCGTCGGCGCGATGTACTGCGCGCTGGGCATCCACAAGTGCATGCCGCACAGCCACGGCAGCCAGGGCTGCTGCTCCTACCACCGCACCATCCTGGGCCGCCAC